>Ga0115003_10001671_pt1 | contig 19123 bp, 21 predicted proteins | sample ArcticOcean_MG_C_7_FD_88736 | JGI IMG/M metagenome (GOLD analysis project Ga0115003, IMG submission 88736) | Marine microbial communities from western Arctic Ocean - ArcticOcean_MG_CB11_88 | ecosystem: Environmental > Aquatic > Marine > Oceanic | place: Arctic Ocean: Canada Basin | collected... | reverse complement strand
TCGCAACCGTATCGGTTGAGAGTGGACACCGTGAGACTCGCACTCACGTCGTTGCCTATCGTGTCCAGGGGCGGTTCTGTCAGAATTCGAGGCCGGTGAAATCCATCGTGGCGGCAGACATGCCCAAGTGTTCCCGATCATGCACAACCGGAGCATCCACAACCGGAGGCAAGAATCGAGACGCCCACACGTTGAAGTCGAGGGCAACATTGGTAACCGGAGCTTGCAGGGTAATCGTCATAGGTTCCTTCCAGGACCGGGCGGGTTTGCCCGATACTCGTGGACGCCGCGGGACTCGCACCCGTGTCTTGCCTTTCGCGTCCTAGTGTTCAGGCGATCGTGATCGTGATGCCCAACCGGTGATGCGCAACCGTGACAGATCCGTCGTCGTTCACCTTTAGGTAGATGCAATGTGTTCGGACATCTTCCCCCATCAGATCCGCAGTCATGTACAGAGCCATCCGCGCTGTCTCAGTCTTTGCCATCGCGCCCCTCATTGCGTTGCGAACGTGGACGTGTTGAACACGGCATGACACCGATGGCGGTTGTCGGCCCCGTGTGCAACCTTGTCCCACCGGTGGACTGTTCCCGACCGGGCGGAGCTTGCTGCCAAACGTTCCTCGTCTGGCACTTCTGGCACAAAGTCGCTGCGCCACGTATCGGTCCCAACCGTGATACCACGGCCTCGTGCAATTCGACGTTCGAGCTTCGTCATAACACACCCCTTCAATTTGACTTGCCAGGAATGGCAAGAGTGGAACACACCGGAATCGAACCGGTCACAGTAAGCAGACCCCAATGGCCCCATGTCCCGTAACATCAGACCGGTCAAAGTGTCAAAGAGACCGGTTCCCCATTGCCCTACTCAACACTTAACTTTCGGTTACTAACTAGCGGGAACGCCACAATCGAACACGAGCAGGCAATAAATTGCGGACTCGTCCCTAGTGACTACGATCAACCCAATGGGTTCGCCCGTACTGTCTAGCCTTCGCCGGTACCCTCGTGTCGAGAGGCAACGCTTAGGACACGGGACCAGGATCGTTCTTCTGGGTTCGCCGTGCTTGCCTCCGGTTGGCTCCCCCGTATATGTGGAGAGACTGCCAACGTTCGGCCGCTCGTTGTGCTGAGCGTGTTAGACGAACCGACGGGGTTGGCCGTGCGTTTCGATATCCATTACTCAACCACGCCGGTTGCAACGATGCAACACATTAGGGGGATACCGCCGACTCCGCACCAGGTCACAGCATGGGTAGCTTAGGATTGGGGTATCGGGGGTAAAAAAAGTGGGGGGAATGTGATTCTGGTTGGTGGTGTGGGGGTTTGCGGTGGTGGTGGGAGGGGTGTACGGTTAACGGTATGCCTCGTTTGAGAACTATGTCTCGTCCGGTTGCTTTCCGGTTGCCGGAGGACGATTACGGTGTGTTGTGTGTGTTTGCTGAGGCTGCGGGCCTTTCAGTGGGCAAATATGCGGAGCGGTGCGTGTTGGAAGCCACACAGACCCAGGCGTTTACGGCATCAGGGCCAAAAACTGCTTTTTCGTCGGGGTTGGAAGCCTCACTGCCTAAAGAACCAGACACCGAAGGCGACTTTGACGGACGCAACTTTGTGACTCGACAACAACGAATCGACACACTCAAAAACCGGCTCCAACAACCCACCAAGCGTATTACGTAACACCAAATAGCGTATTGCGTAATACAAAAAGAGTGGTAGTGTGTTACACAATGACTAGACCAACAGAAGACGAATCAGGACCCAAACAAAACGTCAGCATCAGGCTCTCCCCCAGCCACCTGACACGACTCGACGACATCTGCAAAGAACGAGACAACAACCGCTCCCAAATCATCGCCAAACTCATCGACCGGGTAGCACCACGATGAAAAAACCTACATGGGCAACAAAACGGGCCGACCGTCAAATCCAGCGCACCTACCGACAAACCAAAAACTGGTCAGCAACAGCCAGACGCCACAACATCTGCGTACAAACAGCAAAAAACGCAGTCAGCCGAGCAGCCAAAGCCGAAACGACATGATCTACACACTCATCGGACTCATCGCCATGCTCGGACTCATCCTCACCGCACTCTCCTCCGTCGCAGAATCACTATCTGCAAAAGAACGACGACTCGGCCGAGAACGTGTCCTCTGGGAATACGAACACATGAAACTCACACGCCCAAACCAGATCATCGAAACATGGGAAGACGCACGATGACCATCAACCAGACATTCTCACCACTCATCGTCTGCATCAAACACTTCATACGAGAACTCAGCCACGGACGCAACCCACGAAAGCACACACGATGAGGAAAGCTGTTGAAACCACCGCAGATCACGGCCCATGCCTCTGGATGTCATGTTTCAAACCAGTCACTCACGAAGTAATCAACATTGCAGGAAACAACGAAGGTCACGGATGCGAAATCCACGCACACGCACTCAAGTGGCGGCTTAATGGCGGCACTCATCACGGACTCAAACCCCAAAACAGTTCAACTTGATGCCATACTGCTGATATGCCCCAGCCATTCAAAGGCGTCAGAGTCCAACACACCCTCCGTCTCCCAGCAGACCTACACCGAGCGGTAGTAGGCGCTGCCAGAGAGCGACACTGGGATACCAACACATTCATCACCAGAGTGCTGACCGAAGCAATCACAGAACACGTGCCAAGCCCCGTCGGTGTACGACCCAACCAGAAACTTTACGACGACAACGGAATGGTGACATCACAATGACCAGCGTGGCTGTATCCACAACAGGTGCTGCCGCCGTTCAACTCCGAGTCTCAGGCGCATCATTCCAAGACATCGCACGCACTCTCGGACTGTCCAATGCGAAAGCCGCCATCCGAATAGTTACCACCGAACTAGCAAACCTGGCAGAAGAAGACTCCGATGCACGGGCACGTCTCCGCAAAGAGACGAACATGCAGTTAGACGAACTCGTCCAATCAGTACGGCACAAAGCACTGAACCCAGCAGACGACGAGCACCTGCCAGCAATCCGCACCATGCTGGCCGTCCTCGACAGACGCGCAAAGCTCAACGGTCTAGACGCACCAACCGAACTCATTGTCCACAACCCAACACAGACAGAAATTGATAACTGGGTAGCAACAATGATCGAGTCAGCGATGCCGAACATCGAACAAGCAGATGCAGAATCAATGCTGGGAATCATCGACGTGCCATCGGAAGAGATTGATGACTGAAGAACCAGAAGACTGGTTAGACGAACAGTTACTCCTAGAAGACGCATCTGCACGGAACTGGGCAAGACGAGCATTAGGAAACAAATCCGTTGACCAGTGTTTGATGGGTATCCCCAAAACTGGTCAGATACTGATGAGTAACCCAATGGAAACTCACCGTGAAATACAAGATCACATCAAATCGACCGGACTCAGCCAGACCAAATGGCTTCGCAAAGCAACAGCAATGTTGATCATGGCAGAAGGTGGCAACACCAGCACGATTGACAAGTTGCTATGACCGAACCAGATGTCTACAGGACTTGGACGCCTGCCGCACAAGAAAAAGCGTTACGCCGGGTACAAGAACTCACATCAAAAACTTGGCGACCCTTTTTCTGTCCCAACAACCAGTGCGACGGCAAACCCCACGGCGAATGGGAATGGAACCATGCACGAGCTGACCAGAGGCCGCCAACAGACAGCGAATGGCTCGTCTGGCTTCTCCAGTCCGGCAGAGGCACTGGCAAGACAAGGACCGGCACAGAGTTCGTACACGTAGCCGCCAAGAAACTTGGGCGAATTGCTTTAATTGCTGGCACCGCAACCGATGCACGCGAAGTCATGTTGGAAGGCGAGTCAGGCATCCTGTCGATTGCGCCACCGAACCATCGACCGCACTATGAGCCATCGAAGAAGCGTCTTACTTGGCCTAACGGCTCCATTGCGACAATCTTCTCTGCCGAAGAACCAGATCGTCTCAGAGGGCCGGAGCACCATCTGGCATGGTTAGACGAACCAGCTCACTGGCCGATGGTCCAAGAATGCTGGGACAACTTGCTATTCGGTCTGCGACTCGGAGCAAAGCCAAGAATAATTTGCACGACGACCCCTAAGTCACGGCCCTGGTTGAAAGAACTGATCGCAGACGAACGAACCCGCAAAGTCAGCGTGTCCACATACTCAAACCTAGACAACCTTTCCCCGGTGTTTGCTGAAAGAGTTATCTCTCGGTATGAAGGAACAAGGCTCGGACGCCAAGAGCTATACGGCGAAATGCTGACCGATGTAGAAGGCGCACTCTGGAACTGGGAGATGATCGAAGACAACAGAGTCGAACTTCCCGCACGATTTGATCGGATCGTTGTCGGCATTGACCCTGCTGGTTCACACAAGAAGTCCTCCGACGAGACAGGCATTGTCGTCGCAGGATCAATCGGATTGGACGGATACGTACTAGACGACCGATCAGGCCGTTACACGCCGTCAGAGTGGGCCAACGTCGCTCTGCGGTGCTACACACGATGGTCTGCTGACGCATACGTTGTGGAACGAAACTTCGGTGGCGATCTGGTGCGGGAGAACATGATTAATCATGGCATGGACGGACGAATCATTGAGACAGTCTCAGCACGAGGCAAAGAGCTGCGTGCGGAGCCGATTGTTGGTCTTTACGAACAAGGCAAAATTCATCACACGATCAACGCAGATACGAATACAGACCTCTCCGATTTAGAAGAACAGATGTGCGGCTGGGTTCCATCGGACAGAACAGCGAAGTCACCTGACCGTGTAGACGCACTTGTGTTCGCACTCACAGAAGTGATGAAAGACCGTAAGAGAACAACGATTGCTTCTCCGGCGAGCCTTGGTCGCGTAGGCTGATCAGAACAAATAAGGGTCCCACCTTAAAACTTTCGACATGGGACGCAACTCAACAACACTCAACATTGAGGAACCGGTATGACCAACCTTCGTCCAGAAGACATTGCAAAAGCAAATAACGCAGCAGCATCGAGAGTTGACGATTTGTCATCGTCCGTAAGCACAACAAAAGAAGTCGAGTTCAACAGGATCAGCGGCCAAGTGCGCTACGACGAGAAACGTAGGGGCTATCAGGTCCTGATCGAGTATTCACATACTGACCACACAAAGAAAAAGACCGAAGCCTCGCACCGGCTTTTCAGGACACCCAACGAGGCAGAAGCAATCGTTACTCAAGTGGTACAAGACATTCGGCGGACAATGTGACTGAACACATTGACTGGATTGTCTTAGAGGAACCGCCAGAGGGAACACGAATCGAGGTCTGGACGATCAGGCCGGACAGCTCATGGATGCAAACAGTTGGCGTCCTTTCATCAGATGAAGATGGTGAGTCTCTTATGCGATTTGAAGATGTGGAACACATGCAGTTCCATGACAACCCACCCGACAACGTTGCAAGGTTCTCTGGGCGGATGTGGAAACACCGATGAATCGCATCAACGCAGCATCTAACAAACTGACAACTAAAAACTGGAGTCAAATATGAACGAACCAATCTCGACAACCATCATCATTGCTTTCCTTGTAGGAATCGTTGCCACTGGAAGACTGACAAGACTCCTTGTAGATGACGACTGGCCGCCTATTGTTTGGCTAAGAGAAAAATACGTAATGTCTGTTCCAGCTAATTGGGCCGAACTTGCAATGTGCGGTTTTTGTGTAGCGCCCTGGATTGCGCTACCGAACTTAGCAATCGGATGGGCGTCTGATTTGGCTTGGTGGTGGTGGGCATTTAACGTTTGGCTGGCAGGCAGCTATGCCGCTTCAATGCTCAATGCCCGTGATGTGCCGAGCAGTTAGGTACGATTCCCACCGTGGCACGCATCAAGAAGACTTCCCCGAAGCCTCCTAACGGCTTTATCGCAAGCGCAGTGACGCTGCCAACCTTGTCTCCAGCAACCGCAGGACGTAAAAAAGGCTGGCAAGAACAGGCTTGGCGATACTACGACGCAGTACCCGAGCTTCGGTATGTGTCTAACTGGACGGGCAACGCAATGTCTCGCGTTACCTTGCACGCAGCAAAACGTGAAGGCAACGAGCTAGTCCTCTTAGATGAGGGACCAGCCGCAGAAGCCATGCGGTACCTCTACGGAGGACCGCAAGGCCAAGCTCAAATGATTCAGCAGCTTGGGACTGATATGACAGTCTCAGGTGAGGGATACATCTTTAACCGAGATGACGAATGGTTGACGCTCGCTACCGGCAAAGTCCACCAGACAGCCAAAGGTAAAGTCACTATTGACTTGCCTAATCAACCTGGATACGAAAAGAGTCCGTCTGACTTGTTGATCAGGATCTGGACGCCACACCCAACAGACGCAAACGAAGCAGACGCACCAACTCGGTCCAACTTGCAAACGCTTGCTCAAATTATTGGGTACGACGACCACATCTCAGCCCAATTGACTTCCCGTCTTGCGGGCGCAGGAATCTTAATGCTTCCATCTGAGATGGAGTTTGCTTCGACTAACACAGAAGACGCCGACGCTTCTCAAGCAAGTCAGTTTCTTTCCGTACTTGGCGAAACTATGCAAGCAGCAATCAACGATCGACAGGGACCATCAGCGTTTGTTCCGATTGTTATTACTGCCCCAGGCGATGTGATTGAAAAAGCAATGCACATGCGATTCTGGTCCGACCTTGACGAGAACGTCATTGAGATGCGTGAGTCCGGCATCAAACGTTTCGCCGTTGGTATGGATGTTCCAGTCGAAGTTCTGACTGGCAACGGAGACTCCAACCATTGGAATGCCTGGCTCTCCGAAGAATCAGCAATCAAGATTCACTTGGAGCCACGACTGAGCGTCATCAATCATGCGCTTACCGGCCAATATCTCCGGCCGTCACTCAAGGGCGTCGTAAGCGACGAGGAGCTAAACGACTACTTCGTAATTGCAGATACTGCACATCTACGAACTCGGCCTAACCGTTCCACTGATGCGCGAGAGCTTCGTGGCCTCGGCGCTATCTCACGAGAAGCTCTACTCCGTGAGAACGGATTCGATATTGCCGATGGCATGGACGACGACCAATATCAACAGTGGCTGCTCGAACGAATTGCACTTGGTGCAGTAACACCAGAGATGACAGCGCAAGCAATCACACTGCTTGGTGTAACTGGAATCAGTTCGACAGACACCTCTCAACAAGAGCAGCCGACATCGACAATGCCGCCACCGATTGACGACGCAGACGACAGTGATATCCCACAGCTAATTGGGTCTGCGTTAAATGATCCTCTCGCAGCAGCATGTGAAGTCTTGGTATGGCGTGCCTTGGAGCGTGCAGGAAATCGCCTGCGGAACCGAAAGCAAGTGCCAGGCGACGTTGCAGTATCACAGGCGTACCTGATGGAGTCTGCCGATTCGTCCCCAGACTTTCTTCTTGAAGGAGCATGGGACTGTGCAGTAGAAGTTCTTGCCGAATATCCAAACATTGACATTGCTGCCGTCACACAAACATTGGATTTCTACACTCGTGGTCTGCTAACCATGAAGCGAGTTCACTCAGGAAACAACTTGGCAATGTTGTTGAGATCCTGGGGACAGCCAGTATCGGTCTAAACTATAAACATGATGGATCGTCAGACTCTCATCCAGTTACGGGCTGAACGCACCGAACGTCTTAATCAACTAGACGATCTATTTCGTCCTGCGGTAGAAGAAGCGTTGGCCGAAGATAATCCTGCACCAATTCTTTACGAGGCAGCTCAGGCAGTCTTCACTGGCGAGTACCTGGCAAACGGCGGACCTGCCCCAGCTCCGTGGCCTCAGTTCTTACAGGACATTGAGCCAGGGATTGATGCAACAGTTCCCAAGCCAGAAGAAGACGACCAGGTAGATTTGGTTACTGGATGGCTGGCAACTGCCACTATGTCTGCTGCGACCATGTATGCAGATCCTGCGTCTACCAAGACATGGATCACGATGCAAGATGACGACGTGCGCGAAGTCCACAGAGAGCTTCTATTCACTACTATCGGCGTGAACGAAGACTTCTCTGTGAGAACGCAGCCACAAGCAAACCTAAAGTTTCCCGGTCAGCCAGTAGGACCACTTGAAGCATGGATCAATTGCAGATGCTTTATCGACGTTGATGTGGTTATGACTGCAAGCGCCTTTGCATCCGACAACACACCGCCACAAGGCGTCCGAGACGAAGCTCAAAAAGGTTTGGACTGGCGTTCCGAATATGGCCGTGGCGGCACTGGTATTGGGATTGCGCGTGGTAGAGACTTATCTAATGGTGTAAATGTCAGTGATAACACCGTAAAACGAATGAAGGCATACTTTGATCGGCATCAATCCGACAAAGAAGCCGAAGGATGGTCACCCGGTGAAGATGGGTATCCATCAAATGGTCGTATCGCATGGGCATTATGGGGTGGCGACCCTGGATGGTCGTGGTCACGTAAAAAAACAAACCTTATGGAAGCAGCAATGGACGACATCATCATCGAGGACGAAGAGATCGAAGAAGAGATTGTGGAAGCTGACGATGAACTTCCTCCTGTACCAGATGAACTAATCGACGCTGAAGATAACAACCAAATATTCAGTGGTGTGCTCATGGTGGAGGGCAGCCCTACCGGTGACGGACGAATGTTTGAAGACGGTTCAGTTACGTGGCGCGACCTGCCTTTGCCTCTCCGTTATGTTCGCTCTGACGTAGGAGCGCATGATGGTGCAGTAACAGTCGGACGTATCAATCGGATCGAACGCGACGGCGAAATGATCTTGGGTGAGGGAGAGCTATTCTCTGGGACACCCGAATTTGACGAAGTAGTAATGATGCTTGCTAATGGGCTGGGCGGCGTGTCTGTAGATATTGACATGGCATCTGGCGACATGGCAGAAGATCAGACCACTTCATTCTCAAGAGGTCGGATCTCAGCAGCGACTCTCGTGGACATCCCTGCATTTGCTGAAGCAGTGCTTGTCCTGGGAGCGCTTGACCCTGAAGACGACATGCTGGAAGTCCCTGACGGGATGCACATGATGCCTGATGGCACGATTATGCCCGACTCAGAAATGCCGTCAGACGAATACAGCGAAATGACTATCGAGATGGAAACCTTCAAAAGAGGTTCTGGCTGGGTTACTAATCCTGAAGAAACTCGCCGCCTTCATCGCTACTGGACGCGTGGCGAAGGCGCAGCAAAAATTCGGTGGAGCACAAGTGGTGACTTCACTCGATGCACTCAGCAGCTTCGTAAATACATCAGTCCGCAGTTTCTTAATAGGACATGCGCTCAGTGGCATCATGATGCTTTGGGCTATTGGCCGGGAGAATGTGGGAAACCAGGGAATCCACCGTGTGGTGCTTCTCGTAACGCAGGAGGAACAATGAACCTGACAGCAGCCGCACCACCACTTGCGGTCACACATGATATGTTTGCCAACCCTAAACTCAAAGGGCCGACGCCTCTCACATTTGTCGGTGACCGAGTATTTGGACACCTTGCAACATTCGGTGTGTGCCATATCGGGATTGACAAAGTGTGCGTCGAAGCGCCTAAGTCATCGAGCAAGTATGCGTACTTCCATACTGGTGCTATTGACACAGACAAGGGCACGTTGTCGATTGGCAAATTGACCATGAACACCGGTCATGCAGACCGTGAACTTAACGCACACTCAACCGTCAGTCACTACGACCACACCGGTAGTGCTGTTGCGTGGGTTCGTGCTGGCGAAGATCAGTTCGGAATCTGGTTCTCTGGCGTATTTGACGGAACTGATGAACAGCGACGTTTGCTTCAAGCATCAGGTGGCCTGTCAGGTGACTGGCGCTCTATTGGCGGCAAACTTGAACTGGTCGCAGCGCTTGCTGTAAATGTTCCTGGCTTCCCAATTCCGAGAACTGGCTTCTCCGTAGACGACGGCAAGCAACTGGCCCTCGTTGCCGCCGGTCTCGTAGTAGATGAAAAGCCGCAAGTCGATGTGTCCGCACTGGCATCCGCTGTTGCTGATGAGCTGGAAAGCCGTGTCAGTCGAGGCCGTCGCCTTTCTTCGTTGCGTGAGCCTCTCGCAGAGATCCGCAAAGAACGTGTCGAAGCACTAAAGGCACGGTTGGACTGATGGGCTGCACGAGCTGCGGACAAAAAAAGACGAATGGCTACAAAGTCACGTTTCCAAACGGAGTTGTTAAAAAAGTTTTAACACTTCAGGAAGCGATTGATATGTCTCGTAAGAACAACGCGCGCTACGCTCGAATTTGAAAGCAGCAGGCATAAAGGCAACTGCTGTCATATCCGGCCGCACAAGGGGGTCCCATCTTGAGCTGAGGCAAAAAACGTAACGTCAAGTACAGGATTCAGTGCCCTGGACAAGACGAACCCATCATCGTGAGTGATGTGGTATCAGTTGTTAGAACCGCCCGAGCATGTGGCGGAACGTATAAACGTTTTACTGAAGTAACTCAATAGTTGTGTGTCCACACATTAGTGATGTAGTGTGTGGACACAGAAGCCCAGTTGTTTGGCAAAGCCAATGACTGTCCGCCCACGAAGTGGGGGTCCGGTAGAAACACATACCCGCACCCTCATACTGGGAGACACTAATGGCTAACTTTGAACTGCCGCAGGCTCTTGACAGCCTCAGCACAGAAGAACTTGATGCACTGACGGAAGCTGCTAAGGCAGAACTCGCAGGCATCGACCTTGATGGCGAGATGACCAATGACGACCTCAGCAATGCTGAAGCTCTCGTTGACGCACTCGCCGCTATCAGCGCCCAGAGCGAGATCCTCGCATCTGACGCACAAGCACGGGCCGATCGGCTCGCTGCTCTGAAGGCTGCTACTGCCGAAACTTCCATGATCGAAGAGATCGAGGAAGAAGAAGAAGTAGTAGTCGAAGCTGCTGCCGAGGTCGTATCGGTAGAGGAAGTGGATGTCGTGGAGACTCCCGAACCCGTCGCTGCTTCAGCGACGACGCCAATCCAGCGGGCTGCTGCAAATGCACCCGAAGTCGTTGTACCTGAGACGAAGGCTCCGGTGAGCTTGATCGCCGCAGCAGACGTTCCCGGCTACCCGAACGGTGCAGAGCTTGAAGGCTTCGCTGGTGTTGCTAAGGCAGTCATCGCACGCTCCAAGGGCTTGCCCCGTCAGAACCTGGCAACTGCCGCAGGTGGCGTCCGTCAGCGCTATGGCGCTGCTGTGCTCACCAAGCCGTTCGCTGGCGAAGGTCTTGTCCAGACCTCGCAGTCCGACGACTACAAGATGACTTGGAATGCTGGCGACGAAAAGCGCCTCCCAGGTAACTCACTCGTCGCCGCTGGTGGCTGGTGTGCTCCTTCCGAGACGCTCTATGACCTGTGCCAGTACGAGACTGTCGAAGGCATCCTTGATATCCCGACGATGACCGTCACCCGTGGTGGCATCCGCTGGACCGAAGGCCCGTCGTTCTCCGACATCTATACTGCTTGCGGTTTCTTCCAGACAGAAGCTCAGGCAATTGCTGGCGAATGCAAGACCTGTTGCACAGTGGACTGCCCGCCCTTCAGCGAGCTTCGTATGGACGCCATCGGCCTCTGTATCAAGACGCCGCTGCTCACGGAGCACGCCTACCCAGAGCTGACCCAGCGCTTCATCGAAGGTGCCCTCGTTGCTCATCAGCACAAGGTCAACAAGTACATCATCGACACGCAAGTTCTTGCTGCCGGTGATGGCGGAACCTTGTTCGATGCTGGCTCAACTTCTAAGACCATTCTCGGTCTTGAGTACGCCGCAATCGGAATGCGTTACCAGCACCGCTTGGCACTGGATGCGACCATTGAAATGGTTGCTCCGTGGTGGTTGAACACAGCGATCCGTATCGACGCCGAAATGCGGAACTCCGCAGTCTTCGGTGAGACGGTGACCGACGCTTCGATCAACGCATGGTTCGCTGCACGCAACATCAGCGTCCAGTGGGTCTACGACTACCAGGACCCGACCTACACGGTCAATAGCTGCCTGGTAGACATCCCAGCTACCGCACAAGTGTTGATCTACCCGGCAGGCACCTGGATCAAGGGTGAAGCCGACGTGATCAACATTGATTCGGTGTACGACAGCCCGAACCTTGAGGCGAACCAGTACACGGCACTCTTCATCGAGGAAGGCATCCTTGCCGTCCAGAAGTGCCTCAATACTTGCGCCATCGACATTCCGCTGTGTGCATCTGGTAAGGGCGTTATCGAGTCTCTCGATGTGTGCGTAATCCCAGCCACAAACGTCTGACCATCCTGAGCTTTTGGGGCGACGGTTGGTGGGACCCTCCCGTCGCCCCAAATGCACTGACCGAAATGAGAATTGATGACTGTAATTACATTTGCAGAAGCACGGGAATGGGTAACTCCCGCAAACGTTCCGGTGCAAAAGCGAGGCATTCTCAAGGTCGCTGAGATCATCCCCGCTGATGATCACACTTTGATGGGCGTCGAAACGGTTACTGACGCCTGTGCCGAAGGTAATGAGTGGGCATCAATTTGTTACAACGTTGATGGCGTGTTCTGCGGACCTGGAACTACTCCGCCTTCGCTTGTCAAGACCTTTGAAACAATCGACCAGTTGGAGGGATCTCCCTTCGCTGTATATGCAGGTGTTGATTGTCGTCGTCTCGGAGCACCTTGGGACGAAGAAACTAGGGCTAGGAAACGGCTCGATTATGCTGAGGGTCGTCTCGTAGACGACCACATGCAAACGTTGTTCAACGCTACAGCGCTCGACTTAACGCCCGCTCCTGGTACTCCGCTTTCTATTGTGGAGGCCGTAGGGACACTTGAGAACTATGCGTCTCAGGTCTACGGGGGTGTCCCATATATTCACGGCATTCAAAGCACGATTACGTGTGGACACGCCGCAACAGTGTTCGACATGGTTGATGGAGAAATCCGAACCTTAAATGGCTCAATTGTGTCGAACTTGAGTACCCCTGCTCCAGTCCCAACCACGAAGTACCTGTACGTCACCGGGTTCATCAGGTTATTCCAGGGTCCTGTGATGTCCTTCGACGTACCGGAGGTATTCCGAAACGATGCGGCTGGCGACCCCATCTGTGATCCAGCACGCGCTTTAGCCGAGCGCATCTATGTACCACTCATCGAATGCCTCGCCGCTCGCGTCGAGGTGGACTGCTAAGGAGCAATCAAATGGCTGATCAAACAGCTTTCCCGCTGGTGCGGGGTTACCAAATGCGGCTCACCCGCCTCAACCAGTGCTGCCAGGTCAATTACGGCCAGGACGCCAGCGTTGTGACGGAGGGGTACGTATCCATTGCGTTCACCGCATCCATCAATGCAGGCGAGGAAATCATCGTCGCCAATGCGAACGGAAAGACTTGCGTGCGAGACACGCCGAGCGACGAGTTCCAGGGCTATGGCCTTGAGTTCACGTTCTGCGACGTTCAGCCTTGCGTCTTTGAATTGCTGACTGGTCAACCAGTCGTCACAAATGCAGGAGGAGATGCAGTCGGTTTCCGCATGAACTCAAACGTCACTGCCGAGAACAGCGCATTCGCACTTGAAGTGTGGATGGGTATTCCGGGAGACGTTTGTGAAGGTACCGCAGGTAGCGCCAATGGCTATCTCCTGCTTCCTTGCGTGTCAGGCGGCACTGTTGGTGACTTCACCATCGAAAACGCAGCCATCAACTTCGTTGTCACTGGTGCAACGACCAAGGATGGTAACAACTGGGGTACCGGACCTTACCCGAATAGCCCATTGGCTAACCCCACGGACGCTAACGATCACCTCCAGGTGCTCTACACGACTGTGAACCCACCGGCCGCCACTGTCGGCTGTGTCGCACTGGAGCTTGACGGCCTCGTTGTTACGAGTTCAGGATTCGTTGTCACCATGACACTCGATGATGTTGCGAACGATTGTTTCGCTGACAGCTTCACTGTGGATTGGGGAGACGGCTCCGCACTCGAAACTTTCGCTGGTGGTACGGCTACAACGTCACATACTTACGCAACGGCCGGAACTTACCTCATCAACATTTCGTTTGCTGATGCGGCTTGCACCGGAGTTTCGTACACGGCAGTAGTTACTGGAGTTGTTTCATTGACCGCTTCGGCCGAACAGCCTGCTGCAACTTCCCTGACTGCTTCGGCAGAACAGCCAACGACCAGGAAGACTTCAACGAAGACTTCTGCCAAAACGAGCACTGATACAACGCTCGATTTGGATGAGTCTTAAACAAGTAGATAAAAGTTAGTAGGGTAAGGGTCATGCCTGAACCCGTTAACTGCATCCCTTGGGTTTTGAATCCAGCGGATTGCGACGATGAATGGGCAGGACTCGATCCTGGTCTGCAAGAGAGAGCGGAAGCTCTCGCATGGTCTTCCATGCGGACTCTTACGGCAGGCCAGATCGGGTCCTGTCCTGTTCTTATGCGTCCTTGTGACAGAGATGTCCACTGTGCTTGCCAAGATGACTGTGGGTACCCCACACCGGCAAGCCCGCAGAATCCCATGATTGCTGATGGGCATTGGTGGTATGTCGATCAGAGCAGGTGCGATGCTTGCGCCGTTTGCGAAGTCGTGCTTCCTGGCAAGATTGCTGAAGTTAAGCGTGTCTCGATTAATGGGGTGTGGTATCTACCTGCCGACAACATCTGGCGAATCGACAACCATAATCGTGTTGTCCGCACCGATGGGTCTTGCTGGCCTAAGTGGCAAAACTTGAAGTTGCCGCTGACTCAAGACAAAACGTTTGGTGTTGAATACGTTCCTGGTCGTAAGCCAGGACTGGACGGGCTTTGGGCAACAGCGACATTGGCGAGTGAGTTTGCTCGGGCATGTTCTGGTGGAAAGTGTCGCCTGCCATCAAACGTCACGTCTATCGCTCGCCAGGGTGTCAACATGACGTTCTCGGAGGGTTACTTTGAGAACGGAACAGGTATCCGTGAAGTTGATGCGTACGTTTATTCTGTGAACCCAAACCGTCTCAAGGTTCCACCACGCATTTGGTCGCCTGATCAGCCTGTCCATCGCTACGTGGATTCCGACTATGACTAATATTGGAACCACCACCGAGCTGGCAATTGTCACCGGGATGCTTGAGTTACTTGAATGCGCTTGCGCAGAAGTAACAGTCAACGGACAGGGTGAGCCGTGCTTCTGCGGTATTTATCCTGGATCGAATGTGTCTTGGGATTATTGCGGAGAGTGTAGCCGGGGCAAGTGCGGGATGGTTTACCTGCAACCTGGGCGAACTTTCCCATACACGGTCTTCCCTCAGCAGGAACTCGATGACAGATGCACACTGCCATTGGGCTTCGAGATTGAACTCGGAGTGGTCAGATGTATGCCAACGATAAGCGAAGACGGCGACCTACCTGATCCTGCTGACATCACTGCTGCGGCTCTTGGCCTCATTGCTGATCAATATGCTTTGTACTCGGCAATCAAGTGTTGCGAGACTTCGTTAAAGTCGTTGGTCATTGAACGATGGACACCGGTTGGTCCGCAGGGCGGTTGTGTTGCCGGTTCGTGGACTTTGTATGTGAGTACCTGATGGCTGGTGTTGAGTTTGGTGCAAAAGGGGTTTCGACGGTTGTTGCTAACGCAGTTCGTTTTGAGCTAACAGGAGCCAGCGGATTGATCACAAAATATCGTGACACGCGACTTGGGCCTCAGACATTGGCCTTTTTGAAACGGTATGCTCCGGTGAATAACGAGCTGAATACTTTGTCGCCGTCTAGAGGAAAGTATTCAAGTCCAACAGGTGTCATTGGCACATACCGTGACGAACTGCGTTGGGAGCGACAAGGAAACCAATATCAGCTTGGACTTAGGTTTGTCGCAGGCGCAAAACACTCTTGGTACGTAGAGTATGGTAGACAAGAATCGCAAAAGCCACAGTATTTTTCTTGGGCTGGAGCAGGACAAACAGCTCTTACCCAAGGGTCTCCTGTGATGCGGAAACCTGGGAAGCCATACTGGTGGTTATATACCAGCCAAAGCGATGGCGCTACGACTAAGCTAACTGGGCAGGGGAATTATCTGCGTGATGGCACCGAACAAATTATTCGCGGAGTCCTCGCCGCAGACAATGAACTGAATAATCCAACATAATGAAGGGTCCCACTCATGGTTACAAGTTTTGACATTGCCGCAGAGCGTGCAGAGTCGATCAATCCAGATGCAACAGAGGTCTACGTAAACCTGCCATCAGGTAGTTACGAGACATCTACGCCCACCTCGGGTCAGATCGCTATGTTTCAGCAGCGGATCAACAAGGGCGATGGAACTAGCGCAATCTTCAAGTTGCTGAACAGCGTCTTGGAAATTGAAGCAGTTACAGAGATTGAACAGCTGTTGGACGACGGCGATATGGCGTTTGAGACGCTTTCTGAACTCATTCAGTTTTTGATCGGTGAGTGGACTGCTCGCCCTACGAAGTCGTCCTCCGCCTCATCGGCATCGCGGGGGACAACTGGGAAGCGATCGACTACGAAGCCGCCTGTCAAGGCCAAGACTTCTTAGCATTGCCGATTGACCGGTTTTGCAACGTCGTCTATCACTGGGCGATGGAGCGGGTCAAAGATAAACCTCAGTTCATCTACCAGTTGACAAAACGGGTAAGTGGACAAAAGCCAAGTAAAAAGCAGGTCAACGAAGACGCTGACGCATTCATGGCGTTCGCTGGGGCGTTCGGCGTTGCCCCACCAAGCGCTAGTCCTGACTTAGACAGTTGAGATAGGTAGGCTGTAGGACGTATGGCTACTGTAGGCACCTTAGAAGTTGGCGTAGACATCAATTCTGGCAAGGCCACTGCGACGTTCGTCAAGGCGATGAAGGCCGCAGGCGAAGCTGGTGGAGAAGCCCTTGAAGATGGTCTGAACGAGGTTGAGACAAAAAAGCTTGAAACTCAACTCAAGCTGCTCAGAGCAAAAATCGAAGTTATCTTCAGAGACACAGGGGTAAAACTCAATTTTGAAGGTGAGTTTGAGAAGCTAAACGCAGAGCTTGGGCTGAGGAAAGCGAAGTTTGAAGCTAATAAATGGGACATTCCACTTGATGTTTTCGATGAAGAGCTGAAAGTACAACTAGCAGTTGCAGAACGGCTAATTGAAGAAGCAACTCGGGAACGAGAAATCAAGATTGCCGCTGAGCTAGAGATCAAAGAGTTTCAAGCCGAAGTCAAGCGCCTAGAAAGTTTCAAGTACGGAGCAGAGTTTGAAGCTGTCCTGGAGACAGCAAAGCTTGAGTACGAGGCAAAGATAATTGCGGATCGAGAGCGTGAGCTTGAGTTCACCGCCGAGCTTAGAGCGTCCTTGTTTTATGCTGAGCTTGAAGCAATTGAGCGAGATGAGCGTGCTGTCAAGATCGCCGCTGAACTAGAGAAAACTGAGTTTCTTGCGGAGGTCGCGCGCTTGGAGAGTTTCAAGTACGGCACCGAGTTTGAGGCGGTTCTTGAGACGGCAAAGTTTGACTTTGACAGAAGAAGGATTGAAGAGACAAAAGCTAACATTACTGTCGAACTGGAGACAGCTCTTGCGAAGGCTCAGGAAGCAAGGCTTAGGGCACAGATTAAAAGTAGCGAGATCGACATTGGCGTAAATTTCGATCCGAACACTCTTGACCTTGCACAACTGCGGCTTATTCGGGAACTTCAAGAGGCAGACGACATAGAAATCCCTGTCAAACTTAAAATCGAAAAGTTTAAAAAGGCCAACCTCGGAAATAATCTTCCTTCTGATATGACCAAAGTTTTTCTTGGTCTTGGACTGGTTGCTGGCGATGCGCTGATTACTGGCATCGCTGGTGCGCTGGCTGCTGGAACAGCGGTCATTTCGTCTGCTGCACAGGGATTGGTAGGTGCTGTTGTTCCTACTGCGGCGATCTTAGGTGGCCTTGCTGGTGTCTTAGGTGCGGTTGTGGTCGGCTCTCAAGGGTTCGGCACAGCGCTCGGGGCAGTAAGCAAAGAGCTAGAAAAAGCTAACGAAGAAGGCAGAGACTTTGACATACTGTCTACGGATATTCAGGACGCACTAAGAAACCTTGCTCCTGAAGCTGCTGAAGTTGCTGTTGCATTCGCAGACATCCGTTTGCAGTTTGTAGATATACGTAAAGAGGTTCAAGCAAATCTGTTCTCAGGGCTTGCTAAGGAGATTACCGCTCTCAGCGATAGCAGCGGAAAAGCTGAAAGCACAATCGAAGACTTCGGTGAGTTTCTTAAAATTGCAGCACAATCAGCGAATCGGTTTATTGAAGCATTAATTGAAATTGGAAATACGACCAATTTTGCAAAAACCTTTACGGCTATTCAACCAGCCGTCGATGCAATCTTCGACACCATCGTTTCTCTGGTAGATACGTTTGAACCGTTCCTGCAAGCAGCGGCTCCAGCAGCGGCAAGCCTTGCGGTGTACCTGTCTCAAAGCGCTAGTGCCCTTAATAGGTGGACGACCGGAAACGTAGAACGAATCTCGCAGATTCTCTTAGACGGTGTGGAATCTTTGACGGCATGGACCGGTCTAATAGGCAATCTAGGTGGACTGCTTGCAGATGTCTTTAGCGCCGGACAACAAAGCGGCGATAATTTTGTTACCAAACTTGACGTAATTATTACGAAGTTCCGTGAGTTCCTGACAGCGGATGACTCTCAAAGGCTTAAAGATTTCTTTGCGTTTGGAGAGCGAGCAATCGCTGATTTTAAACCGGTAGTGGTTGGCCTTGGAGACGCGCTTAAGACGTTGACAAGTGAAGATGCTCAGGAGAGTTTTGAGAGTCTGGCCCAGACACTCGGTGATCTGCTACCAGCATTTGCTGACCTACTTTTGCAGATTGGGCAGTTAGAGCTTCTGCAAACATCGTTCATTGTGTTTGGTGTGCTTGCTTCTAGCATCGCACTGGTAATTGAAGCATTAGGACCGGCCGCTAAGGCGTTTGGCGTTTTTCTTGTTTCTGTCAGTATTGCCGTAAAATTAACTGCGCTTGTAAAATCAATTCAGCTTCTGATCCCAGTTATCAAGGCGTTAGGAGTTGCGATTTACACAAGCCTGGGGCCGCTTGGCTTGTTTGCCGCAGCGATCGGTGTAGCAATCGCCGCATCTGTGTTGTTTGAAGGTTCAAATCAACAGATGAAAGAACGGACTG
>Ga0115003_10001668_pt1 | contig 19137 bp, 19 predicted proteins | sample ArcticOcean_MG_C_7_FD_88736 | JGI IMG/M metagenome (GOLD analysis project Ga0115003, IMG submission 88736) | Marine microbial communities from western Arctic Ocean - ArcticOcean_MG_CB11_88 | ecosystem: Environmental > Aquatic > Marine > Oceanic | place: Arctic Ocean: Canada Basin | collected... | reverse complement strand
TTTTTTTTAATACTAAATAATTAAAAAAATTTAGACTATTGATTTTTAATAATAAAAAACTGTTTAAAATTTTATCTTGCACGAAATTAATTTGCCTGCTAAAAATTGGAAACGTTTCCATGGGGAGGGAAAGTTTGCGCCAAACGGTTACGATAAAAGATGTTGCATTACGTGCTGGTTGTGGAGTGGCAACTGTTAGTCGTGTTTTGAATAATTCTGGATCGGCCAGTGTTGACATGCAACAACGCGTTCAAGCAGCGGCTGATATGCTTGGATTTGAATTTAGTGAGGTTGGGCGTTCTTTACAAAGTAATACCACTCGGACAATCGGATGTGTGGTGCCGTCATTAGCAAATCCAGTCTACGCTGACGCTGTTCAGGGTGCTCAGGAATATTTTCAAGCGGCTGGATATCAAACACTGCTTGTGTGTACTAACTATGACCCTGAATTCGAAACGCAGGCCATTAGGACATTAACTGCCAAACAGGTAGATGGATTTGTTTTAACTGTTAGTGACTCGATTTTCAGTGAAGGATTAAAATCAATTAAGAGCCGTGGAATACCGCATTGTTTATTGTTCAGTATGGCATCTGATGATGAGCAAAGTTGGTCGGTTGATGATCTCTCTGCAGCATCAAGGGTTTCAGATGCGTTTGTTGAAAAGGGACATATTGACGTTGGGTTTTTAGCTCTAAAATTTAAAAGCTCCGATCGTGCGCGACAACGTTATCAGGGTTTTATGCAAGGATGCTACCGAAACGGCATGAAAAAACCTGCTTTATTAGAGATAAATGAAGATAGTCAAGAATTAACGGGCTTTCTTAAAGATTTTTTACAAAAAAATCCTACTCTCACAGGAATTTTTGCATCCAACGATTTTTTAGCGCTTGCGACAATCCGTAGTGCCCGGGCTTTAGGGTTAAATGTGCCTGGAGATTTGTCGATTGTTGGATTTGATGGCATCGAAGTGGGCACTATGGTAGAGCCGAGTCTTGCAACGATTGTGACTGATCCAAAAACGATGGGCAGGGGAGCAGCCAGAACTGTTTTGTCGGTTATTAATGGCACTTCAGCCCCTGTCTTGCCTGACCCCAAACTTACATTTAGTTTCCGCGCCGGAGGCAGTCTTGCCTTTCCAGCAGCAGAAAGAGCAGACGACGAAAAGGCTGCAACCCTTTCGCCGTCAAACAATCCAACCAATAAGAACGATAAAATTCAACAGGAGAGATTAAAATGAGATATAAACTAGCAGCTACATTAATGGCAATGACTTTAACGTCACCAGTGTTTGCCGAAGATGCCGTGTGTTACAATTGCCCACCACAATGGGCAGACTGGGCATCCATGTTAGAAGCAATCGACAAAGAAATCGATATTCAAATGCCACATGATAACAAAAACTCTGGCCAAACACTCAGTCAACTTTTGGCAGAGAGAAAAAATCCCATCGCTGATGTTGCATATTATGGGGTAACAACAGGTATTAAATCTGGCAATGAAGGCGTTGCGACTGCCTACAAGCCGGCTAAATTTGACGAAATCCCAGACGGTTTAAAAGATCCAGACGGAAAATGGTTTGCCATACACTATGGTACTCTGGGATTCTTCGTAAATGTTGATGCACTTGGAGGTGCGGATGTTCCTCAATGCTTTGCTGACCTGAAAAAACCAGAATATCGTGGCATGGTAGGTTATCTTGACCCATCCTCCGCATTTGTTGGCTATGCTGGTGCAGTAGCTGCAAATATAGCATTTGGTGGTGATCTGGACAATTTTGACCCTGCTATCAATTATTTTAACGAACTAGCCAAAAATTCGCCCATCGTGCCAAAGCAAACTTCATACGCCCGAGTTGTTTCTGGTGAAATTCCAATCTTGTTTGACTATGATTTTAATGCCTATCGTGGTAAATATGAAGAGGATGGAAATTTTGAATTTGTTCTCCCATGTGAAGGGTCTGTACGAGTGCCTTATGTGATGAGCCTCGTCGCCAATGGGCCACACCCAGAGCTTGGAAAACGTGTTCTGGACTTCATCTTATCTGATAAGGGTCAAGCGATTTGGACTAATGCCTATCTACAACCCGCTCGACCAGTTGAACTTCCAGCAGATGTAGCAGCTAAATTTTTACCAGCCAGTGATTACGAACGTGCTATCGCAGTGGACTATGCAAAAATGGAAAAAGCGCAAGCTGGATTTGGTGAACGCTACCTGTCTGAAGTTAAGTAACTCTTATTTAGAAGGAAGAGCCGGACATTTGTTCGGCTCTTGCAAAAACCTATGACAAATCGAACTTTTGTAATAGCGTGCTTAATGCCACTATTAATTTTTTCTATAGCTTTTCTTGCTTTGCCACTTGTGCGGTTATTTCTTGCATCTGGTGAAAGTGAGGCAGGCTGGGCAATTTATCTTGATATCTTACGTAAACCGCGTTATCTAAATACGCTAATTTTGACTGTATTAGTATCACTGGCAACAACTTTTGCTGCTTTAGCAGTCTCTACAACAGCAGGTATGTTTCTATCGCGTAACCGCTTTAAGGGACGAGGTATATTACTGTCGATAATGACGCTTCCACTTGCTTTTCCGGGAGTAGTTATTGGCTTTTTAATCATCTTGTTAGGTGGCCGTCAGGGATTGATTAACCAGATTACACCAGGACATGTTGTTTTTGCTTACTCAGTAATTGGGTTATTTTTAGGATACCTCTATTTTTCAATTCCGCGTGTATTATTAACAGTTATGGCTGCAGCTGAAAAGCTGGACCCAGTGCTAGAGGAAGCGGCAAGGACTTTGGGTGCTTCTCCCTTTCGAGTTGTAATTGATGTGATCTTGCCGGGCTTAATGCCTTCGTTGGTTGCGGCAGGGGCGATTGCCTTTGCTACAGCAATGGGTGCATTTGGAACGGCTTTCACATTAGCAACTAACATAGATGTTATCCCGATGGTGATTTATACAGAATTTACCTTATCAGCCAACATAGCCATGGCGGCGGCCCTATCGATTGTATTGGGTATTGTCACTTGGGCTTTATTGCTAATCGCTCGAAGTCTTTCGGGCACAACTGTCGCGGCAGGAGGCTGAGATGATCAAATCAAAAACCAAAATACTTCAATTGACTGTTACTCTTACTGCATGTGCCTTCCTATTTGTGCCCATTATTCTGTCGGTGTTGGCAGGTGTTACTGCAAATTACTTTCAGGGTATTTCTTCGGGTTTCACTCTGAAATGGGTGTTTCGCGTTTGGGAGCTTTATGCAGATAGTATTTTTTTATCGATGAGGCTGGCTATCTCATGCCTGATTATGACACTAATAATTGGTTTGCCAGCTGCCTATGGTTTGGCGCGCAATCCTGGTTGGTTGTCTCGTCTGCTTGAAGAGTTCATATCGCTTCCACTCGCGGTACCAGGATTGGCTCTAGCGTTAGCACTGTTGCAGCTTTACGGTTCCATGAAAGGATTTCGGGCCTCTTGGACGTTTATCCTTGTTGGCCATGTTCTCTACACAATGCCATTTATGGTGCGCTCTATTCTTGCAGTGTTAGCCTCCATAGATCTTAAAACGCTTGAAGAAGGTGCTGCTACGCTTGGTGCTTCACCATGGCAAAGGTTTCGTGATATTGTTGTGCCAAATGCAATGCCTGGCATTCTTGCTGGCGCACTAACAGTAGTTACACTTTCTATTGGTGAATTCAATCTGACATGGATGTTACACACGCCGTATCTCAAGACGCTGCCTGTTGGATTAGCCGATAGCTATGCATCCATGCGGCTTGAAGTAGCGTCTGCCTATACTCTCGTCTTCTTCGTACTTATCGTCCCACTTTTGATGGCTATGCAATGGGCATCAGCGCGTGCACAAAGGATATCTCAATGACTTTTAGACTAACTAATACTGCAAAAACTTACCCAGATGGAACACGTGCGCTTCTATCGACTAAACTGACTGTCAAAAATGGCGAAATTGTCTCACTACTTGGGCCGTCGGGATGTGGGAAGACCACTTTGCTTAGGATTATTGCGGGCCTTGAGACACCTGATTTAGGCAGTGATATTTGGTTTGACGAAGATAACGTTACATCTTTACCGGTTGAACGCCGTAATGTTGGTATGGTTTTCCAGTCTTATGCACTGTTCCCTAATATGTCCGTACGCGCAAATATTGGCTATGGGCTGAAAATGCAAAAACTTTCCAAACCAGAGATTGAAGCGCGTGTGTCAGAAGTTCTGGAAATGTGCCAACTTCAGAAATTTTCAGCTCGGGCCGTTAATGCGCTCTCTGGGGGGCAGCGCCAACGTGTTGCTCTTGCTCGAGCAATCGCGCCGCGGCCTAGGCTGCTATTGCTGGATGAACCTCTTTCTGCCCTTGACGCATCACTGCGGGAATCATTACGTGATGAATTAGCTGTACTATTACGCAAATTTAATATCACGGCAATTTTTGTGACCCATGACCAAGATGAAGCTATGGCAATTGCAGACCGTGTAGCGGTTATGTCCAATGGACGTATTGTCCAAAGTGGGACACCTGAAGAACTATATCGCCATCCGAACTCTGCTTTTGTTGCGGGCTTTGTTGGCAATGCAATGCGTCTTGATGGAAAATGCACAGGCAGTATTCTGACACTTGAAGGTGGTGGGCTAAAATTGCCAGGCGAAGGTTCAGGCCATAATGTTTTTGTCAGGGCTGAGGATGTTCGAATTGATGACAATGGTTCGCTATGTGGTCAGGTCGAAACTATAACCTTTCTTGGCACACATTATCGAATTGGGATCAAAGGCATTACGCCGAACTTGTTAACGTCAATTTTTGTTGGCCAAAGCGCTCCAAAGTTTGGTCAGTCTGTCAAGGTAGCAATTAAACCTGAAGCTTTAATTCTTTTACCGGCAGGAGAAATCTAATCGTGGCCAAAATTATTCAAATTTCGGACCCACATATTGTACCAAAAGGCGAACTTGCCTATGGCCGGGTTGATACTGAAGCTGCGCTCAAATCTTGCGTAGAAACCATTAATCGAATTTTGCCAGATATTGGACCTGTTGATATGGCGGTTGTGGCTGGAGATTTGACTGATTTTGGTACTGCAGAAGAGTATCAACGGTTCCGTAAAATTATGAAACCGCTTGCTATTCCTTACCGCGTTATCCCTGGAAACCATGATGACGTGACTAAAATGCGTGCTAGTTTTGCTGATCAGGACTGGATGCCAAGATCTGGCGCTATTAACTGGGATGCTGAGTTTTCTGATCTTGCGCTGATTGGTTTGGATACGAATGTTAAAGGTGCTGCACACGGGCACTTGACCGACACAACACTTGATTATCTAAAAGATACGTTGGCTACTTTAAGTAAGAAACCAGTTATCGTGGCAATTCATCATCCTCCTATTCTGACGGGTATTGAAAAAATGGATATTCAAAACCTGCGCGATAGTAGAAAATTGCAGACAATATTATCAGAATACCGGGGTGAGTTAAAACTTGTTTGTGGGCATGTTCATCGGAACATTACTGCAATTTTTGGTAGTGTTATCTGTCAAATTGCTCCTGGAACGTCTCATGCGGTAGCAATGGATCTGCGCAAAGGGGCTCAAAACTGCCTGTCAAAAGAACCCAGCGCCTTTTTATTACATGAAATGCGTGATGGAATTTTGACGCACAGCATTCCTGTTGGCCAATTTGATGGCCCACATTTGTTTTACCCAGGCAATCACTAGCTACGTCAAAAGTTACCAAAGTAGTTAAATGTACTTGTAATTATAGCATTGTGGCAGGCTGGCGCGCACCACTGTCTCTTTTGACTAATCTCAATAGTGAGATTTTAAAATTTATTTTGTTACCTGCCTTGTCCCCAAACACATTGTATCCTATGTCAAGTTGATGAAATTAAAAAATCCTTTCCGCCGTGAACACAAAACTGTCTCAATTGTACGTTTGAATGGCATGATAGCCTCTGGTCGAGGTTTAAATGATGCAAGTCTCGCACCTGTGCTTGAAAAAGCCTTTGCAAAGAAAACAAATGCTGTTGCATTGGTAATTAATTCACCTGGTGGGAGCCCAGTTCAGTCCTCTTTGATTGGCGCACGCATAAGGCGTTTGGCCGAAGAAAAGAAGATACCAGTTTATGCCTTTGTCGAGGATGTTGCCGCCTCAGGTGGGTATTGGCTTGCAGCGAGCGCAGACGAAATCTACGTTGATCCTTCCTCCATAGTTGGATCAATTGGAGTTATTTCTACAGGATTTGGTTTAGACCAGTTAATTGGAAAATATGGCATAGAGCGGCGTGTGCATACAGCTGGTAACTCAAAGTCTATGCTTGATCCATTTCAGCCGCAAAAAGATGAGGACGTTGAACGTCTAAAAATTCTACTAGAAGATGTACATCAAACTTTTAAAGATCACATTTTTGCCCGTCGTGGCACAAAATTGGCAGATAGGGATTTATTCACTGGAGAGATTTGGGTTGGTCAAAAAGCTATACAAGATGGTCTTGTTGATGGCATTGGTCATGTTGTACCATTTTTTAAACAAAAGTTTGGTGAAAAAGTGCGCTTTCGTATATTTGGACAAAAAAAATCAATTTTATCTCGATTTAGCACTCAGATTTTTGGTGACATGAGCTATAGTATTGAAGAGCGAGCTGCTTATGCACGTTTTGGAATGTAATTAAGTCAAATGTATAACTTTTTATAGTAAACCTGACATAGTTATTGTTATCAAATAATATCTATAATATACTTTATTGGATGGGGTGCCGGGTAACACGAGTAAGGCCCTTAAGCTCTAATTAAATGGCTGATCTGTCATTTCAGCTGCGATATTATCATCTAAAGGTGTATCGAAGGAATTTAGCATAAAACCAAGCGTAGAATAAAACCCAACTGTAGCAATAATATCCAAAACGCCTTTTTTACCAACTAGTGCAATCACACTTTCTAAGGTATGCGTCAGCATTTTTTTTTGATCCATTAGTTCATCAACTGATTTTGCAAATATCGCGTCCTCTTTGGCCATGTCTTTAATCTGGTATCGAATTGAACTTATACGGAGGTCGCTCATTCCACACGCTCGCGCGCGTGAAACATGATGTTTCCATTCATAATCTGCTTCAAGATTTATACCTACCCGTAAAATGACCACTTCGCTTTGTTGTTGTTTAAGAGCAGAATTAACAACAACATGGTCGCGTAAATTTGCCCATGCACGTAATAAATTAGGATGATGCGCCATTGTGCGGTAAATATTTAATTTATTAGCAAACGTATCTTTCATATCGCTAAGTTCATCTGGCCATTTTTCTTCTATCAATGGTGCAAAAATTTTATCTGGGGTCATTTTTACCTCGAAAAAGTTCAACTAAATATAAACTATATATTTTCTAGACATAAAAGTGAAATGGACACCTTGTCTACAAGCTCTGTGATTTGGCTTTCATTTATTATAAATGGTGGAGCTAGCAGTATATGATCTCCCCATTTCCCATCCCGTGTACCACTCATTGGGTAACATATAAGGCCTGCCTCAAATGCTTTACGCTTGATGGAAGCTGCAACCTTTAAGGAGGGATCAAAAGGTTTTTTTGTTGCGCGATCTTTAACAAGTTCTAAACCGATAAATAGACCTCTGCCACGAATATCACCAATGTTTGGGTGTGCCCCCAATTGTGTTTTCAAGGTATCGAATAATTGATCCGATCTTTGTTTGATTGATTTGAGAAGGTTTCGGTCAAGAATTGCACGTAAAACAGCCAATCCGGCGGCACAAGCTACTGGGTGTCCTATATAAGTATGGCCATGCTGAAAAAAACCTGAGCCATTGCCTATTATGTCATAAATCTTTTTTGAGCAAAGCATTGCGCCAATGGGTTGGTATCCAGCGCCTAGGCCTTTTGCAATGCATAGAATGTCAGGTGAAATATTGTCAACTTCGGATGCAAAAAGATGACCAGTTCTGCCCATCCCACACATTACTTCATCTAATATAAGTAGTACGCCATATTTGTCGCAAATATCTCGTACCCTCTTAAAATATCCCGGAACTGCTGGAACTGCGCCCATAGTGGCTCCTACTACAGGCTCTACAATGAAAGCTATGACTGTATCTGAGCCTAATCTTAAGATTTCATCTTCGAGTTCTTGAGCAACACGTTGTCCATATTCGAATGAGCTTTCTTGTGTGGTTTTATCGACATATTCATAGCATGGAGCTATATGAGAGACATTAATAAGAATTGGTTCAAATTGATTGCGGCGCCATTTGTTTCCACCGGCAGCAAGAGCTCCAAGTGTATTTCCATGATAACTTTGTTTTCGTGCAATTATATGACGACGCTTTGGCTCACCATTTTCAATATGAAATTGGCGGGCTAACTTTAAAGCGGCTTCAACAGCTTCAGAGCCTCCTGATACAAAATAAACACGATCTAATTCACCTGGTGCATGTTGAACCAAGAGTTCAGCCAATTCTTCAGCGGGATCGCTAGAAAAAAACCCAGTATGAGCAAAAGCCATTTTTGAGGTTTGGTCTTGAATAGCCTTAATAACATCAGGATCTCCATGCCCAAGACAAGATACTGCAGCTCCCCCAGATCCATCAAAATATCGTTTTCCATTTTCATCAATTATATAGCATCCATTACTTGCTACAGCTCTGATAGGTGGTGCAGTAATTTGCCTAGGAAATACGTTACTCATAATTAATACCTTATTCTACTTCACTAATTTGATATTTTGAACGTGCTAACCATTCGGGGTTTATCTCAACACCCCAGCCGGGGGCATCGGTAACACGTGCTTGACCGTCCTCTATTTTGTATGGAGAATTTGTAAAGAGTCCATCCTGCCATGGGTAATAATCTGCGCCTTCGATAGAAAATTCTAGATATTTTCCGGCGTTGGGAATAGCGCGTAATAGATGCATCGTAAAAAGTGTAACCAGAGACATATTTGCACAATGTGGAGTGACGGGTAATCCGGCTATTTGGGCCATTTCCACTACTCGTAAAGTGCGGCTGATACCACCAAGGTAAAGAATATCAGGTTGCACAATATCAACTGCGCGCATTTCAATCATCCGCTTCCAAGTAGATAGATCACAATCCTGTTCCCCACCTGTCACATCAATTGTTAACGCGTCAGTTACTTTTTTTGTTTGTTCAAGCTCCCAATAGGGGCAAGGCTCTTCATAGTGACAAAACCCATTATCTTGAAGAATATGACCTACCTCAATAGCCCGGTCTGGGGAGTAACAGCTGTTAGCATCGATAAGAAGGTCTACTTCATTGCCTAACTCGCGTCGCATAGTAGGAATTATTTCCTCAGTCCTACCTGGCCATTCATCTTGGTTACGTCCCACTTCAGCACCGGCACGGACCTTAAATGCGTCAAAGCCTTGTGTATCGCGCAATTTTTTAAGACGGGCAGCTTCATCTTTTGGTGTGATGTCGCGCTTCATTGAAGAAGCATAAGCGCGTATAAGGCCAGGCGAGCCTCCAAGAAGTTCAGCCACAGATTTTTCTGCTTGTTTGCCTCGCATGTCCCAGATGGCTGTATCCAGTCCAGCCATGGCACGGCGGAGGTACGAACCAGGGAATTTATGTTCGCGCTCAGCTACAATGTCTAAAAGGTCATCTAAATTGGTAGTTTCTTGTCCCAGAGTCCAAGGTGCGACCTGCCGATGTAATATTTGAGATGTAATATCGGAATGATATGTGGAGACTTGCCCCCAACCCTGAGTGCCGTCCTCTGCCGTAACACGTACAAAACCAACATCGTGATTGGTGAAAGTTTCAATTGTTTTCAGTTTCATGAAAAGCCCTTTCAGCTTTTAGCGTCTTGAAGAATAATTTCTGAGGCGCGTTCCCCAACCATAATCGAAGGTGCATTGATATTGCCTGTGGGGATAGTGGGAAAAATAGATGCATCAACCACACGCAGGCCATCTACTCCATAAACTCGTAAACGTGGATCTACTACAGACATATTGGGGTCACTTCCCATGCGGCAAGTAGAGCATGGGTGAAAGACGGACCATGACTTTTGGCGGATGTATTCAGCGATTTCGGTATCACTTTTGACATTGGCGCCTGGCGTTAGCTCAGTTTCGATAACTGATTGCAGAGCTGGAGCATTGGCAATGCGACGAATTAAATGAACACCTTTTAGCATCATTTTTTTGTCATATTCTGTATCAAGATAATTTGAATATATTTTGGGTGGTTCCATTGGATTATTTGAACAGATTTGCAGGTGGCCAGTACTGGTTGGCTTACATGGGTTATAACCGATCAAGAAACCAGGAAAAGGATCTGGATTCATTAATGGGCGCACGCCAACGGGTGCCCGAGTGTAGCTTACTGGTGAAAAATAAAGTTGTAGGTCGGGTCCGTTTGCATCAGGATCAAGTTGCACGAAACCACCGCCTTGATTTAAGCTGAGCGATAGTGGGCCTTTGCGTGTAAGGACATATTGCATTCCGGCTTTTAACTTGCCCAACATTGGTCGCAGCTCTTGGTTGAGGGTCGGCACTCGGGCACGGTAATGGTTATCGCCACCTAAGTGATCTTGTAAATTTTTGCCAACATGATCGGACTCGTGGATTACATCGATATTATGACGTTGCAATAATGCGCCTGGCCCTATGCCTGACAATTGTAGGAGTTGTGGAGAATTGATTGCCCCACCCGATAGTATTACTTCGGCCCGTGCATGCGCCGTTTTAGTCTGGCCATTCCGGAGGTATTCTACTCCAACTGCTCGTTTACCTTCAAAGAGTATACGAGTGACGTGGGCTTTTGTCAGGATGTTTAGATTACGACGCTTTTTTAATGGCCACAGATAACTTCTGGCAGCTGAGGCTCGGATACCGCCTTTTGTTGAAATTTGATAGCAAGAAGCTCCTTCCATATTTGCGCCGTTGTAATCTGGGTTAGTCTTGATGCCTACCTCAGCTGCAGCCTTTAGATAGGAACGGGTTAAAGGATGAATGTCATGAGTTACATCATGCACAGCTTGCGGGCCGTTGGTTCCACGAATTACATTCGTTGGGCCGTCCCAGCTTTCGATTCTGTGAAAAACTTTTTGAACAGTACTCCAATCCCAGCCGGGCGCGACAGAGCCCCATTCATCATAGTCGCGTTTATGGCCGCGAACCCATACCATAGCGTTAATTGAACTTGATCCACCTAGTACCTTACCTCTTGGCCAGTAAATAGATTGGTTATCAAGGTTAGGTTCTGGCTCTGTCATATAGCGCCAGTTGACGGTGGGATCATGAAATACTTTACCGTAGCCTAAGGGCATCTGAATCCAAATTTTTTTGTCTGAACCACCAGCTTCAAGCAATAAAACTGTAAATTGACCACTTTCCGACAAACGATTAGCTAATGCTGATCCAGCTGAGCCAGCGCCAACAATAACATAATCAAATTGTTGCAATTTTATCCCCTTTTGGGCCGCGTCCGAGCAAGAGCGCCAATATCAATAAATTCAACATAATAGTGACAAAAAAATTGTCAAATATCCTTTTAATAATTTACATATATATTTTTATTTGGCTAAAAAAATAATGATTAATATATATTATTTTTAATTGGAAGCTTGCAGAATATATAATTTTCTAACCTGTTCGTGAATTGTCCAATTCCCCTTCCAACCAATGGGTAATATTAACAGATCTCCAGGACCTAAATCACGTGCGTTACTTCCATCTTGATTTTCAACAGATGCAGAACCTGAGATGATATGACAGTATTCACCAGCAGTGGTTCTATCTGCAGTAAATTCACCTGGAGTACACTCCCAAACACCTATTTTGGTAAGCCCATCATCTGATGCCCAAAGCTGAACGGCAGCTTCCTCTTGTCCTTTAGTAAGAGTAGTTGGTTTGGGTTTAAAGTTTTTAACTTTAACAGCATCAAGGTTTTTGAAGTTCTGTAAATCTATCATTGGGTTGCTTTCTGTTATTTTTATAAATTTTGATATATTTGTTAAATTGAATATGATGATCCGTCTATATCACCGGTCCAACCCCAAAGTGCTAATAGAGGTTCTCCCCCTGTGGTAATGCAATGTGATTGGTTCGAATTGTGATGAACAAAACTTTTGGGTGGTTTGGGTTTTAATGCTTTATCATCAACTCCCCAATGAGCGTTTCCGCTAAGAATAAAGTATAATTCTTCTGCTGCATGCTGATGCCTTGGATAAATTGTTCCTGGCTCCTGCAATAAAAGGCCAATCCTTATGTTAGAGTGTTTAAAGAACCCAGCTGGACCGATTAATTCAGTTACACAAATTCGGTTTGAAATCTCTGTGGATATTTTACCAAAGCCAGCTTCTCTCCAATTTAGGTGATGAATGCAGTTTGCTAAAAGATTAATTAAATTATTCTGCTTAATTCGTAATAACTCGTTTAAGTTCGGGCAAGCTGGAGCAATTGTTGGCGCTTGTTCATGTTGCATTATTAGTGAACCAACTAATGTATCAGCAATATTATTTGCGATTTCACTTTTGTGTTTTTTCACGATTTTGCCACATGTATTTAAAAAATGGAGAAGGTTGTCGTGATTTGCCATGCAAAATGTCTTTCTTTATTTGTTTATTAAAAAATTTATTTAATGAACAAATGATCTATTTGTTGGGTCTTTTCGTCAATCACTCAATTTAGTCAATATATTTTGGATTTTCTAACCACGTTATTTGCTGAAGCTTATTATACAACAAATAGTATCTGATAAATGTCAAGATGATCCTTTTAATCTTTCACCATGAAATAAATTATTTGTGTTAAATCTCGTTTATTTGCATGGTAGGTGCCCTTTATTGCAATCAAAAAAATTACAACTAGAATTATTTTGGGTAAAATATTCGCTTAATTCACAAATTAACAGAAAATATAATTCGATTTTATAGCTAATACATCTTCTGAATCTTATTTTTATTAATTAAAGCCTAATACTTACGTTACGTAACAAAGATTATTTGTTTGCTAAATCCAATTTCATTTTCTAGTGTTTGAATTCTAGGCTAAATGAAAGTCGTAACAGGGGATGTCTTTATGAGACAATGGTTTATTACTTTATGAACAAATATAAACAATTTGATGAATCAATCTGGTCTCAGAATCGTAAAGAAACATCCTATTGGCTTGAGGGCCTCCCCGAATTTGATGATATTAGTGCACAACCTCCGCGTCAGGTTGATGTAGCGATTGTTGGTTCGGGATATACGGGTTTAAATGCAGCTCTTCAAACAGTGCGAGGTGGTCGGTCCACTGTTGTGCTTGACGCTGGTGAGCCTGGACACGGGTGTAGCACTAAAAATGGTGGACAACTTAGCACTAGTATTAAGCCGTCATTGGAAAAACTTTCAGCAAAGTTTGGTAACGAGAAGGGGCTTGCAATCAGACGAGAGGGTGAAAATGCTCTAAATTGGATAGAAGATCTTGTTGTGTCTGAGAAGATTGATTGTAATTTTTTTCGAGGGGGACGCTATCATGCGGCACACACTCAAAAACATTATGAATTAATTACGCGTGATGCAGAAAAAATTAGTCGAACTGAAGGGATTGAAGCCTATGCCGTTACTCGTAATGAACAGTTAAAGGAACTTGGTTCAGAGGTTTATCATGGAGGAGTTGTTTTTCCACGCCATGCATCTGTAGATCCAGGTAAGTATCATCGGGGACTACTTCAACGAGTGATTGAAGCTGGGGCTGATGTGGTAGGCCATTGTGCTGTGCTCGATATAGAGCAAAGTTCTGATGGCTTTATTATCACAACGCAAAAAGGGAAAGTGAAGGCTCGTGATGTGATCGTTGCCACTAATGGTTACACGTCTAATTTAACGCCTTGGTTACAAAGGCGGGTTATTCCTATTGGGAGTTACATTATTGCTACAGAAGAATTAGATCCTTCCTTGGTAGATACCTTATTCCCAACCAACCGCATTGCCAGTGATACCTGCAAAGTTGTCTATTATTACCGAACGTCCCCAGACCGCAAGCGGATCTTATTTGGTGGCCGCGTTTCTGCAACAGAAACCAACCCAATATTGAGTGGTCCAAAACTGTTAAATGATATGTGTCGAATTTTCCCTCAACTTCAGGGTACTAGAATTTCGCATTCCTGGACCGGTACGGTCGCTTATACCTTTGATGAAATAGCTCACACTGGACAACATAACGGTATATATTATTCTATGGGTTATTGTGGATCTGGCGTTTCCATGGCCAGCTACCTCGGTATGCGGCTTGGACAAAAAGTACTAGGGTTAGCTGAAGGTAAAACAGCGTTTGAAGGCCTACCTTTTCCAACACGTCCATTATACACGGGGAGGCCGTGGTTTTTACCTGCTGTAGTGTCCTGGTACCGTATGCAAGATCGGATTCAATATCAACGAGCTGCAAGGAGAGTAGCTGCGTAGAACGAAAAACCAATTCAGTTTATGCCGTGAATTGGAAGAAATATAAAAGGCATAAAGACGGTTATTTAAAGACTAAAAATCAAAAGGGAGTATATAATGAAAATTACAAAAAACTATAAAAATATAGCCATGACTGCTGTCATAGCTGGAGCACTATCAGTATCGTCTGTGGCGATTGCTAAAGACCTTCGTATTGTTTCATGGGGTGGAGCCTACCAAAATGCACAATCAATTGGTATTTTTCAACCTGCTGGTAAAGCAATGGGCATCACAATAAATGAAGATACTTATGGTGGAATTTCAGACGTTAAGTTGATGGTGAAATCTGGCGCAGATAAGTTTGACATTTTCTCTAGTGGATCTGGAAGCTGTGCTTCTGGGGGCGCTGAAGGTGTTCTTGAAAAATTGGATTACTCTGTAATTGATGTAAGTAATCACTTACCTGGAATGTTCAGTGATTATTGTGCTGGCGCTGATATTTTCTCAGTTGTTGCAGCTTGGAACACTGAAACATATGGCGAAAATGGCCCAAGATCTTGGGCAGATTTCTATGATACAGAAAAATTCCCTGGTACTCGTGCAATGCGCTCAAAGGTAGATGGACAATTAGAAACTGCATTGCTTGCAGACGGTGTTGCTATTGCAGACGTTTATACGGTCCTTGACAGCGAAGAAGGTATCACACGTGCTTTGGATAAAATTAGATCAATCAAAGATCATATTGATGTTTGGTGGACGTCTGGTGCTATGCATGCGCAGTTAATGAAAGACGGCGAAGTGGACATGACAACAGGTTGGAATGGTCGTTTTGATGTTGCTAAAAAAGATGGTGCCAAAGTATCTTATGATTATAAGACTGGCATAATGGATTGGGAAGGTTACGGAATTCCAAAGGGTATAGCGAATAAAGATTTAGCTATGGAATTTATTAACGAAATGATGAAGCCAGAATATATGGCGGAATTTGCCAAGTACATTACTTATGGTCCAACTAATGCACAGACCTATGAACTTGGTTTAATACCAGATGAGCTTGCTAAAGCTTTACCAAGCCATCCAGACAATGCTAAGCATCAGCTTACAATTAGCCAGGATTGGTATGCTAAGTGGCGCACAGTTGCTGCTGAAATGTATACTGAAATGATGACTGAATAAAAAATTATTATGAGGGAGGGTATTTACCCTCCCTTTTTTAAACGAAAGATAAATTTATGAAGTCTGATGCGCTTAATATATCAATCAAAGATATTACAAAAACATATGGTGAATTTTTTGCACTTAAAGATGTAAGTCTTGAAGTTAAGTCAGGAGAGTTTCTGACACTTTTAGGTCCTTCTGGATCTGGCAAGACTACTCTTTTAATGGTATTGGCAGGATTCACACGGCCAGATTATGGAAGTGTTAAATTTGGCACAGAAGAAGTAGTTCTAAAGCCACCTCACCTTCGTGATATTGGAATGGTATTTCAAAACTACGCGCTTTTTCCTCACATGAATGTAGAACAAAATGTAGGGTACCCACAAAAACTAAGAGGCATTTCTAAAGAAAAAATTAAAGAAACCGTCAATGAGGCATTAAAAACAGTCAAATTAGATGGGCTTGGCCATCGTGGTGTTGCTGAACTATCTGGAGGCCAAAGACAACGAGTGGCTTTGGCTAGAGCTATTGTTTTTCAGCCTAAGATTCTTCTGATGGATGAGCCCTTATCAGCGCTAGATAAAAAGTTGCGTGAGGAAATGCAAATTGAACTGCGCCAGCTTCATGACAGTTTAAACATGACAACTGTTTATGTTACGCATGATCAAAAAGAAGCACTAACAATGTCTGATCGTATTGCTGTTATAAACGGGGGTGGTCTTATGCAGCTTGATACGCCTAGTGCAATTTATAAAAGCCCTAATAATGCCTTTATTGCTGATTTTATTGGTGAATCTAGTCTACTTTCTGTCAAAGTAAGTAAAAAGAATGTATATTTGGGCAACACAAAGATTCTTGTTGAACACTCACTTAAAAAAAATGGTGACTTTTTGTTAGTTGTGCGTCCTGAAAAACTCTTTTTGGTAAATGATAATCCAACAGATTGTAACACTTTTACTGGAAATGTTGTTGAGTCAATTTATCAGGGCGAAAGTCAGTTACTTATGATCAAACTTGACCCAGATTCCCATGGTGATCAAATACTTCGCATGCGCATTCCTAATGGCACGGCCTCTCTTCAGGATTTGCCATCCATAGGTAATAAGATAACGGTTGGACTTAAAAAATCTGACAGTTTTTTGGTGGAATGAATTGATGACTTCAACACAGAAAATTAATCAAGAAGGTATTAATAAAACTGAACTTGATCAGTTGGACAAAAAAGAGCGATATACTCTTTTTGGACTTACTGTACCTTATTTGGCATTGGTATTTGGATTAATTATTATTCCAATTGGATGGTTGTTTTACATGTCTTTTATTGGACGTGATGAAACAATGTCATTGGAGAATTATCAAAGAATTTGGAATAGTAAAGCTTACTTGCGAATTTTTAAAACCACTTTTCAGATTAGTCTTTTAACTACTTTATTTTGTGTTTTGCTTGGTTACCCGCTGACCTACTTCATGTCTCAGCTCTCTAATAGGTGGGCAAACATCTGTATGATTGGGGTGCTTATTCCGTTTTGGACAAGCCTTTTAGTGCGAACTTATGCTTGGCTAGTATTGCTTCAAAAAAAAGGCTTGATCAATTCGTTGGCAGTGGATTGGGGTCTATGGTCTGAACCTATAAAGTTTGTCCATAATACTTCTGGAACCCTTATTGGTATGGTGCATATTATGCTGCCATTTTTGATTTTGCCACTTTATGCGAATATGCGAACGATAGATAAAGATTGTTTGAAAGCGGCTGCAAATCTTGGTGCAACGCCAACACGCGCGTTTTGGACAGTTTTCTTTCCGCTTTCACTACCTGGTTTATTTGCAGGGCTATTAATTGTTTTTGTTCTTTGTTTGGGCTTTTATGTTACTCCAGCATTGTTGGGCGGTGGTAAAGTTATCATGGTTGCCATGAAAATATCAGATAATATTGAACTATATTATAGTTGGGGTGCGGCCAGCGCACTTGGCGTAGTGCTTTTGGGGGTAACAATGATTATTTTGTTTATTGCTTCAAAGCTTGTTTCAATTGATCAACTAGGCAACAGGAGCTGAGTATGGGTATTTGGAATAGTAGCGTCTCTGAGACACAAATTAAGTTTAAGAATAGATTATGGTTATATATTATTGCCATAATCATCTTATTTTTACTTATTGTCCCATCTTTAGTGGTTATTCCTATGTCATTTTCTGATAGCCAGTATTTAGAGTTTCCGCCAGAAAGTTACTCAACACGGTGGTATGAAAACTACTTTTATTCCATTGATTGGATTCAGGCGACTTGGACTTCAGTTAAAGTTGGTGTGCTCACAATTTTTGTAGCAACTCCTGTGGGTATTATGGCAGCATATGGGTTAGTTAATAGTAATACTAAAATACGCAGTATTTTATTTCCAATTATGATTTCACCAATGATGGTTCCTGTTATCTTGGTTGCTATCGGCTTATTTTATTTTTATGTCCAATTTAACATGGTTAATAGTATTTTGGGACTAGTTTTAGGGCATTCTTTAATTGCCATGCCTTTAGTCTTGATTATTGTACTCTCTGCTTTGAGTAATTATGATATGAATCAGGAAAAAGTAGCGCGTTCTCTTGGTGCAAGCAGATTGCGTGCCTTCTTCGAAATCACACTGCCACAAATTAAATTTTCGGTTGTATCTGCATCTTTAATTTCGTTTTTAACATCATTTGATGAGGTTATTATTTCTTTGTTTGTTTCTGGAGGTGATAACTCAACTATTACTCGTAGTATGTTTTTGGCTTTGAGGGATCAAATAGATCCAACTATTGCAGCAATTTCAACAATTCTAATTATTATATCATCAGTTTTTTTAATATTAACACAAACGTTTGGTAGCCCAAAAGACTAGTTTATTTTACTTGAATGCTGGTTTGGGATGATTTTTGGATTTTAATTTATAATATATATATCAAGGCAGTTTAATTATTGTGAATGTTTCCACGTTCATAAAATTTAAAATCTTAGGTTGAAATTAAAAATATTGAGGTTTTACATCAAAAAGTACTGGATATTTACTGTGATTTATTTAGATTCTTATTCTCTTTTTTTTGATATTATTTTTATAAATTTTAGAATTACCTAAATATTTATATAAGAAGTACAGGTCATAATTATTTTGGTAAGTATTTTCTATATATTTATATTTTAATAAGATTTTATCCTAATATATGATATATAATCAATATATTTAGGATTAATTTCTACAGTAATATGGTATAAATTTGTTATTAATTTAACAAAGGAATACACGATGCAGTCTGGCAAAAAAAGTAATCACAGCAATATTAGTTTATTACAAAGATTTCTTGCGCATCCGGAAAGTGTAAATGAAACTTACTTGCAGCATGCTTATTTTGCTTTAAGTTTCTCTGTTGCGATGTTTTTAGGAGCTATTGCTGCATTTATTCATGCAATACTTCCACCTCTTTTTCAAACAACAACGAGGCGAATTATTTATAAGCTTCATGAAAGAATTAATAACAGAAGTTGACTATATATGCAGCCTTTTTATCTTAGATCAATATCAGCCAAGATAAAACTAGAGAACTATTTAT
>Ga0115003_10001663_pt1 | contig 19162 bp, 25 predicted proteins | sample ArcticOcean_MG_C_7_FD_88736 | JGI IMG/M metagenome (GOLD analysis project Ga0115003, IMG submission 88736) | Marine microbial communities from western Arctic Ocean - ArcticOcean_MG_CB11_88 | ecosystem: Environmental > Aquatic > Marine > Oceanic | place: Arctic Ocean: Canada Basin | collected... | reverse complement strand
CGTGTCGAGGGGCGTGATAACTAATCCAGTCATTGGCTTCCATTCTGTTACATCTACTGAATATGAAAATATCCAAAATCCTTCCATGACTGCTTCGGTATAACCTACATAAATAGGAGTTTCAGGAGCTATAAGAAATACAAGTTTAGGTAATACTAAAATTGCAAACACACACATTAACGCAATGTATCTTCTTGTTGATTTAGTAAAAGAATCCGTAACATCCCTTGCTTTGTCTGCTTGTTCAGCTACAAAACCAGCTCGTGCCATTAAATTCTTTTGTTCATCAGCTTTATCTTTAGCCTTCTGAGCCATGATGCCTAGTACTCCACCTAATATGGTACTTGCACCCATGCTTACTAATTCCATTGGTATCATAAACCACCTCCAAGAGGGTTACTTGTCCTAGCCTTCATCTCGTTAACCTTACTGTTAAGAACAGCTATTTCTGCTTTGTTAATTGCTATGTCTGCTACAATAGGTTTTATGTCTACTGATTGTTGGGATTCTAATACATTAATTCTTTCGATTAGCTTTCCCTGTAAGATTGCAAATCCTAATAATGTAATTATGAGTGAGCCTATTCCAAGCCATTCTTTTACTCCCATATCAATATCCTCTTATTCGTTTTAAATTTTCTTCTGCCCTAATTCTATTGTCTATAGATTCTTGAAGAATCTTTTGACTCTTTGCCATAGGGTCGTTATATGCAATTTGATTCTCAGCATATATATTTCTAGCATCAATGTATTGTCTCTGGTCATAATATTCTCCACCATCTATATTTAGTTGGTTATTAAATATATTATCGTTTGTATTGCCGTAATTGTCCATAGAAAGGGGGCTTTCCATAGCCCGTGCCACAATGAGGGAAGTGGCTACCAGTCTTTGGTCTATCCTTGTCAGGGTTTCGTTAACCTTTCTCTCTATAGATTCTACTGTAATAGCTTGATTACTGACTCTAGTAGTTCCTTCAGTCCCGCTTTCTTCCACCTCTGTATCTCTGCTTTCGAGGGTTTCTTCTCCTGAATCAGCGACCTCAGTTCGTTCATTTCCAGATTCACTTCCTCCTGCTTCTCCTTCTCCGACAGGCTCATCTACTTCTTCAGCAACAGTTGTATCTTCTGTACTATCACTATCAGAAATTGTTTCAGGAGATACAGTCTCGTTAGAATTTTCATCATTAGAGTTTTCTGCAACGGTGCTGTTTTCTCCAGACTGTTCAACAATTCTTCCTTCGTCTTTTCTTGGTGGACTACCATTTCCTGTTCCAGTATCCTCGACTCCATTGACTTCTTCACTTTCTCTTCCGCTAGTCTCTTGTTGTATAGGCTCTCGCTCAGTGATTCCGCTAGCGTCTGAGGTTTGGATGTTGGTCTCCCGTTCTTCGTAGACTTCTTCTTGCTTAATTTCAATAGGGGTTTCGTAGATTTCTTCGCTAAAGAACTCTTGGATAATTCCGTTTGCTTGGGTAGTGTCAAAACTTTCTCCTGTTTCAAAGAAGACTTCTTCAACTTTGATTTCTGTTGAGACTTCTTCGAAGTTCGTTGTACTGTCATATGTTATCTCCTGAAATACATTTACAACACCTGAATTTAATTCTTCAATAGCCTGTGGCTCAAAGTAAAATTCTTCTATAATGGACATTTCCATTATCGGTTGTTCTGTTATTTCAAAGTTAAATTCTTCTTCGGGTATATACTCATAGAAGTCTATATCTTCCACAACATTATACACTGTTTCACTCATTGTCTTCAACTCAGCTACCTGACTTACATCTAAGACACTATACTCTACTACTAATGTAGGATTTTTTAAGTCTACTGCTCTGTGAGAAGTAGACTGGGATGACTCAGTAAAATCAAACCTTACTCTAATGTTATAACTTGATTGGCTGTTAATACCTTGTGTATAGCTGTCTGTATAAGTTTCATACGAACTACAGTTATATCCGCTACAACCAGGGATAGCTACATCTCTTATCTGTGTAGTGACTGTGCCACTTACGTCAGTTATAGTTTGAGTCATCTTAACTTGTTGGTCGTAGGCGTTCCAGCCCCATATATCAGCACCCAGTGTAGATGTCCAACCACCATTAATTTCTGATTGGTTGAGTGTATCTCCTAGTGTAATAGTGTTCTCTATAAAATCTCCATGAACAGCAGCAACCGTATTGTTGCCATGATTGTGTGAGGGGTCATTACAATTCCAGCCACCATGACCTTGGTTGTTATTAAAAAACTGTTGAGGTAATAAGTTACCAGTAGTATCAGCAAACAAAGATAACGGAAATAATAATATTATTAACCTATTCATTCCAAGTCATACTGGTTTTATTATCCCCAGTAGTCCTCAGTTCTCCTTTTCTTTTCTCCATCCATCTTGCTTTAGCTTTCTCGCCAATCAATCCATCTATAGGGCATGGCGTGCCGGCATTCATCATAGCTTGCCACACGTCAACGTCTTGACACATAAGTGAGATAGCGGCTACTTTCATTCCTAGTTTAGATAATACTGATACTGATTTTCTTCTTTCGCAGTTAGGGTCTTTATAGTAGCTCCCAAATGTACCTGAAAATCCAATGACTGTAACTCCAGCTGCCAACGGGATAACGCACGAATCTTGGCCATATGAGCTCATAGCAGGAGCTGATGAGCTGTTTACAGCAGTTTTAGTATTGCTACTATTGTTTGTCTCATTACTTGTTGTACTGTTGGAAGATGAGCCACTCTGATATGTGGTTGCAGATTCATATCCACCTGTAATTGCTGTGTTAGAACCAGCATTGTTTGATTGGGTATTAGTTGTACTACCAGATGAAGTAACATCCGCTATGGCATTCTCTAAGCACAAGGCTAAGATTATTAACGCTAAGATGCCTAATCCTTTTAAGATTTTCTTCCGCATTTCCATTTTCTTAAAGCCAATGCTTTCCTCGTTGGTCTACCTTTAGAATCTTTCATAGGTCCTTTAACTCCACCCATTCTTGCACAGAAACTTGCTCGTCTACCTGCAGCTTTAGAACCTTTAGGAGCTTTGCCTGTTACTGGAGGCTTAAGCTTAGAGCCAGTCTTTTTATTAAAGTGAGCTCTACCTGCTGCATTGAGTCCACCTGTAGGGTTTTGATGTTTTTTTAAAACCATTATCCTTTAGCCACCTTTTTTGCTGCTGCTGATAAATTTTTAAAATGCACAACAGGTTTAGAACTTGCAGTATGTGCCTTGCCCGTATGTATTTTACCTCCAGGCATTTTATGAACAGCACCTTTAAATTCTTTACCTGTTTTAAGATAATGTTTAGTTCCTGCTGCCATTATAGTATCCCTTATAAAAGTTTAATTATGTCTGTAAATCTATCTGTAGCTAGGATAAAAATAACAATAGCTGTCCAAGCTATGTACTTAAATTTAAAGACTTCTCGTTTTACATCTCTTAAATCTGATTCAATATGAGTTAGATGATTATTCTTAATGTCGTAGATATCTTTTTTAATAAGTTCAACCTCAAGAGTTAATTCATTATTATCTTTCATTTCTTTTAATTTAACTTCCATTCTTTACAGCTTCCGTTTGGTCTATTGTTACCGCAGTAATTTCTTCTAATTCAGGTTCTTCTACTATTATACAACCTTCTATCATTGTTTTACTTCTAGCTATAGTTCCATTAGGAAACATTAGCAGGGGTGTTTGTTTATAAAATGGCATAGTTTAATACCATAGTTGAATCATTGGCTAAAGTTCCACCTGATTTATTTGTTACACTAACTTTAAAAGAACCTGCCGTTACTGTGTGTATGTCTACATGACACTTAAGACCACACGTTGCTATAATTACTGACGTAACAAGACATTTATTAGATGTCACAGTAAAGTCTGCTAGCACAGCATCATTAGCTAAAGTTCCATCTAAAGTTAAAGTGTGAGATATGTTGTAATTATTTTCAGTAAAGTTACCAGCACTAGTTGCTTCATTAGAAGTAGCAGATGATTTTGTTAGAAGTATTCCTGAGCCAGTTTCTGCTGTGAACACGTTTGCAGTAAACTTAAAGTCATCTGCGTTACCTATTTTAATATCTATCTGGTCATCCGTACTAGAATGTATAGTCGTATCAGCATCAGCATCTAATATAAACTCAGCCCCATTTAAATCCCTAGCTTCTGTTTGTATATCTTCAAACAACTTAGCGTTAGGTCTAAGTTCAAATCTGTCACCTGTTATAAAAGCTCTAGCTGATGTATTGTCTTGAGCCCGTGTAACAGTCATAGAATCAGTTGAACGAGCAGTAACTTTTACTACTTCAAGATTATTTGAGCTATCAATAAGAGTTCCGTAGAAATAGTCACTAGAACTAGTACTAGGAAATTTAGCCCCCTGTCCTGAAGTAAGAGCTACTGTCGTAACAGAAGTATTAATACCAGATGCGAGGGTTCCAAATCCGTTGTTTGTTACTTTAACTCCCATTTGTTTCTCCTATGTTTTTAAAGCTATTGTTCCGTTAGTTACTTTCATGTTGCCAAAGCTATTACGCCGTTAGTTCCTACCAGTGGCATCTCAGCAAAGGCGATATAAATAAATGGTACACCAGCTCCATTTTCTCTTGCATTACCAGCTTTCCATTTAAACCCATTTGAATAATAATCAACTGGTGAATTATTATCATCTTCTGCTACTGGGTCTTTTAATGATAATCTTTGTGCGATAGGATTCCCACCTATACCAAGAGCACCAGCTTTTGTAATTATAGTGCTACCAGCATCTTGAATAAGCCATTGCTCGTTTCCATTTTGTTTTTTAGTAATGGTCATCGCTGGTCTAAAACCAGTATAAATAAAACTTCCATTAGCATGTCCGTTTCCAGTATATGAACCAATGTCGCTGTAACCTTGAATAGGAGTCCAAACATAAGCTACATAATTTTCTCCATCTGCATTACATCTATGGTCTGTACCTACTGTAAAGACTGATGAAGTTGGAGCTGTATCATTCCAGAAAGCTGCTGAATCTTGTGTACCACTTGCATCACTCCACCCATAATAATCTGTTTGAGGGTCTGTTACTCCAATCGCATCTTGCTTCCCATGAAATAAACTCCAATGGTCTGCGACACTTCTATTTTTAATTGATATGTAAGCTGGTGCTGCACCAAGTCCATGAGCAATTGTACCCACAGCTCCAGTGCCGACATAATCTATGATTGCAAAGCCACCAGCAACATTAACTTGGCGACCACCACCTGGATTATTACCATTTTCAGTAAAGGTAGTTCTACTACCAGCATTTGCTTTCCAATTCCATGAACGGAATTGTTTAGATGCTGTGTTAGTTAAAGCATCACCACCAGTTAAAGTATATCCATCTGATGTAAAACTAGCTATTCTTGTATTTGTATCTTCAACTGGAGAACCACCTGAAACATCATTAGTATAAATATTTTTAGTATTACCTCTTGAGCTGTCCACTGTATTCCAGTTAGAAGAATCAGGTCTATTCTTAGTAATAATTAAATCAGGTTTAAAACCCATTCCACTAATTGTTGTTGTGCTACTACTACCAGCATAGGTTTTTTGTGAGCAATGTGCTGATGGTTTGTCTATTGTTGTATATGCCATATCGTTATCCTGTGTTCTTAATGTTCTTAGTACATATCGCTAAGAAATTTGTTGGTGGAGCATATTCAAAGACTCCCTCTCCAGCAGAGTCAGCGTTACCACTAGCTACTGCTGTTACTCCAAATCTTCCTTCGCCAAAGTTTAGTAGTTGTTCTGCTGCATTTCCAAATCTATTATATTCTGAATGACCTGTTCTAAAAAAAGCACCATTAGGTGTCCATGTTTTATGAGCATTAGCACCTGAAGCTATTTGAGCTGATGATGTGGTCGTGGTTGAGCCTGGAACAGTATTCCATGTACCATTAATTCCCCACCAAATTTTACCAGCATCTAAATCAAAGGCACACATACATATCTGACCATTGGTCGCTGGTGATATAGCTGAGTTAGCATCACTTGAATTGGTAAGCCAAGTAACTTCTGTATTATCTCCTCTAAAAATTACTGGTGTTGTACTACCAACTCTAAACCCAAATCCATCTCCCTCGTTACCCTGATACCATGGAGAGCGTTGAGTGTCTTGAATCAATTTAGATGAAGCTAAAGTGTTTGCTTTGGCTATACCAAAATTACTATACATAGCTGGTGAGGTGTATTTCATTTCGTAATACCATTTACCACTAGCCATACCTAAATTTCCAGTAGCTCCTTTTATACCATCATATCCTGGATAAGCATCTTTCCAGCTTGTTCCACCATATTTGGTGGCACTTGCTAAAGCTACACTATATGCTTCATTATAATTTATAGTGTTAAAGTTGTTGCTAGTTGTTGATATGGATTGTTTCATATCACCATGAACTGTAAAGGTATGTCCTTGTCCACTTGAGTCAGTACCTAATGCACTAGCATTTTCAAATTTTAAGAATGCACCATTATCTCCATAGCTTACCGAAGTTGGACTTAGGATTGGTTTCCATTCACCAGTTGTGCTGTCATATTCTCCAAATTTTGTTGGAGCATAAGATTGTCCCTCGCATATATGTAAATGACCCATGTATCCTGACCACCGATAATCAGGATTTGTAATTCTTCTTGCACCAACAACAGTAGGATACCTAAACATTGCTGTATCTTCGTTTTGGTCAGGTATGTAATTATAACTAAATTTAACCACTTGTTCGTTGTTAACATATAATCTAACTCTATCAGCGGCTGTTGATTGAGTCGTGTCTACTCTAGCTACTATGTGATACCAACTATTACTATCTCGTAATGCTCTAGTTGAGACTTGAAGAGTTCCCCAATCATTGCTTGTTAGCTGATAAAACTTTAAGTTATCTCCATCAATAGCTAGTGTTGCATGGTTTGCTGCATCATTACTCATGTCGCTACCAACAATTACTCTGTAACCATAATTGACAGTAGACTTAACCCATACACTTATAGTGTAAGTTTTTTGATTACCATTTGATGCTGCTCTACTTAAATATGAAGCTGCCATTAGTACCTCTACTGTTCATTGTTAAATTGCCCTGAGTTAGCCATACCTACTGAAACACTAATAGAAAATGCCCTGTCAACGGTCTGAGACTCGTTGTCAGTTAATCTTAAGGTAAAGTTATACACTGTTGTTTCTGTTTGTGAACCATTCTCAGTTCCTGAGATTACACCTGTTGAGGTATTTAAACTTAACCCACCTGGAAAAGCTCCTGAAACTTTTGAGAAAGCTACTGTTGAATCACTGCTACCATCTACATCAAAGCTTAATGCTGCTCCTTTAGCACCCTCACCCAAAGAACCTGAATTTGTACTAAATGTAGGTCCAGTTGAAACTGAAAGTATTGCTGAACCTGACCTTACTGATAGCCCATCTGGGTTTTCAACCCTAAGAAAATAACTAGCATTTCCTGATATGTTTACTGTAATAGTTAACTGAGTAGCACTGTTTCTTACTATTGTTAAGGGATAACTAATAATACCACTTGAATTTATTATTTCTACGTTGGGTGTAATTACATAGTTTGTACCTGTAATAACAACTGTTGTTGCTGTTGAAGGTGATATTGTTGATGGGCTAATACCAGTTAATGTGGGGTATGTAGCCGTTGCTGCTGCTATAAAACTCAGTACCCCAGACCCATCAGTTTTTAATAACTGGCCAGATGAACCATCTGCTGTTGGCAGTTTAAACAACACACCATTGCTGTTAAACATATTAGATATATGATGTATATGATTACCCATGTGAGCATGACTGCTACATTGATAATACAAAAGATTTGGGGTGTACTCATCAACCTGTAATTGTGTGTATGCACCACTATTACCAGGGGTTCCGTTTGTTGTTACATTAGTTGTGTACGCTGTAGATTTTGCAGCGTTTAAATAAAATCTTAAAGGATGTCCGTTGTTAGTAGAATCTGATTGGTTAAATCTATAAAAATAAGTTTTACCTGTGTCAGCTCCAGCAAAGTTTAATACAGCACCTTCAACACCGTCAATAGAATAAGCACTACTAGAGCCTACTCCTGTATACGGGTGTGCAGATGTTTTGGTAACTACTGTAACAGCATAGTTTATTGGAGCAGATGTACTTCCCCAACCTGATTTAAATTCGTTAGAACTTGTTCTGTTTAAATCTTCTAAGCCTTGTGCAGTAATTCTAAGTTCTATTCTATCTCCAGTTGAAAATGCTCTAGCTGAAGTGCTTTCTTGAGCTCTAATTACTGTAAGAACATCACTAGACCTTGCTGTACACCTTACAACTTCTATGTTGTTTGAGCCATCAATGAGTGTTGCGTAAAAATAGTTAGGGCTTGCTGTAGCTGGGAATCTAGCGTTTCCATGTCCTGATGCAACAGTAATACTAGTAGCTGAGTCGGTAATACTTGAAGCTAATGTAGAGTGTGCATTATTTTTAAATAAGACAGCCATTATGTTGAGACACCCCTTAAGTTATTAACTTACAGTTATTGTCCAAGTAATACCTAAAGTATCCCCAGATGCTTTGTTTATTACAGAAAATACCGTTCTACATAATAGTGTACCACCTGAACTTGCACTTAATATTCCTGCTTCAGTAATAGCTCCTGTTCCTGTCCCAGCAGGAAATGAGCCTACATAAGCTACTGCATTATTTGTTACATTCGTAGACGTTAAAGACACTCTACCTGTCTCTGCTCCAAGTGTTGTGTTACCAACTGCTGCTGAACCAGTGTTTGTTCCTATAGCCATATGACTCATAACAGTAGTGTTGTTTTTCATACGGTCTGCAATATAATTTTTACCCGCAGTCACGACTACATTTGGAACTTCAACCTCTTGCTTTACATCTCCTTCTGGATTAGTAACAGTAAGTTTTAAACTTCCAGTAACTTTAATTTGTTCTTCAATCATAGTTGTCCCCTGTCATTAATAAGCTCCCGCATTTAGTGGAGTTGCGTTAAATATATGTCCACCTAATGTAGTGTCGTCTACATCAGTATACACGTAATTGATAACCAGTCCACTATCACTTGCTGTAACGCTGTCTGTAGAAACATTTCCTGGTTGTAAAACTGGTGAATCTGAAACAGAAAAGCCATCTGTTTTTCCTGCAGGTGTAGTAGTTATTGCAGGAGAATCTGCTATCGACTGTGAATCTGATTGTGGATAAACTAAGCTTACAACAATACTTTCATTTATAGTTACTGGGTCTGGGTCTATGTCAGCATCAGATAAATCAAAGTCAATATTAGAATGTATTATTAAACTTGGAGCTGCTGATATATTTACTGTATCAGTTAAAATTTGTGTAACATTAAACGCAGGTACATCTGATACTGAAGGTGTTTCAGCTAGTGGATGTGTAACAGCTCTAGTATCTATATCTGTTACTTCAGATGTTTCAGTATAAACTGTAGTTACTGCTTTAGAATTAATAGCCTCCGCTACTGCTGCAGTGTCACCTTCCATAGTATGAGTGGGTATTAATTCAGTAGTAAAAGATATGTGGTTTTGTGCTGATGCTACTGCGGATATTTTATTCTCATCAGTAATTGTTGAGCTAATACTACTTACGGTTACTGTAAAAGATATTACAGTTGCTGCTAGAGCAGATGTAAGCTTTATATTAGCCATTAGAAATTACTTCTCACTCTAAATTTTAAGACATCGTATACTGTTTGAAGACTACCATTATAGCTAACTATAATTTCTCCTTCATATGAACCTTCAGCAACATCTAATACACCACCTGAAAAACTAAATTGTATCTTACCATCACTTCCATTTGTGGTCTTAGCACAACTTATTGTTGCTAAAGTTGCAGTTGTTCCTGTTGCTCTAAATTTTACTGATACTGCAGTAGTTCCAGCCGATAAATCTAAAGCTGTATTAGCTACATCGTCCGTTAAAGTAAGCAAAATAAGCGGTAACTCATCTCCTTTAACTAATTTTATTACGTCTGACATAATCTACCTCGTTAAAATCTTTGTGCTTGAACTCTCATAGAAGCCCTTCCCGCACCTAAATTAGCTCTAGCTCTACGTTCTTGCAATTTAAATATAAATTGTTTTGCATGATAAGAAGCTAGTTCCCTATCGCTCCAAGCTCTATCAGGTAATACTAATAAATGTTGAAGTGCTCCATGCATAATAACATTTTCTAACTCATCTAAAACTGTTTTATCCATACCTGTTGCCGTTCTTAAAGGCTTCAGACATACAATCATTCGTACATCATACGACTCAGAATTGTCTGGTACTGGGGCAACTGAAAAATGGTCTGGGTCTAATTGTGTTATATGTCTAGGTTTTGCTCTAGACTCAGTAGGTTGATTAGGCCATTTAGGATATAAGTCATATATTTTATCCAATGTAACTGGGGCTAAAGTCTCATCATTTACAGTGGCTGTAATGAACGCATGTACCTCAGATTCACTAGGACTTTCATATGCATAGTCATGTGCACCCGCAACCAAACGTATCCGTGGTTGTTCGTACCTCCACGCAAGAGTACGTTCACACGTTTCAATCGCTGCATCACGAACGTATTGCTCTATGATTGGCGTAGGACATCCTGGAACGCTGGGTGATAATCTATTTACAATACTAAGAAATGTTTTAATAACCATTATGATAAGTCCTCTGTAACGCTAGTTGCTGTATTATTAACTTTTAGCATACCACCTGCTTCAGTATCAGTTACAATTTTACTTTGGGCATTTACAGCAAGAGATTGAGTAAAAGACTTATAAAACACATCAGCTCTTCCTGTATTAACATGCTCATTATCTATTGACTCAGCTAAAAATATAGTTGCATCAACTACCACTGGGAAATATGCATCTGATAATAATTCAACTGCTGTAGTCCCGTCATAAGTCGGTGGAGTCTGTGCGTATTCAATATCTAATACTTGGTTGGCTGGAGCTTTAGGGTATATAAAAAATTTGTTGGCGTTTCTTGTATGTCTCATCCAGTTTACTGTCGCCGATGCAGTATCATTCATCCACTGTGGGTACGCTTGGTCTAAAGCTTCTCTATTAGTTTCTATACATCCGTTACCACCGCTTACCGAAAAAATTTCCATAACACGCAATGAGTCAGTAGGTGCTGATTGTATAACTTCATTTTGAACACAAGTCATAGTCCCTACTTTAGCAAATAAATCAGGTCTGAGCACTGCAATACGCTTTAAAGATTGGTTAGCAAACCCTAAAAGCACTATATCAGAATACCTTTGAGGGGCATTCTCATCTTGCAACATTCGTCTAACTTCAGTAATAACGTCGTTTAAAATCATCTTTTACCCTTTTTTTCCATGTTTCTTGTAACTTCTTCAGCTAACTCGATAGGTGTATTGTCTGGTTTAATAACCTCTTTAGTTTTTAAATTAACTTTTGGCTTACGACTTTTTTGGTCTTTAGTCATAAATTTTTCTGGGAACGCTTGTTCCTCAGTAACTTCTTCTGTCTTAGAATTTTCAGCTAGTATTTCATTCCAGCCATATATTGTTCCATCAACTGTATTTCTTAACCACCTTCCCGCCATTTCTATCTCCTATGTTTTAATCGGGGGGTTAACGTTAGCCAACCCCCCAACCTTGTTTACTTACTTATGAACAATCAACAATAACTGCCCAGACTTTAATTTTAGCCAAGTCAGTTACAGCACCTGATACGCCAATAAGCATATCAATAGTGTCTGCCGCTGCAAAGTAATGACTTTGATTATCGCCGTTTAAAAGTGCACCAGTTGATTGAGTAGTTCCTGCTGCATTAGCATTCCCTCCATCAATAAACCCATCCACATCACCACCGGTAAGACCGATGTCAAATGTTGATGCTGCACCCTCAAGGGTTGTAGTAGTTGCACCTACCGCTAGCACTAAAGTGTTAGCTGGTAAGTTAAGTACTTGCATAGAATCTCCAGTTGCAAGTGCCGTAACACCTGCTGTAGCTCTATCTGCCGTAATTGTAGCGAAGTCTAAAGTAACTTCTAAGTAGCCGACTTTGTTAAGTCCAGTAGCAGGGTGAGCTGCTACAGTACCTTTATTAAAGCCATGCGAGTCTGTATATGCCGCCATAATAGCCTCCTAAGTTATACAGTTATAACACCAACAGCTAAAGCTTCAGGTTTAACGACTTTATAGCCATAAACTTGTAACCCTCTGATGATATTACCAAATGTAGTTTCTGAACGAATTGTTTCCATATTTGTCATTTGTGACGCAAATGTAAACCCCGATTTGTGACCAGCAAGAATGCTGAACTCACTTCCGCTCTTATATAGATTGTGACTTACATAAATTGTAAATCTATCTATCATACCTAAACGACCATTTCTCAATGGAGATGAACCATCACCAGTGATTGACGCATCTTTAAGGTCAGATAGCTTAATGTGACCAGCTAATTTTGCAGGGATAACGATAAATCTATCGCTCTCTGGACAGTTAGCCTCATCAAGTACTGTACCCATATTAACTATTTGGTCAATAGCATTAGTTTTAGTAATTGCTACTGGCGTACCCGCAACACCTATATTAAGGTCAGCAGATATTCTACCAGCAGTAGCACCTTTGTTGGCAGCTGCTACGTCAGTTAATATATCAGTCAATACTCTAGCATCGATTTTAATCTTCATACGCTCTGAAGCGTCTTTAGACCATGTATCCATAAGAGCAATGTCTGTTTGTACTTGGTCAACATCATCCTCAACACATGCGAAGTATTCGCCTTTGTCGATTAGAAGTTGTAGTTTAGGTTTGTCAGGGTTTTCAACACTAAGTGTTTGTCCCTTAACGTATGTTTTGATAGTAATCTCTGGAGTTGTACGGATATTAACCGTGTCCCCCATTGATTTTATATCTCCTTGATAGTCTGTATTTGAAATAGCTGCGAGCACTGATGCATCGTAGAAATTCTCAATAAGTTTACCAGACCATATCTCAGGTATAAAATTACCTGTGTAACCTGGATTTCCAGGTGATACTCCAAAAGCCATAATAGCCTCCTAGTTAGTTAAATTACGCAATGCGACCTTCTTGCTGTGCAGCAAAAATGTCACGTTCTTTTTTTCCACGCTCAGCTTCACGGCCTTTATATTTACCAAATCTTACATCCTCAAAAAATTTTGTAATGTCTTTTCTAGTATATGTTTTGCCTTCACCAACAGCAGGTTTTGCAGAGCGTCCACGCCCTGGTGCAACTTGTTTTGCTAGTTCTGAGTTTTCGCTGTGGGTCTCACGAGCATCATTAACTTTACCGTTAGCCTTTTCATAAGTAGAGAAAAACTTAATCACCCTATTTACATCTAGTTTTTGCTGTGCATCTGCTAGATATGTTTGGCGACTTAGTCCCGTCAACTGGTCAATCTCAAGAAGCCACGATTGAAAATCTTGGTCACTATTAATTTCATTCCAGTTAGGTACTTCCTGGTTTAACGTATTCCAAAACTGTTTCTCCTCAGACGATTTTTGTGATTGCTGTACTTGTTGTACTTGTGGCACAACATTTTGCAGCTGTCTAAGTTGTTTTTCCAATTCATTAACACGAGCCATTCCTGGTGCTAAAGTATCTTGTGCTGCTCGACGCATAACATCAATAGAATCCCCATACTCTTTTTCATCATCTTCTGTTATTAAATTAATAGCAGGTTCAGTTGAAACAGCAGGTTTTTCTTCTGTGTTAATTTGTCCTAACAAAGATTCTAATTGGGCTACACGGCTATCTAAACTTCTATTCGTTGCATTTAAGCGTGGAACATCAGTATTATACATACCCTGTAACGTTTTGTATTTTTGTTCCCATGAGTCTTTATTCTGTTTATCATCTGAAATACTGTGCTCATCAGCATCAGATTTAGGTGCTTGTTTTTCTACACTGTCGGAAGGTGCGGTTGTGGTTTCCTCAGTAGGTACTTCAGTAGTAGTTTCAGCTGTAGTGTTTACTTCAGCATTCTCCTCTGTTTCTCCATTGAGTTCCTTGTACAACGCTTGTACATCCTCAGATTGTTTTTGAACTTGCTTTGGTAATGTCATAATGTTTTCGCTCCTATTGGTATGCGTTATTTAACAGCTGTCTCATGACTTTGCTGCGTAGTCAGGGGATTCTTTGATGAGCTTTACTATCTCACCTAAAATTTGACACCGCCCCTGGGCTAGTGTCACATTGTTTGCAACATTTGGTAGCTGCTCTAACTCATGTTTACGCCAAGATTCTAACCATTCTAATATGTCAGAGTGTTGACGTTCAACAACTGCTAAAGATTTAACAACTTTAAGGGATGGTCTAATCAAGATTTACCCCCAATGCTGCGGTTGTTAACTGTATTTGCATCCATTCCACCTTTTGGGGCACCATCTGGTTGAGTTGGAGTTCCACTTTTCATTGGAGATTGTGGGGCTTGTGATGCCTCAATCTCTTTTCTTGCGGACAACTCTTGAAGATAAGTACCTTTTTCCCTAGACGGAACGATTTCATCTACAGGCATTTGCAAACTCTTAGCCACTTCACGAAGTATCGCTGCACGGCCTTCTTTACCAACGATACCCATATCGATTTCATTGGCGGTTGCGTTAAGAAATTCTATTCGACGAACGTTAACAGTCTCTTTAACTGCAAGATTTATTGCACCTTTAGGTAGTATCTCTACGTCGCCTTTAATTGATTCGTCTTCATCATATCGCATGTTATAAACAAACTGTCTATGAATAATTGGTTTCATGACATCACTGTCAATATGCATAACTACTTGACGTATGCCTTTTCCTGCAGAGCCCATTAACATTGAAAGACCTGACGCTGTGCGTCCAGCTCCTTTAACATTTAAGTCTCCTTGTAGATAAGATGGTATGCCTGAGTGGTCGTCTGCTAATTTAGAAAACCTATCATACACAGACATTAGTGTATTAGCATTATCTTGAGGTTGTGTAAATCTAACAGCAGGAGCACTAGACCCTAGTGGGTCATTAGTTACTTGCCATATTTTCCACGGATGCATTTGTGTTATATCTTCATTAGGTGGTATGCGTTCAAGGTTGACTTCAACTTGAGGTCCACTTGATATTCCCATGTTGTTAACTAACGCACGAGCTGCTGCATTACATACACCCTGTAAATCAGCTATAATCTCTGGTATTCCTTTACCCCAGAATGCTCCTGGGTGTTTTATGAAAGATGTTTTGGCATAAGGCTTTTCACCTAATGGGTCATAATTAAGAACTGCTTTTATTACATAGTTGCCTACAATCCAAACATTGGCATCGTATTCACGAGAGTCTTCTAGTTCTTCTGCTTCGTCTTCTAAGCCCCACTCTCTCAGCATCTTACCACTTACTTTACCCCAGAACTCTAGAGCATCATATATCTCAGTAGGTCTATCAAATGAATGGAACTTTCTTTCCTCTTCATCTTTAGCTAACTCTACATCTTCATTAATCCATGACTGTCCATTATCATTTTCTAAAACTTTTTTTACTGCGTCGTCGTCATAGCCGGGTACACCTATCAAATCTGATAAGTCCATACGAGTAAGAGGATGGTGTTCAAATATATACCCATCATTTATCTTACTAATCCCAGGCTCTGGGTATATTCTAAATGGGTCTACTCTTTCAAATTCTGGTGCTATTACTTCATCAGCCGTAACAACAGTCTTGCCTTCTTCATTTTGAGTATAAGCTAATTTTCTTTGCCTACGAACTACAGGGCCTTTTATAAAAGCACTTGGGTACGTAACTAAATCTGTAATAAAATCATTGAATGACTCTGCCCAGCCACCTTGTGCAAACTGGTCTGATATCTTTAGCTTCATTCTTTTAGCCCTATCATCAGCAGCTTGTAGTAATTTAAATCTGTAATTCTGAGATATCATTTCTTTTAGCTCTGCCATTTTATCTGGGGTAGGTGCTTGACCTTCTGCTTCAACAAGCCTAACTACTTCAGCCGCAAAAGCATTTTGTAATTCTGCTGAATGTTCTGGCGATAATTCTGGTATGGGTGTGGGTTGTATATCCCATGGAGGTGTGCCTGTGTCTAACAAGATATCTCTGAGCCAGCTTTCAGCCGCTCTGCATTTAACTTCTGTTATCATCATGTAGATATCAGAGCCGCCTTGTGCTTGTATCTGTGCTAACTTATCAGCATCGTACTCTCCGTTTCTTTGACGAAGACCTTTAAGCATTATGTTCTCTATAGGTTTCTTTGCACGTTGAGCTGCATCCCAGCATTCACGCATATAAGAAGCGAGCCCTAGAATGACTGCTTCAGACTGACGCTCTTCCATAGCTTTGTTAGCTTCTTCTTTCTCTTTCTTTACAAGAGACGCATTGTCTATTACTTGTAACACCATAATTTATTTTTCGTACGGAGATTTATTTTTGTCCCTTTTTATATAGTCTAGTCCCAACATTCTTTTTACTACATTTGTAGTCATTCCAAAGTTAAATGGTCCTGGTAATTTTTTGTTACTCTTTAACCCTTCCGACATTGTAGTGGTCCAAGAGTCTCGGGCTTCTTCTTTTTCAACCTTACCACCATCTTTGTATGATGTAGTTTTGACTAGTCCACCATCCCTATAACTTTTAATAGTATAGTTCTTTGAACCGTTCTTCATTTTGTATCCCATAATAACCACCCCTAAATAATTTTAACACTACTATAAAAAAGTCCTCCTGTCTAACCATGAATAGACGGGAGGACCAGTAAGACAGTAACTATACATTCGAGGGAAATAGTTACCCAGCCACTAAATGAGTAAAAGTGGCTTTAATTAATGCTATCAAGTCCATCCGCCTGACGCAACCGATTTCACGTTTCGCTTCTCAATCATAAATCCTTCTGCTGTTGTATTAATGTGTAGCATTAAATACTGTAGAGCTTCTGCAACGTGGGAATGTTTGTTCTTATCTATGTTCCCATTCTTCTTATGAAACCTATACCCACCCATCATTGCGGCTTTAAGCCTAGAACATCTTGGGTCTACTAAGAATGCGGAGTCTCCATCTACTTGACGCATAAGGAAATCATCTACCGCCGAGAGTCTAGCTGAGATGTTATTAGTCTTAGCCGACATAACTTTCAAGCCTTCGGCTTTTATTATATCCACTGCTGAACGCTCATCTGTTTGAGCTCGCTGTATACCTGCAGGGTCTGTAATGATTATCACAGGAGACCCAGAATACTTTTCTATAATCAAAGGTTTTAAAATTGTACGTATGAATCTTTGTATCCCCATATCAAAGCTTACTGCTTCGTCAAGTATAAGGACTCTACCTCGTGGGTCTTGCTGTGCTATAACTGCAGCAGGTGTTAGACCTAAGTCCATTCCAATTACAATAGGTCTGACTCCATTAACTATGGGCTGTAAAGTTTGATGAGCCATATGGTAATCAGGTCTGAAGTACTTGTACACTGGCTGCCCAGCTGTACTTAGCCCATACTCTCCATCAATGTACACACGTACATATTCATCCGACCTACCTTGTATATCATAATATCCTTCAGGTAAGTTCTCTACATTCTCAGCATACGGACTTCTACCTGATGGTTGTTTGAATACATCCCAACCATTATCATTAAGTGAGACTCCATCTACGGGGTCAAGTTTTTCCATTTGGTAATACCACCATGTATCCATTGTGGGTGGGTTAGTATCTCCCCACATCCCAAACCAAGACGGTCCTCCATCTTTAGCTGACGGGAAACGCCCAATACGTTTTGACATAGCGTCAACTATGTCTGGGTTTATATCCCGACACTCATTGAACCATGCGAATGTTAACTCAAGTGAGTTCAAGTTAGCTACATCATCTGAATCATCTAATGCCCTGAACATAATCTCACACTCAACATCACCTACTTTAAAGAAGTAAGTCTTTGTTGTTCTCATGTACGTACCGCATACACCTGGTGGAAACCAATCGTGAAATGTTTTAATAGTTGTATCTTGTAGTTGCCTAGCAGTCTCACGAACAATAGCTGCCCTGGATTTTCGTATCCCTTGCTTGTTCGGTTTCTGCATAGTAGCCCGCCTTATAATTTCAAAGGTAGATGCTACTGACTTACCAGAACCTACAGGGCCCATCAATGTCCGCATCTTAGAATCAGACATCATAAATTCTTTGCATATCTTAGATGGGGTATAGTCTATATCCATTACAGTTCCTCTAATAAAGTTACGTAGTATTTTGTAGGCGATTTTTTATACCTAATAATTCTTGTCTTAAACGACATCCCGCTTTCTCGTAATACATAAGTTATGTCTTCGTACTCAACCAATGTCTCAACCTTTGCCTCACCACTCTCGTCAAACTTACTTAGCGTTTTTAATAGCGACAGGTCTGTCTTCGGTATAGTCTTCTGCGTCGATGACGGTTGTTGGGTGCTCTTGCCCCCCGAGATTAATCGTAATTTTGACTCCTCCACTGGCATCCTCCGTGTTTGTATTGTTTGTTTCAAGCCCACCCCATTTGACAGTAGACTTTATTAAATCTGCTTTAACAGCTGAAGAAACTTCTGGGCTGTGTATCATTGTCCAACTTGTTGTCAGGAGTTCTTCTGCTTGGGCCCGGGCTTTTAACTTGAACGTCATACCCTTGTCTACAATCTCAGTTCTGTAGGATTCTACTTTCTTTAGATAGACTTTGTCCGTGTTGAACTTAACGATGTCATCAACAGTAATTTTATGTCGGGTTCTAATTTCATCTAGAGTTTCTCCCGAGCCTTCTAGTAGCAGTGCCATATCGAAAGCTAGCCGGTCAGACCACTTGGTATGTTTTAGCGGTAGTGTATCCATTAGTTGAACTTAAGATATTTATGGGCGTGTGTCAAGCATGGGTACCCCCAAACTTTACATCTTTGTTTTTTGGCTCTTGTTGAGAGAGGTTTACTTATATGGGTGCCTAGGTTCGGGCGTTAGTCCGACTACCCCCCCCTTGTGCCATATGCCATAGTATATAAGCATTCTCTAATATTCTACAGCCCTTTAAACTAGCCAAGCAGAATTTTATTTTAGATGTGTCAAAGTTTAATCATGGAATCAATTATGGTTCTTGTAATCGAGGGAAATACATATGTCACAAGATATAATAAAAGTAGACAAGAAAGTTAGGCTATACACTGGTCT
>Ga0115003_10001661_pt1 | contig 19179 bp, 20 predicted proteins | sample ArcticOcean_MG_C_7_FD_88736 | JGI IMG/M metagenome (GOLD analysis project Ga0115003, IMG submission 88736) | Marine microbial communities from western Arctic Ocean - ArcticOcean_MG_CB11_88 | ecosystem: Environmental > Aquatic > Marine > Oceanic | place: Arctic Ocean: Canada Basin | collected... | reverse complement strand
GGTGGCGGATGTAATGTATCTACAATGTAAACTAATTGTTACGTTCGCATCTAAACGAGTGTTTGAAAAATAAATGAAAATAATTCTCGCCAAATCTCATCTATCTGCTATCTTCTAGTTGTAGAGGCAGATGAGAAGGCACTCCGCCAAGCTCGCCTCACAACAAAATAATAATATGATAACAAAAGGAAACACTCAGCAAGCCATCCTCAAATATTCAAAGAAATTCAGCTATGATGGCACTACCACGGATAACGTCGCAATGATGACTATCTTCGCTTGTATAGCATCTGACAATGAGCTTATCGCTCGCTCTGACATCCCTGCGCTAATGGCATTATGGGACACGTTCCCTAAAAATCCCTCAGCCTTCAGCAAGGACGTTTATAAGTGGCTAAATGAAACAGATGATTCAGGTGCTGCAATTTCATCTAAGGCTAATAAGTACCTCGATATGCTATCCGCGCCTGATGATGATGATGATGCCAAGCCAACCACCGATGAGCCAAACTTCTAGCCTTCCCACCACCATATAAAGCAAGCTCGCTATGCCTAACCGCTAGCGAGCTTTTTTGTGGCTACGCTCTCAACTTTCACTACAACCTGAAAGTATCCTATCTTCTATCACTACGGAACTTATCCTATCTCCTGTACTTCCTGTACTTACTGAAACTCCTGTACTTCCATTTAATAGGGGGTTTCCTTCCCCTCCGCTTTCCCCCTCTGTATCTTATACTCACCCACACAAATTTTTGAAAATCTCGTTTTGAGATAAACCTGGGAGAGGAAGCGTACGTGGCAGGTGTGGTTAAGTTAATGAACAAGACCCAAGGAATGAATTGATTATGAAAATCTGTAGCTTTTAGTTGACAACACCCTACACCAATGTTAATCTAGTGCATCATGAAGGTAGAGCAAGCAGTTAAGCGAAGGGTCACTAAACGTGGCAAGCTCACTCAGGTGAAACAAGGGCAAGAATTGTCCGGCATGAGTGAAACAGGTACTAAAATAGTTGAATCATGTCGAATAGTAAAGAAGCCTTAGAAGACGCGTTGGGGGGTAAGGAGAGTAGTGTGGACTGGACTCAGTATGGGTCAGTTGAAGACTTCGATCCTACCGAGGGTATCCGGAGTAAGAGAGGTCGCAAGCCGAGTGGTAAAGTTCGCGAACACGCTAATAGCGAGTTTGTTGAAACCGCAGAGGACGAAGCGATCTTAGAAAGTATCGGACAGCCTTTACACAATCTCAGTTTGCCGGAGCACCGTATCCAACAGGAGAAGAGTGACCATAGATTTTTGGTTTATCTTTTCGCTCAGGGTAAAGGTGTTAAGGACGTTTTCTTACAGTTAGGCGGTAAATGGGATGACGTTAATGGACGCCCGTTGCCGACGAAACAACACGGTGGTAAGTATTCTTACGCACATATTACACAGATTAGAAGACAACCATGGTTCCAGTCGCAGGTGTTGGAGATCATGAAGTCTGAAGGTATGTGTATAGTGGAAGCCACCTTTAAAAATGAATTTGAAAACTCGGTACAGGTAGTTATAGATGTCCGGGACAATGCAGACGAAAAGGGGAGTACTAGGATAGCAGCAGCGAACTCGTTGTTAGATCGCTTTCTTGGAAAACCTACACAACATATTAAGTCAGAAAACACAACTAGGACGCTAAGTGATATTGCTGAGGACAAGACCGAGCTTGAAAGAGAGCTTGAGATTGTAGAAGCAGAGATTATTAGTATGAGTCCACAACCAGTTAGAAAATTAAATGAGTGATATAGAAACAAGAAAAAGACTTATAGAAGTTAGAGAGTTAGTGCAGGAAAGTTTAGATCAAAGTTTAACCGGTGTTCAAACCCTTACCAACAAGACACTCACTAACCCGACTATTAATAATTACACTGAGGGTCTTGTTGCCCTTGGTGACAGCGGGACAGCCCAAACTCTAGCGCTTACAGCGGGAACGTTCCAGACTGTAACGCTAACGGGTAACTGCGTGTTCACAATGCCGGCAAACACGGCAGTGAAGTCATTCACACTAAAGGTCTTTACAGGCGCAGGTGGATTTACAGGGACATTCACAGGCGTTGATTTCCCAGGTGACGTAGACCCAATCATCACACCAACAGCTACTAAATACGATCTAGTTTCATTTGTCGCGGACGGTTCCGCTTGGTCTGGATCAATTCTACAAAACTACTCAGCATAAACTAAAAATATGAAACAACTAATCAAATTACCAGAGGGCGAGCAGAAGCCAGAAGCTCAAAAACTAGCTGACCACATGCTACACACACTTAACGCGACACTAGCTGAAAGGGTGCATGATCATAAGAGATTCTACGCTAAATTTTGGCGCGCTAGTGAAACACCAGACAATCTACTTGTCGCCATGGGTGTAAACGCTGGCGTGTTACTAACCGCTGCACAGGAGAATTTAGAACACATCTCAAGACTTGCCGCCATCGTTGGTGATACCCTGCATGACTACATTCTACCTGTAGAGTATGAGCCGAAGCGCGCGTTTATAGTCACCGATGGAGTCGTCACCCTAGCCAAACCAGCGGAAGGCTTTGACGCTTGGGGCAATGCGATAGTTGAATCAGAAGAGGGGGGCGTGTAATGTTTGCCACAGGAAAGCTAATGTCCTCAATAGCTACCAACAAGAGGATGCGGTTTGATGGAGTTGATGACTATATGGACTTAAATATTCTTCCTGATGAGATTATGGAAACAGGAGTGTTTGATATATCTTTTGACATGTTTTGGGAATCAAGCAATATAGCTTCTTACGACAGGATAATAATGGGAATCACTACCACAGGGTTTGCACGATTACAACGAAACTCAGGTGGTAGCACATTTGAGTTTTGGGCTAGGAAAAGTGCAGGAAATAATATAGTCAGAGAAAGCTTTAATTTAACACCAGATGTAGCTCACACTGTAAGATTAGTAGGAGACGGAGTAGATTTAGATATTCTTGTAGATGGGGTTATTGAAACTTCGGGTGCTTTAGCAACTACTCATTTTCATACTCCTACGTGGACAACTCTTACTCTTAGTAGTGATGCTTCAACGCTACAAGGTTCTATATGGAATTGGAGTATAACAACAGCAAGTGTAACTCAATTTTTATTAGGAAAAGGAAACCTTGCCTCAGATTGGTTAGACCAAAGTGGAAATGGTAATGAGGTAACAATTTACGGCTCACCAGAAGCCACTTACATATAAATCTTAACAACCACCAAATTATGAAAAACTGGAAAACAACCCTTGGCGGATTCCTGACATCAGTCGGATTCGCCCTAACACAAATAGCATCACCAGAATGGGTCTCCGTTCTAGGTGGTATCCTCGCGTCCACCGGCGCATTAATACTCGGCACTTATGCCACAGAAGACAAACCAACCAAATGAAATTAAAATCAAAATTAGTCGTGTTCACTATCCTAACACCACTCATCATGCTGTTCGCCAGCTGCGGTTTAAGTATCCCCGCCGGCACTTCAATAGTCATTCCGATACCAGACGGTAACGGCGGAACTGTTCCTATTACGGTGACTAAGTAGCTATGAAAACACCTCAACTAGCGGAAGAAAAAATCCGTAAGATATTAGAGGCTAACGGCGTGGATCAGACTAAACCCTGTGTCCTCGCTGTTAGAGGTTACTACTTAGATACAATGGGGTTGAGGTCTGTAAACGACCGTGGTGTATACGACGACGCTATGTTCATTGTTACTCCAAGTAGTGTGTCACGCTTCCAAGCCAACACCGACCCTAATGGGTATCGTAAAGGTTGGGGAAAGGAAGACAATAAAGGTATGGCTATGTTGAGAAAAGGTATACACATCTATGGCGAAGGTACCCATAAAGGTTATCCGGCGTTTAGACAGTGTGAGAAAAACACAGTCATCCGTGACGGTGATCCGGCTTACAAAGATTCTGGTTTCCATGCTATCAATATTCACAGCGGTGGTCACTACTCTACTTCTAGCTTGGGTTGTCAGACCTTACCTAGAAAGACTTGGACAAGGTTTAAGCACGTTCTCAGCGCGTCACTCAGACAGCTTGATGCTCCCAAGACCAAAAACGATTGGGGACAAACAGTACACTCATTCCCGTACGTTCTAGTAGAAGAAACCGATCTTCGTAAAGATAAACTTATAGTATCTAAACGCTACCTAGTATGACAAGACCTAGCCAAAAAACAATAACAATAGGTAAAAATACTGTGGTGCCTATAAGCCTAAGTCTAGTAGCTGCTTTAGTCATAGCCGTTTGGTTTCTTGCTTTAAAGGTCTCAGAGTTCACTATGCGTATTGACGTACTAGAAGACACGGTAGAGAAATCTACAGGTCATCGGTGGTCTTATCTCATGGAGCGTGAGGCTTGGGAAGTATTTGCTAGAGACAACCCGGAAGTTAAAATCCCTAACGTGCAGGAGATACGTAGCGCACACCAATCAAGATAATGGAAGTAGAAGACTTACTAAAAGCCAGACGACTTGAACTGCTCAAAAAGCAGTCCAAACTGATGAAGCAGTATGGTCTTTTGTTTTATAAACCGCACCAGAAACAGAAAGAGTTCCACGCCAGTGCTGACTTTCGTTTCCGTCTTGCTCGTTGTGGTAACCGATTCGGAAAGTCAGACATGGGTGTTTCTGAAGACTTGGCTTTCGCCCTAGGTGAGCGTCCTTGGATTCCAGAATCGGACCCAGCGCGTTACATTGGCATACCAAAGCGACCGACTAAAGGTCTTGTAATTGCCGCCGACCTAGACAAGGTAGATGAAATCTTCACCGGTAATGGTTCCAAAGGTCACATCGGTAAAATTTGGAAGAAGATTTCTAAAGAGGTCGTTGTGGGTACCAAAAAAGGTTCCTCAGGTACCATTATCAATATCCGTATACAAGGCAAGCATGGTGAATCAGTTATAGACTTTGACACCCGCTCAGCTTACAAAAACAACCCTATGGGTTCAGAGTCTAGTGACTACGATTGGTGTCACGTAGATGAGCCAATAGAAGAAGGACACTGGAAAGCTATTCTTCGTGGACTCACAGACCGGGGAGGTAAAGCCTGGTTCACCTGTACTCTAATCGAGCAACCCTGGATTAGTGATTTCTTTTTCAAGAACGAAGACCTGAAAGACGACGTGCCTGACCAGTCTAAAGAATACTACCAACTCGTAGAGCAATCCGGACGTAAGGTCAAATGGGTTATGACAGGTTCCATTTTCGACAATCCTTACCTCTCTGAAGACAATATTCGAGACTTCCTAAACACTCTCACCGAAGAGGAACAGGAATGCCGTATCCACGGTGTCCCTATGCACCTAGCCGGTCTGGTCTACAAAGAGTTCAAGAAAAGTATACACCTTATTACAGAGCGTCCCGAAGGTTGGAAAACCATATCAGACCCTCCCGCAGACCATACAATCTACGTATCTATCGACCCACATCCTCGAACTCCTCATGCGGTTCTATTCATCGCTGTATCGCCCAAAGGTCGTGCTGTAATATTTGACGAGATATTTGACGCTTGCACGACCTCAGACCTTACTAAACAAATCCTACAAGTTACAAAAAACCGCCACTGCTACACTATAGTAATGGATCCAAGTGCCTGGATAGAAGACCAAAGAACTAAATACTGTATGGCTGACGACATGTTAGCCCTAGGTCTCATCGGTGTGCAGAAGGGCTCCAAAGACTTAAAGCGTGGTATCATGGCAGTCAAACAAGCCTGGAAAGATGGTTGGCTCTCAGTCACCTCTAACTGCCGAACTTTCCAGTGGGAAATCTCGCGCTGGGCTTGGGGTGACAAAGGAGGCGTCCCCACCAACAAACCAGTGGACAAAGATGACCACCTTATGGAGTGTCTCTACCGTCTAGTTCTCGAAGGTCTAATCTACATACCACCTTCGAACCTTGAAAACTTCGTAGGTCCTGAATCTTTCACAGACAATCTTTTAATGCAAGACCCAATAGACTTGGACGAAGCCCAGTGGTCTGGAGCTATCTCCGTTCATGAGTGATGTTCAGTTATTGAACATGACTAGAAAAAGAAATTAATTATCAAATAATCCTTGCTATACGGCTACTGCTGTCATAGTATAGGTACATAAACAAATGAGTGCATCAACTACAAATACTAATGGTAGCGAAGCTACAGGTCCGGGAGCTATCTTGCTCGCACATACGGCGTTGCAGTACATACTTAGAACTGATCCGTTACTAGGGTCTAGTGATTCGTCTGTTCCTGACGGTCCGTTTAATCGCGAGCTTGCCAAGTTACATAGCAATAACATCTGGGTAGCAGACCATTTTGTCTCTTACACCAATCGGACTAATTCAGTCATCGGAGGTAATGCCCCGAGTGCTGGAACCGCTGTGGGTACTTTATCCGGAGCTACAGTTACTCCGATTAATCTTCAATACCACGAGGCATTTTATGACGACTATGCGGTGCTTTATTTCTACGATGGTACTCTAGGTCAATGGACTGAAGGTGCTCGTTACACTCGAGTAGGTAGTGTAGTACAGCAGTTCACTAAGACAATCGTTATTGTGCCAGCTAGCTTGACGTTAGAGACTTTCGCAATGCCGACAACTGATGATGACGCTGTTGCCACTACTTGGGTTGAAAATGACATTAAGAGTGTTCACATATTTAGAACCGACGGAGCCGCTGTAGTCTTCGGGCGTGTAGATAACATCTACGTTGCCGCCGGTCAAATTAACCTACAACTTGTTACTGACTTAGTAGTCGGTGACCTACCGGATTACGAAATCAGAGTAATCTTTCATAAAATAGTAATTGCTTAACAAATGGACGCTAGAGTATTAAAAGAACTAGAAAGCGAAGAACCTTCAGAGTTTCACGGTCTAATGCTGGAACACTGTAAAGGCTTAGTCTCTCTGTCCTCAGGCAGTATGAGTACGTTTTATACTGACTGGGATAAACAACAAGACGCTTATAATGCTAAGGTTCGGGATACTACTAAGTCTAAAGAGAACGATAAACAGGCTTGTGAGTCTGGCAATCCACAAATGCAATCTTTATCTGTTCCGTTGACTTACTCTCAGGTGCAGACATTTGTAGCCTTTGGTATGGGATTGCTGTTTCAACGGGACAGATTTTATGAACTTGAAGGTACTGGAGAGGAAGATCATAAGTCTGCGAAACTTGGCGAGTCTCTTCTAGAGCAGAACCTAATTTATAATAACATGACTCAGAAGGTATACCAGTTCCTTCTTGATATAGGAAGGTTTAGTATTGGGATTATTAAACACTCCTGGGAACAGGAAACGGAAACAGTGTGGGTAGAACAACCAGTTCCACAGTCACTGACACCGATGAGTCTTCTGGGTCGTGTTATACCCCAATTTCAACAGGAACAAAAAATGGAAGAAGTTCGGACAGAGCGTGTTCGTTACCAAGGTAACAAGTTATACTCTATATCGCCTTACCGGTTCTATCCTGATCCAAGACTTCCAATGACTCGCTTTCAAGAAGGTGAGTTTTGCGCCTCTGAAGATGAATACTCTATGACGGCTCTTCGTAAAGGTGAGCAATCAGGTATCTACGCAGGAGTCAAACACATAGACAAGTTTAAAAAAGAGGACTTTGAAAAGCGTAGCAACACTAGATTTAACCATGTTAAGTCTTCTCTTGCTACTTCTATCGGTCGTCAGCAGGATCAGTCAGCAGGGTCTGTGGTGCTTACCGAAGTCCAAGTGGAGATCGTTCCTTCTGAGTTTAAACTCGGGGATGGTGAGCCTCTCGGACCGGAGACAACACCATCTAAATGGCTTGTGGCTTATGCAAATGATAACCGAGTTATCCGTTGCGAGCCTATGGGTTACGAACATAACAACTTCACATACTCAGTAGGTCAGTTCTCCCCTGATCAACATAATTTCATGAATGAAACCATTGCCCAGATGATCGGCAAGTTGCAAGATGTTATCGACTGGTTTCTTAACTCACATATATCCAACGTACGCAAACACATTACTAACCGCTTGGTGGTCGATCCATCAGGCGTTGTCTACGATGACCTTAAGAACCACAGAGCTGTTATCCGTATCAAACCGGAAGCCGCAAAACAGGGGGTTGATCGTTACATTAAACAACTTACAACAACCGACGTTACTCGAGGTCACATAGCTGACGTAGGTGAGCTGATTAAGTTCGCCCAGATGACTACAGCGATCTCAGACAATCTCATGGGTCAGTTCCACTCCGGACGTCGTTCCGCTCGTGAGGCTAATAACGTGAGTGCCGCATCCGGCGCCAGACTTCGTAACGTGATTAAACTCCTGTTCAGCACAGCTTTCGAGCCTCTAGGTCGTGACATGCTAGCAAACCTTCGTGACGGTTTAACGGAAGAAATCTTTGTAACTGTCACCGGCGACGAGTTCCCTGACTGGGAGACATACGAAGGTTTCCGTATCGCAGATGACCGAGTTAAAGTACCAGTAACAAGAGCTACCATTTCCGGTAAATTCGACTTTAAGGTATTCGAAGGTACTCTACCGTCCGAGAAGGGAATGCAAGCTGATACACTCGAAGGACTCCTAGAAAACCTTTTGAAGAACCCACAGGGTATGCAAATGATCCTACAGCTAGGTTACGACCCAGCAAAACTACTCAAAGAAGTGCTAGAACTACGAGGCATCAAACACCCAGACAGATTCAAAGTCGATCAAATAAGATTACAAGAATACCAACAACAAGCCGCAGAATTAACTCAATTAGAAAATGGACAACAACCTATACAACCCGGAGTCGGAGGACAGCTCCCACCTAATGGAGGAGGTCAGGTACCCCAAGGAACTACAGGTCTCTCAGCTCTCCTTACCGGCGCTGGACAAGGAGCTGGCGGAGTTCCGCAGTAACCCGTACACTAAATACTTTCTACACTTACTATCGAAGAACGCTGAGTCCAGCATGGAACTAGCTTCTGACCCATCACAAAATCTAACCACTGAGCAAATACTAAAAACGATTGGTTCTGCTCATGGTACTAAACTACTAGCAACGCTGATTTCAGCTGAGTTAGACTACATAAACAACAAAGTAAAACAAACATCATGAGCGATCAATTAAACCCTACAGGGGCAGAAACACCAGAAGTTGTACAGGAAACACCTGCTATAGAAGTACCAAACTCAGCCCAGAGCATCTTCGGCGAAGAGTCTAGTTCAGTTACTGAACAAAACCAAATAGCCCCAGAGGTTGTGCCAGCGGTTGCGCCAACAGAGCCTGTTGTACCAGCTCCGGTTGCTATGACCCAAGAACAGATTGTGCAGATGGCTAGCCAGAGCGTGATGCAAGCACAACAAGCACAGCAGACGCAACAAACGCAAGAAGCTGCTAAAGGTCCAAGACAGTATACTCCTGAAGAGTTAAACTTGTTTCAGGTAGATGAGAACTTGTTTAATCAAATTTTTGATAGTGAAGATAAGGCTGTTGCAATACAGGCTTTGAACACTATGTTACAAGGTACTGCTAAGCAGGCTTTCACCATGGCTCAGTTAAACAACCGAGAGTATGTGGGACAACAAATTGGTGAAGTGAACCAACGCATTGAACCTCATATTAGCTTTGCACAGCAACAGCAAGAGCAACATATGGTACACGAATTTTATACAACTTATCCCGACCTTAAAGGTATGGATCAAGTGGTGAGTCAAGTTACGGCTGGACTCAGACAGGAGGGCAAACAATACAAGACTCCTAAGGAACTATTTTCTGAAGTAGCAACACGCACTCAAGCCATAATCCAACACATCTCGGGAGGGCAACAGCCCGGAGTTGTGCCGGTTCAAGGGCAAACCCCAACGCAGATTCCAGCGCAACAAGTACAGCAAAAACCATCTATGGCTTCTGTCGGTGCTGGAGGAACTGGTGGGGCAGGCGGCGGACAAGGGCAACAACAGACAAACACAAATGCGGCTAAGTCAATCTTTGGCTAAGCTCAACTTAACTAAACTAAAAATAAAATTATGGCTATTCTAGGTCTATTAACAACCGAGGAGTTCAGCAATGAACGCTTCAAATCTGTCCGTCGTGAGGTTTTCTACCAATACCCGAACGGTGCAGCCCCGCTACTGGGACTACTCAGTATGCTTGACGGCGAGGTCCTTCACGACCCCGAGTACAGCTGGTACGAGAAAAGACTCAAAGAGCGTATCACTGATACGACCGCTGCTTATTGGTTCGCCGATAGCACTGGTGCAAGAGGTTCAGTAGTTAGCGCCGGCGCTAGTGCACGTACTTCTGGTACAGTGTATTGGCTTGCTGTCGAAGACTCCTCTGTCTTTAGTGCTCACTCTATTGTGCGTATTATTGATGTTGCTATCACTGGTGGAACAACTGAAATGCAAATGAAAGTGGTGCCTAACACCGCTGGTGCTTTTACTGAAGTTGTATCTACTGTGAATCACATCCGTATTACTCCTATCACGACTACGGCAGATGTTACAAATGCTGACCCGGCTGTTCAGCCTAAGGTTCAAGTGTTTGGCACAGCTAACGCTCAAGGTCAGACAGGAGCCGATGAAGGTTCTTACAACTTGCCGACTACCGTTGGTAACGCTTGTCAGATTTTCCGTGATAAGTACTCATTCACTAATACTGCAATGAAGACTTCTGCGAAGTTTGACGAGTCTGGTCCTTACAAGGACAAGGCTAAGGAAGTTTCAATTCAGCACATGATCGGCATGGAACGTCAGTTTCTGTTTGGTGACTACAGCAAGTCTGTTGACTCACAAAACCGCCCGACGTTCACTACTGGTGGTGTACTGTTCTTCATGAAACTCTGGGAAGTCGGATCAGGTAATACCTATGCTGGTGTTACTAATACTTACGGCAACTCTGCTGCAACTGTTAACGGCGATGATAACAAGCGTATTATCAACGTTAATGGTAACATTACAGAGTCAGAGCTTGATGACCATTACGAGAAACTCTTCAGATATACTAACAACGTTAGTAACGAGAAGATGGCTTTCGTTGGCTCAGGTTTCCTATCTGTGATGAACAAGCTGTATAAGAACTCAGTTACTCTTAATACAGACATCCCAAGTACTGATGCCTATGGTATGAGTGTTGTGAAACATATCACCCCGTTTGGTGACGTGTATTACAAGTCTCACCCACTGTTCAGCCAGTCTCCAATCCTCAGACATAACGCTCTGTTCCTTGACGTGCAAAACCTCAAGTACCGTTATGTTGAAGGTCGCGATACTGATATCATCAAGAACACACAACCTAACGACGCTGACTACCGTGAAGATGAACTTCGCGCTGAGTGTGGTATGGAAATGAAGTTCCCAGAAGCCAACATGTATCTTGTTGGAGTCACAGGCGTGGCTTAACCCGAACCCATAATACTATTATGAGTAATAACATGAGAAGTAAAAACCTACGCGATATGGTGCCAAGCCAGGGCGCAGGTCAGGACGCACGTAGCAATACGTTCAACACTGGAGAAGCTAAGGACTCACTGAGTGGTAAGAACACACTCAAGGAGTACAAAACTTCAGGCGGTAAAAACTCTAGCGGTCATAAAGGCGGCAAGAACACCAGCTCCTAGGTTTTCGTTCCTAAGTGTCAGGGTAGTCATCGAAAGGTGGCTACCCTTTTCTGGTGACATGAATACGTTTGGAGAACTTAAAGATATATTACTCGGTCACCTATCTAGGAATGGTGTATCTATGCAGACTGAGGGAGGCTCTGATATGGTGGCGGTTGCAATTAATTCCGCTATGACCCATATACAGAGAAAGCGTGACTTTGAGTGGAACAAAATTACTACACAAGTTAATTGTAACCCAAAAGGTAATTTGTTGACACAGAGTTTGGATTTAGACACAGGAGAGGCTGTGACTATTAAAAGGATCAATGTAGCTTATGGGGTGTTGAAGCCGGAGCTAGCTGGCGGTCCGAAAGTGGATTACCTAAGCCGGACTTCGCAAGCACAAGTCAACACTTATGCAAGTGGTTGCCCCACTGCTTTGAAAGTAATTCATTCCGGGTCTGATGTATTTGCCGTACCTACTCCGGAAGGAGCTTACAAACTATATTTTGAAGCTATCAAATGGTTGCCTAAGTTGGTTCACCAGAGTGATACTAATTTTGTACTAACCTACGGGTTTGACTATATGATCTACCGCTCTTTACAGGAGTTGAATTTTTACATAAAAGAAGACCAAAGATTTGAAATAAACACAGTGCTGTTGAGAGGCGCTGAGGAAGGTTTAATGCAATGGGACATGAATTTAATCTCACCAACAGAAACAGAAATAGACTTTTAATATGAGCGAATACGATGATACTATGACAGTGAATGATTTAGACACTGCGACCCCGTTAGACAATGCCTCTGCGTCAGAAGTGATGCAAGCTATTAGACAGATGAAGGCTGTGTTGAAAAACGTGGTGCTAACTTCATTGACCCCTCAAGGTGCTTTGCGCACTGATGAGGGTGGTGTAGTTTCCTCAGGGAACATAGCTAATGATAGTATAGTAGAAGCGAAGATTGCTGATGATGCTGTGACTACTAGCAAACTTGCTGACGGTAGTGTTATTACTGTAACGCTTGCCGACGGTTCTGTGACCACAGCTAAGATAGTTGATAATGCTATTACTGTAGCTAAACTGGCTGATGGTTCTGTTACTGGGGTTAAGATAGCTGATAACGCAATTGGTGCTGACCAACTCTTAGCTTCGGCTACTGACGCTCTGCGTCCTGTGACCTCAACTACGATCCGAGACGGCGCAGTAGGCGATAGTAAAATAACTGCTGTGGGTGTTGATAAACTCACTGGCGGTACTTCTGGAGACTTCCTGTATTTTAACGGTACTAACTGGTTGCCTGTGGCTCTAGCCGGTGACCTGGCATACGATACAGCTACTAACAAGTTTGTAGTTAGCTCAGGTTTGTCTGTAGCTACCATAATAGATACTAAGTCTACCGGTGTCGATGGTGGCGGTCCTGCCTCCCCCGCTATCTGGTCAGAGCGTGATTTAGGTTCGGCTCAAGACTCAGATAATATCATGACTTTCGCTGGTAATACTTTTAGTCTAATCGAAGGTAACTATTTGTTTCACGCTATTGTGAGTGCTCATCACGTGGGTACTCATCAAACTAGGTTACAAAAGACAGCGGCTGTAGACTCAGCGGTATCTACAGCCGTCCTGGGGACTTCCGGGGAGTCCCTAGACTCTACTGCACATGGTGACAGTATTAGTTCGTTAATGGGTACATTTACTGTTACAAGTTCGGCAGACACTTACCGCATTCAACACTGGACTCAGAACGCTAATAGTAGTGACGGGTTTGGTGTTGCTTCAGACTCCGGAGAAAGTGAGATTTATATTAAAGGTTGGTTAACCAAATTAGGATAATGGCAAAACAAGTACAAGAATTTAGTAGAGAAGCAATACATACTGGGATATCAAACCTCAGTGTGGATGCTAAGTGGTCTGATGTCAGAGATTTCAGATTTGCTAGCAACCGGACTAATATTGTTCCGCCTCTAGTTAGTGTGTATAAAGAGCCCGGACAGTTTCATACGCTGCTTAGCGGACCTAATAATAGTCACTATCTTATAGGTTCTAAATGTAGCTACCAAGTAAGAGACTTTTCTGGTGACTTGGGTCTAGCACCTTTGTGGGAATTAACACACAAGTTTAATGGTAATAAGAGAGCTAGAGACTCTTGGGAATACCAACTATTCGTGCAGGGGAGGTATACGGGTTCTACACCAAAACAAGTCACAGCTACTCTACTGTTTTCGGAAGAAGAGTTAGCTGAGTTTGAAGCGTCTAAGGAATACACTAATTTCGGTTGTGTTAGCTACCCTGAACAGAAGCTCGATCTTGATTGTGAGATTTCTGGTCCTGGTGGTACAGGTGCTGATTTCGACGGCAAAGACCATGTGGATAAGATTGACCCTCCTGAGTATCCGGAGCCGCTAGTGGACCGGGTTCCTGATGGCTGTGATTCTAACGTGACGTTGTATCATATAGAGGTGTTAGGGGCATCTACCCCGAACCCACAGTCGTTCGGTCTGGTGATCATGACTGGAAGCTTAGACTCAGGTTTGTTTACTGGAACCTATGAAGGTGACTTGGTAACGTTAAGTTGGAACGGTGCTTTCTGGGATATTACAAAGGGGCTTACTACGTGGGGTTTCGATACTTATTCTACAGGCTCTTTGGTCAGATGCGACGCATTAGGTCTATACGAACCCGACGTTATTGGTCATAATTTACTAGTAACCTTGCCTTGTAATAACAATCAAACTTCAGTAACCGCAAGCTACACAGACGAAACTGGGACATATAATGTAGTTCTTACAGGAAGCATACACAGTGGCGAATTTGCCGGGCCATACCCAGTTACTCTGCAACCAGTCTATCTCCAGTGGGACAATAATTTTAACAGCTGGGAACTGAACTATAACGCGTTTGGGTGGCAAAGCACTTCGACAGACAGATGTGACCCGACAGGAGACTACGAAGGAACATGGACAGCAACATTTTAATATGAAATTACAACTCTCAGACGGACGTTTAATTACAGTCCACAAAGACTCTTTCGTAGAACTATTTGACGGTGTCGAAGTTCAGATACCTACAAAAGTCAGACCCGGGGACACTTGGACTGTAGCAGTCAAACCCTACGTAGAGCCAAACCTTCTAACTGGTGTGCCTCTTGGAGACTCCGTATTTATCTCTAACGATCAACGTCTGTTATCCGAGGTTAAATCTAACCTAGTCCAGACACACCGAGACACAAAAGAAACCGAAGGTTGGTTCGACCTCGCCAGTAAAGCTACTTACAATCACAGGTCAGACAAGATAGCTGTCCACTACAATCACATCTTCCTAGCTAAAGGTCGTACGTTATACTGGACAGACCTGGACGAGGTTTGGAACTGGTACCCACGTCCGCGTAACGAAGCTGATTTTCGTGCAATAGAATGGGAAACTGATAACATAACTGCGATCATAGTGATCAACGACACCTTGTTTATCCATTTCCCTACAGCTGTTTATGTTTGCGACTACGTAGGTAAACCAACCATCGTTCGTATCATTCAACGCAACGAAGGTCATGGCGCTATAAGTCAGAACGCTATCGTCGGTCACAAAAATTCACAATTCTACATGGGTGTGGATAACTTCTACCAATGGTCTCCGGTTGAAGGCATCATACCTATCGGAGAAGAAATCTGGAAGCGTCTGATTAACCCAGACATAACCAAAGTTAAAGCCTACGTCGACAGAGTGAACAAAGAAATCCACTGGGTCGTAGGCGACTCCATCTGGGCTTTCAACTATGTCGAACGTCACTGGTCTCGCTATTCTTCAAACGGTGTCCTAGGTCATATTTCAATGCCTAAAACAAACGCACTCCAGCTACAGACTTTACTCGATGAGTCTGGTTCAATTATTGAACGAGACCTAAACGTGAGTATGTATAACTTGTGGTGCAGAGCTGATGGTTTGTTTAAGAGTTTTGAAGCAGGGGACAGTTTGACAAAGGTGGTTACTAGGGAGGAGAGTTATTTAACTAGCGATGAGCAGACCTATGGCGATATCTTCGGTGAGAAAGATGTTGATAAGATTGTGGTGGATGGTAGTTATGGTGTCGGTATGGATGGGTTTAGGATCGACGTTAGTGCTAAGAAGTATGTTAGCGACCCGGATGAGTTTAAGTTCTTAGGTGACTGGAAGCATGAGCGTTTGTTTAAACAAGCGGATGGTAAGAAGCAGAGCGGACGGAGTTTAAAGTATAGATATACTGTGTTAGATAAGATAGCTAAGTGGGATGGGTCTTATCTGACTGAAGGTCATTTGTTTGTGGAAGGGTTGAAACCTAACGTGTGGAATGGTACAGTTAAAATGGACGATAGTACACTATTCAGAGAATTACATATGGGAGTATGGGATGGTGGAACTAATTATATTAATGGGCAGATGAGACTTGACATAGGACGGTTTCTACTCTATGCTTGGGGCGAGAGAGTAATGCTACCCAAACCTCCAATAGGTGAAGATAAGTAAGATTATGGACAAAGTAGAGATAAGATTGGTTAAAGACTTTTTAGAACTTGCGGAGGTTATGCCGTTGGTTTTGGAAGGTTATGAACAGATGAATAAGAGACACAAAGTGTTCAATGTTAACCCAGAGCAGTATGCTAAGGAGTTGATTAGAATTGTTTCTGCACCTGAGGGTAATGGTGTTGTGGTTGTGTGGGTGAATGATGAGCCAGTAGGGTATGGAGTGGCTAAGGATAATACAGATTTCTTCAGTAGCAAGAGAGAGTTGTTGCTTTATGCTCTGTATGTCAAACCAGTTTTTAGTAAGTTGTATAGTAAACCGCTGTTTCAATATGCCGAAGAGTTGGCTGTGGTAAACGGGTATGACATTATGATAGCTTATAATAGTAGGTTCAGTGGTGCGTGTTACAGACTGTTTGAAAGAGTCTTTGGTATGCGTCGTCAAATGATTAGATTTAGTAAACAATTAAAATAATGAGCGCAGGAACAACATCAGGAAGCGGCGACACCAGGTTCGAAAGAAAGGGTACCGCTAGTACGTCAAGTTTCAGGGATTTAACACCGGAACATAATAGTATGTTCAGGTCGGGGATTAGTGCCACAAACCCTGACATTATGGGTCCAGAAGTACAGAGTCATGTTAGTGACACTTTAAACAGAACACAAGGTGATCAACCTTATGGAGATCAGTTAAGTCAGGTTATTAATGCTAACATGCCCGGCGCTGGGACACCTGGGGCTACTAGCTTGAGTGACCAAGCAGGGGTTAATCCTTATTCTAACGAGTATAGAGATAATACGTTTGATAAGTTTAATGTGGATTTGGGTAATAGCTTGAGTCAGGTGAGTGGTCCGATGGCAACTCGTGGCGGAACAGCTGCTCAAGGTTTCATGGGGCAGGAGGTCATGAGTAACGCAGGGTTGCAGAGGGAGGACTTGGTTGCTCGGAACAGAGCTTCTGACGCTCAGATTCAACAGGGTGCTTCTAGTGCGTTGCATGGTATGCAGAGCAGAGATACTTCTGAGGCGTTGCAAGGTATTGGAATGGGTCAACAAGACTGGGGTCAGCTTGTTCAGAATCAGAACCAGGCTGCTGGTATAGGTAACCAAAATATGAATGCCTTTAGTGACTTAATTCAGAACTACACTAACCTTGGTTCTGTGGTTCACGGGTCTGAAGAGAATGATCTAACTGGTCGTGGTAGTCAGTCTAGCAGTTCACAAGCGGCTAACATATCAGCGTGTTGCTTTATCTTCCTTGAGAGTTACAATGGTGTATTGCCTTGGTGGGTCAGAGAGTGTCGTGATGAAATGGCACCGGAAGATACAAGACGCCGTCAAGGTTATGTTGCTATGGCTAACAAACTGGTACCGTGGATGCGTAAGAGCCGGGCGGTTACTTGGTTGGTTAATAAATTTATGGTTGCTCCGATTACTAAATGGGGTGGCTATTATAAGAAGGTGGACGGGTATGAGAAGTGTTGGGTTTACAAACCCGCAGTGACTTTCTGGTTCAAAGTATGGAAAACAATCGGAAATTTAACTAAATAATAATATGTCAACTATATCAGATATGATGGGTATGCTAGGTATGCTTACGGGAGGTTCTAAAGCAAAGAACAGAGAAGGTAATGAAGAACCAGTAGGAGACCCAAATAAGGACGCAATGCTGGAGGGGTTAGCAAATCAAAACGCTATGACTCAACAAGGTCTGGGTCAGATAAACGGTCAGATAACTCAGGGTTTTCCTAGCTCTAATGACGGTGCTGGGTTGCTACCCGCGATAGGTCCGGCTGGGGGTAATCAGGAACAGGGTATGCCGCAGATGCAACAGATGCAGCAACCACAACAGCAACCGCAGAACCCAATGAGTGGCATGGTTCAACCGGAAGAACCTGAGGACGGTGGGTTTGGTATGTTTAGTGATTTCTTTAAAGGGACTGCTGAACAACCTAATGGTATGACAAGACTGGCTAGAGGTTATGAAACAGGTGGTTTGGTCGGAGCTTTAGGTATGCTAGGTACCGACTTTGCTCCCAAATCAAACAACAGTACTATGGAACAAATGACTAGAAAGAGAGGTTACTAATATGAGTGTACCAATGGGACAGATAGCAGGATTACCACCGATAGACAGAAGGTCTGGTGGTAATGTCTTAGCCGATTTAAATATGATGTTGCAACAGCAAAGAGCTAGAGCTGTGCAGGACGATACGCTACAGCGTGATGCTTTGACAAGAGGTATTATTAACCTCGAAGCAGGTAACGACGCTAATGCCGACTGGAAACAGATTCTTGACTCTCAGAGCAGTCAGGCAGGTACTGGTCTGACCAATGCGAATACTGGCTCTTTGAGAGGTGTGGAGAGTCGAGCCGCTTCTACCTTTGATCAGGAGCAACAAATGAAGTCAATGCAAGATGCCTTTAACCTACAGTTCGGTCAAGGTATAGCCGAAGGTCAGTATGATCCACAGAACACTTTCTTACAACAAATGTCGAAAAACCCTGAGTTTACTCAGATGGTAGGTGAACAGGCTAGACCGGGTTTTGATAAGAGAGAAGAAAGACAAGGCAATGCTGAATATGGTGATCAAAGATTTGCCATTGAAACCGGAATGCTAAGTGACCGAGCACTTGGCGTGGGTGCGGCTAATAACCAGGTGTCTACAGACAAACTGACACTTGAGCAACCAATTAGAACACAAGCCGCTCAAGACATAGCAAATACTCAAGGCGGTATAGCGTCTGATCTTTCTAAACAAGGAGCCGATCAGACTAACCAGTTAGACATTAACCGTGGTGAGCGCAGTAGGGAGGCGACACAGAGGCTAACAGACAGTGTGAACAGTATGCTTGGTGATCAATTCACACCGGAGCAAGTAAAAGATATGAACCCTAGTACTTTTACCGACATGATTAATATGCAAAACCAACAGTTGACTGACGGTATTGGACGTTACGTAGAGTTCCAGAAACAATTACTGGACGAAAACGGTAAGTTAAATCCAAAGTTTACAAAGGTTAATGCTGAGTATCAAGAAAAGATAGATGAACTCAGAGGAGCTTTGGCTAGACCAAAACAAACTGATGCTGT
>Ga0115003_10001658_pt1 | contig 19199 bp, 16 predicted proteins | sample ArcticOcean_MG_C_7_FD_88736 | JGI IMG/M metagenome (GOLD analysis project Ga0115003, IMG submission 88736) | Marine microbial communities from western Arctic Ocean - ArcticOcean_MG_CB11_88 | ecosystem: Environmental > Aquatic > Marine > Oceanic | place: Arctic Ocean: Canada Basin | collected... | reverse complement strand
GTTCGGTGAGGCAATCCACGATGGCAACTTCGTTGCCGACGGCCTGATGTCTGCCGACCTCGTTCCGCACCCCGCCATTCAGGAAGTCGAGTGGGTGTATCGCCCAGCGACGATGGAAAAGAAAGGCGCGAACCTCGTCATTTCGAACCGGCGCAGCTTTACCAACCTCGATGACCTCGCTGCCACCTGGGAACTGAATGTGGGCGGCAGCGTCCGTGGTTCGGGCACCCTTGAGGTGCCAACGGTTTCGCCAGGTCAGTCCGTGAAACTGCCGATGCCCTGCGTGACGCCAACCGACCCTGACGCTCACCTCACCGTCACGTTTAGCCAACGCGCGTCAACCGCGTGGGCGCCCGCTGGTCACGTCGTCGCCCGCGATCAGGTGCAGCTGAAAGCTGCAAAGCAAGCGAAGATCACTCGGCTCAAGAGCGATGCTCCGCAGGCCGCTGGCAGCTCCGTCGCAAAGCTGTTCGCCGCGCCGATCGAACTGTCGATCTTCCGTGCATCGACCGACAACGATGGCTACAAACTGATGCCCGAACTCCACGAGATGTACGGCATTGGCGGGACGAGCCTGCAGGCGTGGCAGGCCGCAGGCGTCGACACTCAGCCAGCCGATGAACTCGTCGCACATGATCATCGCGTCCAGGTACTCGACGACGGTTCCGAAGTGCACCACCACACCGTCAACGTGCCAGATGCACTGAACGACCTTGGTCGCGTCGGCATCACCTTCCAGCTGAAGGCGGGGTTCGATCAGACCCGTTGGTTCGGCCGTGGCCAACTCGAGAACTACCCTGACCGCAACCGCGGTGCCATGGTCGGCACGTGGGAATCAGGTATTGACGCTGCGCCGTACCTCGTTCCCCAGGAGTTCGGCCTGCGGACCGATTGCCGGTGGTTCGAGTTCGTGAAGTCAGGCACTGGTGAGGTTGTTCGACTCAATGTCTTGCAGCCGACGACAATGCATGTCTCGGCAACAAGGTTCACCGCTCAGGACTTGTTCGCTGCTGGGCACGAGACCGACATCAAGCCTCGCAAGACCCTCGTCGTCCACGTCGACGTCGCGCATCGCGGCGTCGGGACGGCCAGCTGCGGCCCCGACATCCTCGAGCAGTACCGAGTGCCAACCGGCAAGCACACTTTCAGCTACCAGCTCTCCGCCAAATAGTTGCGTATGGGGTCAGGCCCCTTTCGCAACTCTGTGATTTCGACTAACCGACGGTGATGCCGCTGATCGTCGTGAGGTGGGTGACGCCGCCCTCATCGCTGGTCGACCGGGTGCCCTGCGGTTCGAACATCAAAATCTTGGTTCTGGGAGCAGCCTCGGGGCAGTGCTCGACGCCTTTCGGTACGACGCAGGTATCCCCGGAGTGAGGACGACCGAGATTGCGACGCGTGCTCATCAAACCAACGCTATGGCGCGGCGCCGGCGTGGCGCACTGCACCGATGCAGCGACAGAACATCGCGTCAGGCGGCCCGTATGAGGAGCCGTACGGGTAAAGCAGAGTCGCGAAGGTCGGCAATCAAGTGCACGTGGCGGGGACCTGGGCGCAGCCGCCAAACGTCGACGGTGTCGGGGCCTACGAACAGGCCGTCGATGCGTTGAACACGATCTCAGTTGCTCTGACTGCGGCAGACGCGAGCGCCGCTGACGTTGTCCGTACGCGGGTCCCCGCAGTGATCAGCGACTCATCACAGAGTTGCGAAAGGGGCCTGACCCCATGCGCAATTGTGTGCTGCCAGCGTCTTCAGTGAGGCTGTCGATGCGGTCACCGAGCCACGCGATGAAGCTCTGCGTCGCGATTGCCTGGAAGAGCAGCCATGCGATGAATAGCACGGTGGCAATGCCGAGCGCGATTTTCACCCAGCGCAAAAATTTGCTCGTGTATTGGGTGATCAACGGCGTGAAGCTGCGGACCGCAGTGGTGGCGCGCTGTGAGAATTGCTCGGCGGCCCGATCGAGTTCTTGGCGGGCGACGGTGCGGACCTCGGCAATGATTTCTTGTGTTTCCTGGCGTGAGTAGCCCTGTGGCCGATCGGTGTACGCCCGCTGGTCGGCGGCGATTGGCTCACGCGGAACGAGCGCTTCAGCTCGCGTCAGTTCGGCGCTACTTGGGGGTGCCCGACGGATGTCGGTCCAGTCAAGCCCGTCCCACCAGCGCAGCCGCTGACGGCCATCGGGGTCGGGGTACCAGCCCTCCCGCGGTGCATCGATGATGCGCATGATCAGTTTCCGTCAGCGTCGCGGTACTCGGCGCGATCGGGCTCGGGAAGCTCGACACGATCGTTGTCAGCGGGAATCGGCAGGCCGTCCCTCGGGCGAACCTCGTCGCTGGAGTCTTCGGGACGAATTGTTTCGGCGAATGCGGCAACCGTGCCAAGGAGGCCGGAGAACTCTGCAGGAATGACGAGCTTTGTTGCCCGACCATCGCCGATCTTTTCAAGTGCCGACAGGTACTCGACGGTGAGCACGTTGTGATCGGTTTTTGCTTCCTTGATGCCGGTGAGGCGTGCTTTTGCAGCGAGGCCTTCACCCTCGCCGATCAGTTCGAGCCGGATCTTGTTCGCCTGCGCACGAAGCCGAATTGCTTCGGCCTCGCCTTGCGCGTCAAGGATCGCAGCCTCCTTGCGCCCGGTTGCCGAGAGCACCGCGGCCTGCTGTTCGCCGTCGGCACGAGCAATAGCGGCTTCCTGGTAGCCCTTCGCCTCGGTGACCGTTGCACGACGATCGCGCTCAGCGCGCATCTGTGCGTGCATTGCTGACACGATGTCCGGCGGCGGATCGATGCGCTGAATTTCGACACGAACCACTCGCACACCCCACTTATCAGTGGCGTCGTCGAGCACCTCGCGCAACTGGGTGTTGATCGTGTCACGCGAAGTGAGCGCCCTGTCGAGCTCCATGTCGCCGATCAGGTTGCGAAGGTTCGTCTGGGCGAGCTTCGTGATGGCGGTGAAGAAGTCAGCGATGTTGTAGACGAGGCGCTGCGGGTCGGTTGCCTCGTAGTACACGACGGCGTCGACGGACACGACCACGTTGTCGGCGGTGATGACTTCTTGCGGCGGCACGTCAACGACTTGCTCACGCATGTCGATCAACTGCATTGTTTCGATGAACGGCAGGATCAGGTTGAGGCCCGGCTCGCGTGTTGCTTTGAACTTGCCGAGACGCTCAACGAGACCGCGCTGATACGGGCGCACGATCTTGACGGCGCCGATGAGGACGGCGATGCCGACGAGCGCAATGACGCCGACGACGATGGCAATGGGATTCATGATTGCTCCCGGTCTGTTGATTGATTCGGTGGGGGTGGCTTCTGGAGTGGCGGGCCGGTGGGCGGTGCCGTTGGCGGCGCAGCGATGAGCGGTGTGACGATTACCCGAGTGCCGTGCACTTCGGTGACGGTGACTTTCGAACCGTCGGTGATTGCGATCCCATCGTTGGTGAGTGCGCTCCACACTTCGCCCTCGACCTTGACGCGGCCGCGCCGTTCGGTGTCGTCGGGGTCGATCGTGGTGGTGACGATCGCCGTCATCCCGACGAGCCGGTCGGCGCCGACACCTTCAGCAAGGTCGCTTTCATCGGCGAATTTCATCACACGCTTGTACAGCAGGATCCACAACGCTGCGCCGCCAAAGATGACGACGCCCCACTGGATTTCGATGGCAACGTCGTAAAAGCCCAGCAAAGCGGCAGCGAATGCCGAGATGGCAAAGGGCAGAAGAACGAATGCGCCAGCAAGCACTGTCAGTTCAATGATGACGAACGTGACGCCGATGAACAGCCACACCCACGGCCAGATGTTGAGGTCGATTCCAAGGTCCAATAAGGCCGACAACATCATTCCAACCTACTCACGTTGTCGAGACGACCAGAGATCAAGCCCAGAACAGGTTGTCGGTAGCGGCGGTCACACTGTGCCTGACACAGTGTGACCGCGGGTCGTCACAGCGAGGCGCGACGGATGCGGAGGGGGGTCTCGGTGGGCGAGGTGAGGCAGGCGCCGGTGTCGCAGTCGAAGCGCCATCCGTGCAAGGTGCAGACGAACTCGCCGTCTTGGATCTCGCCGAAGGCTTCGAGGTCGGCGTCGCGGTGCGGGCAGCGTCGCTGGACGACGTAGTTGCCGATCTGAATGTCGGCCTCGTCAACGTGGTCGCCGCCGCCCGCTGCGATTTCGAGCTTGCGCACCACTTCGGCTTCGGCGCGCTTGATCCGTTCACGCGACAGCGACTTCAAGAAGTTGTAGACGTACTCGTTGAACTCGCCTTCGCGCCACGCCGTGAAGCGGCACGACAGCAGCAGCGAGTTGCTCCAGTCGACAGCGCGTTGAGCGGTCACGGCTTCGACCAGGTCGCGCGGGATGTCGAAACGGAAGCCGTGCTGCTCGCCGTCGTGGCGGCGTACTTCGGCGTTCGGAAAGTCAATGACAATCGGCAGGTCGCCCGCGTTGATCACGACGTTCGCTCCGACCATCGAGCACAGCGTCGGCGCCATCTCGAGGAGCGGCTGCCACCAGTTTTGCAGCTCGGCCAGCAGGTCGATGTCGAGCGCCTTCCAGTCGGCTTTCATGTCGTGGAGCCACGGCAACCAGTCGGCCTGGTACTGCTCGAGGTAGGCGCGCTTATTGTTGAAGATGGCCTCGACCTGAGCGTCCGTCATCGGGTGGGTCGAGGAAATCGCGTCACCGATCTCAATCGTGGTGCCGGGGATGTTCATCACGCCATCACGTTCGCTGTCGTTGAGCATCGCAAGAAATGTGGTCTGGTCGGGGAAGATCGACAGCTCGTCACCGTCGATCATGTTCAAGCCGAACAGGTCAGGGTCGAGGAAACAGGGTGGGCCTGCGCTGGGCACAACCGCGCGTGCGTCGATTTTTTCGACGTACCGCATCGCACGGGCGAACTGGGCATTGACCTTGGCTGCGCACTGGTGCTGCTTCTGGGCGTCGTCCATCTCATAGACCATCGGATACCAGATCGCGCCAGAGAACTGCAGCCAGTGAAGATCGACCGGACCGTGCGCAGCGAGCTGACCGAGGTCGTTCGTGCGGCAGTCGTTTTGGTTGACGAGGATCGCATCGTCGGCAATGACGACAAGCGCTGAGTCGCCGCCGGGGCCGTCAGTGATCGACGACTCGATATGAATAGCGATCTTGAGGCCAGGCGCGATCTCGAGTTCTTCGGTGTCGCTTGTCTCCACGAAATTGGTGAACCCGTGCTCCTGCAACGTGCGCCGCTGCTCGCGAGTGGGGAAGCCAGGGAGCAGGATTGGAATATCGCGGCGCAGATGCTGATCGAGCCATGCCTTGTCGTGGTGATCGCCATGCAGGTGCGACACGTAGAGGAAGTCGGCCTGCTCGATCCGCTCATGCAGATCGGCGCTCAGCTGGTCGTTGCGTGGAAACGGAAACCACCCACCGAAGAATGCCGGCTCGAACCATGGGTCGCAGAGAATTGACCCTGCTGACGTCTCGATCAGAATTCCCGCATGGCCAATCGACGTCGCGCGCACCCCTGCAGGATAGAGGCGCTGGCGGTCGTGTGGAAGGTCGTGTCGGAAGGTCGTGTGGAAGGTTGTGTGGAAGGTCGTGTGGAAGGTCGTGTCGGGCACGTCACTGGCATCTTCGATTTCGCGTGAGCGATTGTGGGAACCGACGCTGCAATCGCTCACACAAAAGTGGGGACCTAGTTTCGTGCGAGGAAAACTGGGCGACGACGCCGCAATTGCTCACACAAACCAGCCGGAAAACGGCAAGAGCAGCAGCTGATTGCTCAGCTGCTGCTCTTCAAGACTCTTTCAAATTGATTGTTTGTCAGGCGACGGGCGGGTCGGTGAACTGCTGGCCCGCACGGGAGACGTGCTCGGTCCAGGCGCCGCCGTCCCAGTAGCGGAGTTCGTAGCGGCCCGACGGGTCGGCGTACCAGCCGGCGGGGACACTCGACTCGGCGGCTGATCCATCAGCAGCGTCGACGGCCTGGTCGCTCGAGTCAGCCATGCCGGCTGCTGCGGTGTCGGTTGCGGTGTCGGTTGCGGTGTCGGTTGCGGCGTCGTCGGCGCCGACCTGTGCTGCGAGCTCAGCGACGTCGTTGTCAGGAGCGACGGCCCAACCTGCTGGCTCGGCGATTGCTGCGGCTGCATCGTCGGCGGCGGATGGCGTCGCGGCCGACTCTGTCGGGATCGAGGAGTCGGCAGGCACGTACGGCGTGTCGACCACGGCGGCGGAATCGTTGGTGGATGCATCGGCGGGCATCTCGGCGGCAGCGGCTGCAGCGACGGAAGAAGCAGCGACGCTGACATCGTCAGACTCGCCGCTGGCAGAGCCGGAACCAGCGCTCTCGCGGCACAAATAGGCCACGATGTTCGTGCCCGCAGCCACAATCGAGACGATTTCCCAACCCTCAGCCGACTTCGCGGTGAGCATGGGGGCGAGGGATTCGGCGTCGTATGAGGACGCGGTGATCGAAGAAAACTCCTGCATGCCAGCAAGAATAGTCCACGGCACACCGAGAAACGGACGGATGTGGTCCGATCATCAGGAATGTTTGTCACTCGTTAGACGATTGAAGCCCCTCGGTCAGCGCGTTCACATCAGCGAGTTGGGGCTCGCCGTCGTAGGAGACAATGCCGCCATTGAGCGCGACGAGACGTTGGCTCTGCATCACGCTCGACAGCTCATGGGTTGCAACAACGAGTGCTGCTCCGTCGGCATGAGCGAGCCGAAACAGCTCGAGGAGGGCAGTTCGGCCGGTGCGATCGAGGCCGACGAACGGCTCGTCGACGAGCATTACGTCGAAGGGCCGGACGAACGCCATCGCGATTGCGGCCTTCTGTTTGAGCCCGCGGCTGAAGGTCATCGGGAGATCGTCGGCTCGGTCAACGAGCCCCACGGCGTCGAGGAGGTCGACGGCGTGTTGTTCCCAGTTTTCGGTGCCGTGGAGACGAGCGATGTACTCGAGGTGTTCCCAGACGCTCAGATCGTCGTAGAACACCGGCTCGTCTGACAGGTAGGAGAGCGCAGCACGTGCATCGGGCGAACCGAGCGCGTTGCCGGCGACCTCGGCCGTACCGCCCGACGGTTCGAGCATCCCGGCGAGCATGCGGATCAACGTTGTTTTGCCGCTGCCGTTGTGACCAATCAGCGTGACCCGTTCACCCGCGCTCACTTCAAAATTGATTGGGGCGAGTGCCTGGGCCTCGCCGTAGCGCTTGGTCAATGCCACAGTGCTGATCGCGGGTGTCGTGTTCATCGGGTTCCCATCATGGAGGGTTCAGGTCGCTTGCCGTTCAGCTCGGCCGGCTTCGAAGAACGATCGAATCGCAACGCCCCAACGGTCGCGTCGCTGGACCCAGCGCACGAGCAGCCCGAAGACGAGTGCCACGCCGATGGTGGCCCGCAGGGCTGTGCCCGCGCTGGGATCAAAACGCATCGCGACGATTGGGACGAGACCAAGGCTGGTGAGGACGATTGGTAAAAAGGTCGAGAACGCGTTGCTGAAGCCGGCGAACTCGGGTGGGACAAACGACTGCTCGGTGTCGCGGGGCGTGCCCATGATGTTCGTGTCGGCGACAGCGATCGGGGTAGGTGCGTCAAGCACAGCGCCGGCCATGGGGCCAATAGCGCCGGCGAGGGTGGCTGGCAATGCGATCGCGAACGCCGCTGCAGCGTGGCTCGGTTCGAGGACCGATGCAGCAGCGGCGCCGAGGACTGCCGCCACCACAAGCAGCGCAGCGGGGGCAACGAGGTGGTAGGCAAAGAGTCGGCCCCGTTCGATGGGGAGCCCGTCGGTAATGTCGGGTCGGTCGATCTCCTGCGACAACGGTTCGATGGCTTCCATGCCGAGCAGGAACAGGGCAGCGAGTGTCCCGAGGAGGAACAGCAGGCTGGAACTGGCCGCAAGCGATGCGCAGACACCGCCGACTATTGCGAGGCTGGCGATGCGCGCGAGCCGCGATGCCGGCAGCCGCCGAAGCGACCGGAATCCGCGTCGCCAGATCATTGACCGAATGGAGCCATGGGATCCACGGCGTTCGCTGATGGGTGTCCGTGGCGAGCCGCCCCACGGTGTCGACCGGAGCGTTTCAGCGCGCAATTGGCGGCGCAGCATCACGACGGTCCGCAGGTCCTGCACGGTCGCTGCGAAGCGGAGTTGGGTGACCAATGAGCCACGACGAGCGAGCGGTTCGATGCGCAGCCCGCCGCAGAGTGCGAGTGAAAGCACAATTGCTGCAAGTGTGACGGCGATCGCGACGACGTCGATGCCCTGCTGCCGGATCCCCCAGAAGGCAAGACTCCCGTCGAGGTTGGCAGGGCCGAAACGCAGCGGACTGTTACTCGGGCCGTTCCAATTGATCCAGGCGGCGGCGCCCTGCCAAGCAAGGCCGACCGCTGCGATTGCGGTGGCTGCCCAGCGCGGCAAACGGATGACGTGTGCAATCACGGCCGACGTCACGAACACGGCGCCGGTCACGGCACCGAAGAGTGCGCCAGCAGCAGCCCATGCTGCTCGCGATCCTTCGACCTCTCGGGCAACGAACTGTCCGAGCACGGCGGTCGCCATTGCAAAGGAGAACGTGACGGATCGGATTCGCTGGCCGACCGGGCGCAGTAGCGCGCGTCGTCGGTTGATCGGTGAGAGAAGGACGTGGCGGATGTCGGCCACTTCGATCGCGACGGGCCCGCCATCAGCTCCGCTCCGCAGGCCCAGGCCGAAGGCCAACACCACGATAAGGCCGACGACCGATGGGCCCCGTGCCAACAAGTCAGAGGTCTTGATGCCGTCGCCGACCACTCCGTCGATCGCATCCGAAGCGAGAACGACGCCAGTCAGACCGACGAGTGCGAACAGGTACACGCGATAGGCGACATCGAACCATTCGGCATCGCCAAGCCGACGACTCTGGCGAGTGCGACGCAGATCGCGCAATGCTCCTGCCATGTCAATCTCCATCGCCCGCGACGCTATCCGTCGCCGCGACAACCGACTCGATCTCGACAGCTGTGAAAGCTGGCCCGTGCCGAGGAGGAATGCCTTCTGTAGAGCAAACTAAATGGAGAACTACGCCGATCACCACGTCGGATTATGAGGAGCCCCCATGACTACACCGATCTGCAACCGATTTGCCGCCGCACTCGCGGTCAGCGCGCTTCTTGCGTTGACGGCGTGCGGAGGCAGCGACGAAGCCTCAGACGCGGCCATCCCGTCAGCCGTCACTGAAGCCGGCGAAGCCGCCACTGAAGCCGGCGAAGCCGCCACTGAAACGGCAGCGACGGAGCCGGCCGTCGCCGCGGTAGCGATCCTCGAAAACTCCGCATCGTTGACCGTCACCGGCGAGGCCCTGCCGCCACTCGAAGATCCGAACAACGACGCGTCGGTCGGTTCCGCGGCGCCGGTTGTCACCGGTGCCAGCTTCGACGGCACCGAGGTGTCGATCGGTGGGCCGACCGATGGGCCGACGATGCTCGTGTTCCTTGCTCACTGGTGCCCGCACTGCAACGACGAAATCCCCGAGATCTTGACGCTGCGTGACCGCGGCGACCTGCCGGACGATCTCAACATCATCGGTGTCAGCACTGCCGTGTACGACGATCGTGACAACTTCCCGCCGTCGAGCTGGGTCGTCGAGAAGAATTGGGCCTGGCCGATGCTTGCCGACACGGCCGACTCGGAAGCTGTTCAGCTCTACGGCGGCACGGGCTTCCCGTTCACTGTGATGCTGAACGCTGACGGCACTGTCAAAGCCCGCAAGAGCGGCAGCGAATCGGCCGACCAGATCCTCGAGTGGATCAACGCCGCACTGTTCACCGTTTAACCGGTTGAGCTGGTCCGGTTGAGCTTGTCCGGTTGAGCTGGTCCGGTTGAGCTTGTCCGGTTGAGCTGGTCCGGTTGAGCTTGCTGGTCGAATCAGCCGGCCCAGGTCGGCGGTAACGTCGTGTGGTCACTGACGTTGCAGTCGTCACCGAACACCAGGTATCGATCGAAGTTGCGCAGAAACCAGCGGTCGTGGGTAACCGTGACGACGGTGCCGTTGAACTGTTGGAGGCCGACTTCGAGCGCCTCGGATGACACGAGGTCGAGGTTGTCGGTTGGCTCGTCGAGCAACAACAACGTGGCGCCCGACAGCTCGAGGAGCAGGATCTGAAATCGCGCCTGTTGGCCGCCCGACAATGTCTCGAACAGTTGGTGCGCTGCGTGCTGCAGCTCGTATCGACGCAGCATGCCCATTGCCTTGCTGAGCACCACATCGTGATCGTGCAAGATGTCAACGAGCTCGCGCCCGTTCCACTCGGGGTGCTCATGTGTCTGGTGGAATAACCCGGGAACGACACCTGAGCCGAGCCGGCACACACCGTTGTGGGCGACCGATGCAGTTCCCGAGCCAGGAGCGCCGTCCATTGAGGCGGAGTCGAGGAGGCGGAGGAAGTGGCTCTTGCCGACGCCGTTGCCGCCGAGCACAGCAACGCGCTCGCCGTACCAGAGTTCAGCGTCGAACGGATCGGTCAGACCTTCGATTTCCAACCCCTCACAGATGACGGCTCGCTTGCCGGTGCGTGCACCGCGCAGCTGAATGTTGATCACTTGCTCGGCCACGTCGGGCGGCCGTTCGTTCTTTTCGACAAAGTGACGGAGCTTTGTTTCGGCGGCCTTCAACTTCGGTGCAAACGCTTCACTCATCGAGGTGCGCTGGCGCATCAGCTTGACGTAGTCGGCGAGCCGCAGCTTCTCGGCGTCGTACAGGGCCCGGTTGTGGGACCGAACGTTGTCGTGGTGCTCTTTGGCCGCGGCATACGTCGCGAATGAGCCGCCATGCGTCCATGCTCCAGCCGGGTCGATCGTCACGATCTTGGTCGCGGTTGCAGCAAGGAGTTCACGGTCGTGGCTGATGTACACGACGGTCTTTCGAGTCTCGTTGAGCTGCTGCTCGAGCCAACGTTTTGCTGGCACGTCGAGAAAGTTGTCGGGCTCATCGAGCACGAGCACGTCGAATTCGCTTCGGAGTAACGCTTCGAGTGCAAGCCGTTTCTGTTCTCCACCGCTCAAGGTGCGCAGCGGACGATCGGCCACTGCGTCGAAAGATTCACCGAAAGCTCGTGTTGTGCACTCGTTCCACAACACCTCGGCGTCATAGCCACCGACGTCGCCCCACGCAGCGATTGCTTCGGCATACGCCATGCCGTCGTCGGTTGCGAGGGTTGCCTCGGCGGCAGCGAGCTTGGCTGCTGTAGCGCGGAGTCGGGTCGGAGCGATCGACAGGAGGAGTTCGCGAACCGTCGTTGCGGGGTGTTCGGCGGTACCGACCAGTTGGTGCATCACACCGAGCTGCCCGTCGATGCTGATCGTGCCCGCGGTTGGTGTGAGTTCACCGGTGATCAGTCGCAGAAGCGTGGTCTTGCCAACACCGTTTGCTCCGACCAGCGCAACACGATCACCGTTGCCGATAGTGAAACTGATGTCGTCGAGCAGCTCATCGCCGCTGGGCAGCCGCCACTCGAGATGGCTCACTGAGATCGCGCCCATCAGATCGCGCCCATCAGATGGACCTGATCACGGCGCAAGGTGTTCGGCGGCCGCGATTGCACGTTCAATCACGATGCGAACCGGGATTCCGAGCGATTTGGCAGCGCGCGCAGCATCGTCGAACTCGACCTTGATGCGGTGAGTTGCGACTTTAAGGCCAATGGTGTGGCCGTCGATCTCGACGCTTGTCATCTCGCGTTGCTGTGGCCAGCGCACGAGCGAGGTGGCACGCACACCGAGCGAACCGGTTTCGTCCACCAGTACGTCGCGCACGGCGTCGCGCAACGCTGGTTCGCACAACGCACTCACCGTGTGGGCGGGGCGACCCTTCTTCATGACGATCGGCGTAGCCCACGCATCGTGGGCGCCCACAGCGAGGAGCCGATCGATGGTGTGCGCAATGACCTCGCCGGACACATCGTCGACGTTGACGTCGAGCTGCAGGATTGGAGCCCCATTGTCAGCAACGACAGCCGCAGTGGCTTCGACGAGCGTCACTTGAACGACGTTGGCGCGTCCGGGCGGGTCTGCGGTGCCCGCGCCGTAGCCGACGCTGGTGGGGACCCCGGACGGCATCGGGCCGAACTCGGTGGCCAGGGTTGTCATCAGCGCGGCACCTGTCGGCGTGGCGGTTTCGAGCGTCATTGGCAAGCCGTGCGTCGGCGCGCCAGCTTCGGTGAGGAGCGCGATTGTTGCCGGGGCCGGGTGGGGGAGCGCTCCGTGGGCTGTTTGCACGATGCCGCTACCGAGGCCAATCGAGGAGCACACGACATGTTCGATGCCCAACGATTCAAGTGCTGCGCAGACGCCGACGACATCGATGATCGAGTCGAGCGCACCAACTTCGTGCAACTCGACGTCGGCCGGATCGACGCCGTGAATTGCACCTTCGACCGCAGCCAACCGTTCGAAGACAGAGCGGGCCCGAGCACGCACCCTGGCGGGAAGGTCGGCCGCATCAAGGAGCGCAAAGATCTCGCGCGCAGGGCGATGGACATGCGGAGCGGCCTCTCCAGAGTGCTCGCTCTCATGGGCGTGCAATCCGTCGTGCGTGACAATGTTTGCCCATGTCGCGCCGACCCCGCATCGCTGGACTCGCTCAAAAAACATTGCGTAGCCGTCGACGCCGAGCCCCGCGATCGTGTCGGCAATCGTGTCGGTATCGGCACCGGCATCGACCAGCGCTGCCATCACCATGTCACCGGCGACCCCGGCGTGGCAGTTGAACCATGCGGTACGTGTCACGAACACATCCTTGCAATTGCGCAGGCCGCGCCGAACCCGTTGTCGATCCCGACGACCGAGATGCCTGAGGCACACGAGGCATGCATGGCCAATAGCGCGGTAACGCCTTCGAGTCCGGCGCCGTACCCGACGCTCGTTGGAACGGCGACCACCGGTCCAGCGGTCAGCCCACCAATGACGCTCGCCAGGGCGCCTTCCATGCCGGCAACGCAGATCACCGCATCGGCTGAGGTGACGTCGTCGACGCGGGCAAGTAGACGGTGGAGGCCGGCAACGCCGACGTCGGCGATCAGGCGAGGTGCGAAGCCGTAGGCGCGCAGGGTCAGCTCGGCCTCGTGCGCCACAGCGAGGTCGCTCGTTCCGGCAGTGATGACGAGCACGTCAGACGTGCGAGTCGGCTCGGGTGCACGCCACAGCAGCGATCCGTTGGCTTCGATCGCGGGGCCATGGGCGTCGAGGCATGCCGCGCGCTGATCGCTGTCGGTCCGGGTGAGCAGTACCGGGCCTGATCCGTGTTCGAGCAGTTCCGCGACGATCTTGACGCAGTGCTCGACGGTCTTGCCTGGCCCATACACCGCCTCCGGCATGCCTTGTCGGAGCGTGCGGTGATGATCGACGAGTGCGCCGTCGATATCGGCAAACGGGAGCCGTCGGAGACGCTCCACTGCATCGTCCGGGGTGGTCGTCCCTGCTTGAATACCCTCGATCAGTTCACGGAGCGCACGTTCGTCCATCAACGACATCGTGCCAGAAGGAATCCACAACGCCATGTTGGTTGATTTCTCTGGGCGGCAGTTCGGGGACAATGGCCTACGCTCGGCCCCATGAACGAGCGTGACAGCGGTCAGACAACGGCGATCAGACGTGTCGGATTTTTCGGTCCGTTCGGCACGTTCACCCAGCAGGCGCTCCTGACGCAGCCTGATTTGGCCGCCGCTGAGCAGATTCCGTTCCGCACGGTGCCCGACATCCTCGATGCAGTGCAAGCTGGCGCGGTCGACGTTGGCTTCGTACCGATTGAGAACTCGATCGAAGGCATGGTCAACTTCACGCAAGACGCGCTGGCCTTCGACCACGACCTCGTCATTCAGCGTGAAGTCGTGATCGACATCGAACACTGCCTCGTTGCGCGCCCCGGAGTCACGCTCGCCGACATTTCGACGATCCACTCGATCCCCGTCGCCACGGCGCAATGCCATCGCTATCTTCGCGAGACCTTGCCCGAGGCCAACATCGACGCGGCGAACAGCACTGCCGACGCTGCCAAAACCGTTGCAGAATCCGACGACATGAACATCGCTGCGCTCGCTCCGCGTGTCGCTGCTGATCTCTATGGCCTCGACGTGGTTGCTGCGAACATTGCCGACCATGAGGGCAACCAGACCCGCTTCCTGCTCGTGGCCCGCGACGGCGTGCCTGCGCCGACGGGCCATGACAAGACGGCGCTGGTCATTTACCAACGCGCCGATGCGCCCGGCTCGTTGATCTCGATTCTCCAAGAATTTGCCGCTCGACGGATCAACCTGTCGAACCTGTTCAGCCGTCCGACAAAAGACGGTGGCCTCGGTGACTATTGCTTCATCATCTACGCCGATGCCCACGTGTCTGATCAGCTCCTCGCCGACACGATGCGGTCACTCCACGCAAAACAGGGTCGCGTGAAGTTCCTGGGTTCGTACCCCGCTGTCGGCAAGCAGGCTGACGACGCCCGCGCCGACGCCGGCGGCCGTTGGGATGTTGCTGACAACTGGCTCGCCGCAATCCGCGCTCAAATCCAATAGCTGTCCCCGGTCCCGGTCCTGCTTGCTTGGGGCGAAAGTGGAGATTGCGGGCCGTTAGTCTCGGCGCTATGTCGGAACAGCCAGTCGCAGTCGTCACCGGTGCCAACTCAGGGATCGGCCGCGCTACAGCGGTCCAGCTTGCTCGAGAAGGGATGCGCGTCTTCGCAACGGTGCGCTCTGCATCCAAGGCCGAGAAGCTGCTGGCAATGGCTGCAGCTGCCGGGGTCACCGTCGAACTCGCCGAGCTCGATGTCGCTGATGACGAGTCGGTACAGCAGGGGTTCGCACAGATTCTTGCCGCTGCAGGCCGTGTCGATCACCTCGTGAACTCGGCCGGAGTCGGCGGCAACGCCGTCGCCGAGGAGTGCCCGTCGGAGCTGTACAACAGTGTCTTCAACATTAATGTCACTGGCGCTGTTCGCTGCTCTCAGCAGGTGTTGCCGGGGATGCGTGAGCGTCGTGCCGGCACGATTGTCAACATCACCTCGGTGGCCGGTCGCATCGCGGCACTCGCTCAGTCGCCCTACGTCGCTTCCAAATGGGCACTCGAAGGCGTCAGCGAAGGAATGGCTCAAGAGCTGGCACCGTTTGACGTGCGTGTGGCGATCGTCGAGCCCGGTGTGACGAAGTCGGCGATCTTTGCCAAGAACATCGATGTGCCGAACTCGACCGGGGCCTACGACGCGCACTACCGGAACATGTTCCAGTTTTACGCTGCCGGGTACCTGAGCGCGACTGACCCGTTCGAGGTCGCCAAGGTGATCCATCATTCGATTGTTACCGACGAACCCGAGTTGCGTTATGCCGTCAGCTGGGCTGGCCCCGAGATGGCCGCCCTGCACGACCGCATCGATCACGCCGACTGGCTCGAACTCGGTCGGATCGATGACTTGGATGCCTACATGACGCGTTTCGAAGAGATCTTTGGCGTCGACATCCACACGCCGGGATGACCACCGCCGTTCCGCTCAAGATCCTGACCGTCTGCAGTCACAACCGGACTCGTTCCGTGATGACGAGACCCCGTCAGAGGAATTGGCCAACGGCGTGGATCGCGAGGCCAGCCAAACCGCCGACGATGGTGCCGTTGATACGGATGAACTGCAGGTCGCGACCGACCTGGAGTTCCAACTTGTCGGCGGTTGACGCTCCATCCCACTTGGCGACCGTTGACGAGATGATGTCGCCGACCTCAGCCCGGTAGTTCTCAACGGCGTAGGCGAGGGCATCGGAGATCCATCCGTCGATCTTTGCCTGGAGTACCGGATCGTCGGCCAGGCGCTCGCCGAGCCGCTGGAGGCTGGTCACCAAACGGACACGCAGTTCGCTGGTCGGGTCGTTGGCGGCGCTGATCATCCCGCGTTTGGTTTCGACCCAGAGCGAGTCGATCCAGCGGCGTACTTCGGGGTGGTCGAGCAATTCTTGCTTGAGTTCCTCGCCCTTGGCCAGCAGTTCGGGATTGTGGCGAAGGCGGTCGGCGAATGCCATGGTCCGCTCGTCGACACTGCTACGGATCTCGTGCTGCGGGTTGCGGACGACGTCGTCCAGGAAGCGACCGACCGCGTCGTAGATCTTGTTGAAGACCCGATTGTCAATCGGCTCGGGGACCCACCACGGCGACTCCTCATCGAGGCGGTCGCGGAACGTGCGGCGGTTGTCGTTGAGGAAACCGGCAACGCCGACGAGCACCGCGTCGAGGAGCCGCTGCTGATGGCCACCTTCGACGGTGAGATCGATTGCCCTGCCGACCAATGGCGTGATGGGCGTTGCGCGTACACGCGATTCGATGAGGTGCTCAAGGCCCTGCTGGATCTCGTCGTCATCGAGCACTTCGAGCCCGCCACGCAGGACGTCGGCAACCGCATCACCAGCGCGATTCGCGTTGGCTGGCGCTGCCAACCATTCACCGGCACGACGGCCAAGTTCAGCACCGCGCAACCGTTCGTCGATCACGTCCCGGGTCAAGAAGTTCGATTCGACGAACTCGCCGAGGCTTTCGCCGATCTGGTCTTTGCGTTTCGGGATGATTGCGGTGTGCGGGATAGGGATCCGCAGTGGATGTCGGAAGAGCGCAGTGACCGCAAACCAGTCAGCGAGTGCCCCGATCATCGCTGCTTCAGCACAGGCGCGGACGTAGCCGACCCAAGCGCCGGACTCCTCGTTGATCTTGGCGACGACATAGATAGCCGCCGCGATGACCAGTAACGAGGTGGCCACCAACTTCATGCGTCGGAGACCCTGGCGTTTCTCGAGATCGGGGTCCACAGTCATCGCGTCTCCGGATGGAGGCGACCCGACTGGCCGGCCCGACTCAGCCCCAGACTTCACGAACCTGTTCGTACGCACCCTGGTCGAAGGAGAACTCGACGAGGTTGCCGTCGGGATCTTCGAGCATGCAGATGTAGCCGATCTGGTCGGGAATCATCCGTGCCTCCCTGGCAAGGCAGCCGTCAGCCGTAGCGCGTGCTGCGATGGCGTCGGGCCAAGGCTGTGGGTAGCTGCGCTATCGCTCATTGGTGCACCGTCCGGTCATCTGTACGTCGTCGCCGGCGTTGCCCCACAGCATGGAGGTCACTCGCCGGCCGTACTGCTGGTCGAGAGCATGCCCACGAGAGGCGGCCCCTGAACCTTTGGGGCTAATTGGCGGAACGGGGGGGATTCGAACCCCCGGAACCTTTCAGTTCGTCCGCTTTCAAGGCGGGTGCATTCGTCCGCTCTGCCACCGTTCCGACTTCAACGATATCGGGCTATGCTTCACTCTCCCAGGAGAGGTGCCAGAGCGGCCGAATGGGATGCCCTGCTAAGGCATTGACCCTCCGGGGTCCGTGGGTTCAAATCCCACCCTCTCCGCCACTGCGACCGACACGTTCAACGTGTCGGTCGTTTGGGTTTTCGGCCTGCGCCTCATTGTCTGATCCGTCAAACTTGGCGCGATCTGAAGTGGAAAGCGCCGCTTTTCTTCCCGAGGTTCCTGCAGCTGCCGATCTCAGGCACCTGCCGAATCACGCGTCGGGCAAGTTACAAGGATGTCGTCCACGTGACAGCCATGTTGCGGTTTGATGACGAACCGACTAGACAACAGTCGATGAGTACCGGTAACGACGATTTCTGGGGCACCCAATCCGACTGGTCGGACCGCTCCAACACGCTGCCGACCAACCGCGTCCAGCGGGTTGACGCATCGATTGACCAGTCGGCAGTGCCACTGAATGTCGGAGCTGAGCGGGCTGGGCAGCGCTTCAAGCGTCACCTGTCGAATCTGTTCTCGAGCGGCGCCAACCCCACTCGTGAGCATGGCATCGTCCGGCCCGAAGCGGCTCGATCTGTTGAAGCGGCACCCGCTGTTGAAGTGGCACCCGCTGTTGAACCTGCAGACGGCATGTTCGAAGATCTCGATGACTTCGATTACACGTACAGCGACACGGCTGTAGCGACGCCAACGCCTCGGATCGATCCGGTCGCTGCTGCCGAGCTGCAACAGTGGGACGCCGAGTTTGCTCCTGCGCCCGTCGCAACTGGCCAGACCGAATCGCCTGGTGTCGACCCGCTGCTGATGCGCATCGGTGTCGTCGCACTCGTTGCTGCCCTTCTCGTGCCGGCCCTGTGGAGCTTCCGTGGAGGAAGTACGGAATCGCTGATCGAGTCGTCGTCACCGAACGAGTTGACCGCGACGTCCAAGGCCTTGGCCGAAAGCGCTGTGGCCGAGAATGCTGCGGCCGCCGACGCATCGACTGCCGAAGTGCCAACATTGACTGCCACTGGCCAGCTCGATCCGAACGATCTACCGCTTGCACTTCCCCTCAACATGCAGCCGGCAGCGATGGCCGCAGCTGCGGCACTCGACGCCGGGTCTGGCGCAACCGCACGGGTAGCCAACACGGGCACGTCGTCTCAACCGGTCAGTGCCGCTCCTGACGCCGCCACCGCCGCCGCACCTGCTGACCGGGTCGAACGCATTTGCGCCATTGACTATGAGGTTCTCGCCGGCGACTATTGGATCCGTCTTGCCGATGCCGCCGACGTCTCGATCGCTGAACTACTCAAAGCAAATGGAGCGACTTCATCGACGCCGATCTACCCCGGTACGTCGATCTGCTTGCCGGCCGGCGCCACGACGCCTGCGCCTCCGACGACTGCACCGGCCACGACCACGCCAGCCACGACACCGGTGAACACCGCTACGCCCACCGCTACGCCCGTCGGCACGACGCCGTCGAGCACGAATTCCACGCCGGACGAGGTCAAGCAGATCATCCGTGACGCGTGGCCTGACGAGCTCGAAGAGCGTGCAATCGAGATTGCCTACCGCGAAAGCCGGTTCGTGCCGACCGCCAAGAACTTCTGCTGCTACGGCCTCTTTCAGATGTACTGGACAGTTCATCGAAGCTGGCTCAACGACATCGGCATCACGAACGACCGGCAGTTGTATGACCCGGCGACCAATGCCCGTGCGGCATACGAGCTGTATCAGCGTGCTGGCGGCTGGGGGCCATGGGGCTTCTGAGCTCCCGGTTGGCGCGGCCAGATCGGTCAACGGGCCACGCCCATTGCTGATCGCAAATTACGTGGTCGGGTCGACAAAATCGGGACGCGTCTCCTGAGTTACCGCTTAGACTGTCCACTCACATATATGCGCTCGTAGCTCAATGGAT
>Ga0115003_10001645_pt1 | contig 19320 bp, 13 predicted proteins | sample ArcticOcean_MG_C_7_FD_88736 | JGI IMG/M metagenome (GOLD analysis project Ga0115003, IMG submission 88736) | Marine microbial communities from western Arctic Ocean - ArcticOcean_MG_CB11_88 | ecosystem: Environmental > Aquatic > Marine > Oceanic | place: Arctic Ocean: Canada Basin | collected... | reverse complement strand
GCGCCGAAGGGAGCCATCTGGGGGAAAATTACTTCCCCTGCTACGCCGTCGGCTTCAAGCTCGTTCAGGCGCACCTTTGAATCCCATTCTCCCTGGCGTGGAGAAAATGGACTCGTGCCGTCGTTGAGGAGATTCATCAAGACGTCGTCCGCGATCGTCTCCGAAGTCTGCATGAACGTTTGGAACTGCCCATTTTCGCCGGTCTTTTCCGCGTAGTCGTCCATCGCTTCTTGATCGAAAAAGGTGCCGGCACGGGCGATCATCTCTTTGACATACGCGACCCACCACTTGCCCGCAGCTTCGTGATGTTTTTTCGGCAGAAACTCTTCGTAATTCGCCGGCAGTCCGCCTGCGTGACAATCTGAGCTGATGATAAGTACTTTCGACATGTAACGGATCTCCATGGTTGCGGGCGAACGCTTGTCAGTTCGGCCGCAAGTCGTGAACGATGGAACCTTAGGATCGGTGCTGTTTCAGCTCGCGTTTCTTTTGAAACCAACCCTTGTGGGTGCGTCTGGATGTGACGGTGATCCGAGGACCGTGTTCTTGCAGATCATCATTGGCTGGGCCTGGGCTGTAACGATCGACCGCAACACGAGTTCAGTCTCCAGCTCGAAGCGATAACACGGGTTCGGTTCAGCTCATCGGTCCGATCATCGTGCCGGGATGCTCTCCCGTTGACTTGCCGTTTTCGAAGGTCGTGACGCCATTGACTAGGGTGAGGCGCACCGGAGCGGCGTCGCGCGTCCAACGCCAGGTTGTCCCTCCCTTGCCATCCGGGACGTCGTTGATCTTCCGCTTTGGACGGTACTCAATTTCGTCCAACGCAAAGACGGTGATGTCGGCTCGCTTTCCCTGCCGGATTTCGCCCCGATCGGTGAAACCAAAGTGTCCAGCAAGTTTGCCGGTCTGCGAGTGCACCGCTTCTTCCATGCTGAGCGAACCGGTCTTCCGCACGTAGTGCGTGTAGAGCAGCAAGTTGTCACCAGCGCCACAGAACAGCTGCGCGTGAGCGCCGGAGTCGTTGATGTTTCCCACTGCGAGTGGATCGCGCGTGAGTTGAACGATCATGTCGTCGTCCTTTTCCCAGGGCGGCATCGAAACGGTCGAGTCGAGCCCGTTATTGATAAACCACTGCGCCATCGCATCTGAAGCATGAACGCCGAGCGCTTCGGCGTACTCACCCAACGAGGTGCCGACGGGGCCAAAGTCATTGGCGGAATTGTCGAGTTGAATCGGCGCCGGATTTCGAAAAAAGCCCGTCTCCAACGACTCGTGGTCCCATGAGTGACGGGCGCGCTTGCGCCAGTCCGGGTCCGCGAGGAGAGCAAGCTTTTCTTCGTCCGTCTCAGCGGTGACGACCTCATGCCATGCATACGCATTCGTTTGTGCGAAGAGAAGAGATTGTCGAACGCTTGCGGTGACCGTGATCGGGACATGGGCGTAACCCGTCCAAAAATCGCGCCCTTCATCACTCAAGCGCTGGTGGAGATCTGCGAGAGGCTTCTGCAGTCCATAGTCCTTTTGCCACTGGAGCGTCGGAACTCCCACCCATTGGACGCGAACTTGGAGTCCTTCGCTGATCTTCGCGATTCGCTCAACCGACGCTGTGGCCGTCATGCGCATCAGGCTGTCTACCACGACCTGTACCGATGAATTCGGGTAGCGTGCCATGACCTCGAAGAGCGCGCGAAATTCGGCGTCGTCGGCCTGGAGTGATGGCACCGGACGATCCTCACCGTCGTGGTCCATGAGGTTCGTCGACATGCCGAGTGCGCCAGCACCCAGGGCGTCATCGAGCAGGGCGGCGATCTGCAGGGTCTCTTCTGGGGTCGCCGCACGATCCCATGCGTCCATGCCCATCACGGCCAGGCGTAATGCGATGTGGCCAACGAACGCGCTGTAGTTTACCGGCACGCGAACATTCCGGGTCATCGATGCCTTGTATTCGGACCAGGTGCTCCAATCCCACGGGAGGTTTTGTAAAAAAGGCTCTTCGGGGATGTCTTCAAAGAACGAGAAGATTTTGACGACCTGTTCACGCACTTCTTGGTCTTTGTGGAGCGGGGCAATCGCAAACCCGCAGTTGCCCATCACAACGGTGGTCACGCCACAGCCGGGGAGCGGGTCGAGGTCGGGCTGCCACCACATCGTGCCGTCGAAGTGCGTGTGGCTTTCGATCAGACCCGGCAGGACAAAACAGCCGTCCGCATCAAAAACTTCTTCGCCGGTTTCAGGGGCGAGCTTCGGGCCCACCTCGGCGATCAGCCCGTCGCGCAAACGGACATTCGAGACTTCACCCGGAGCGCCGGTTCCGTCGATCACGGTCCCACCGACAATCAACATATCGCGTGCGTGGTTCATCGATTCACTTCCTTTGTTCAGAAGGGGTTACGGCGTCTGCCGACTGACGGGTTCTTCGAATGTTCCGAAGATGCGGTCGTAGATCATCGTGAGTGTTGCGTAGTTGCCCTGATTCATGTCGACATGATGCGCGGCGTGGATCGACGTGATGCGATCAATCTGTCTGAACGGGAAATAGGGCAAGTTCACATAGGTGTGGTTAATCGTGTTGAGTTGGGTGAAGGCCAAGGTGGCGATCGCCGCCGAAAAAGCATTGATCGGCGCTCCGTACGCAAGACAGACGATGGGAAAGGCGCCAAAAAAGAGCAGCAGTCCAATGACCGTCTCGAGCGGGTGCACGAACAAAGCGTCGACGTGCGTGGTTTCCCGCGCTTGATGATGCAGCGCATGAACCTTACGCAGGATCTTGCCGTGAAATAGAAAACGATGCGTCAGGTAGTACATGAAATCGAACACCAGCAGCACCACGAGGATGTCGACAACGTGACGCCAGAGCGGCCGTGGGTCCAGGTTTACGCAGAACGGAACTAACACGATAAAGAAAAAGAGGTTCGTCAGGAGCCCGACCTTGTTGCTGCGCTTTACGGCTTCACGGAAACGCTTCTTCGCGAGCTTGGTCTTGTCGACCGCCGAATTCAATTCGCGCATCTTTACAAAGGCTGGGATCGAAAATACGATGCGGCGCCCGATCAGCGTCGTGATGATCAGGGTTGCCGCGAAAGCGAGTGTCGCGAGCCAGTCGTACGTCATGGGGTGGTCCTCCTTGCGGTGTGGTCGAGAAGTTCGGCAAGTTGCGCCGCGCTTCCGCTCCCGAGTTCTTTGCGAAGTCTCTTTGCGAGGGCTTCGATTTCGGGGGTGGCTTGTGGCGCACGTGTTGGCCCAAAGACTTCGGCTTCGAGTCCGAGCACGTGATAGATTTCTGCTGCAACCTGCTTCATGCTTTCGAAGGCCGCGGCGCCAATTTTGCGGGAAAGGTCAGCTTCGAGTTGATCGACCGCGCTGACCGAGTCGGCGATCAAGGCTTCGCCCTGGGCGGTCAACGTGAGCACAACACTGCGGCGGTCGCTTTGGTTTGGCGTTCGCTGCAAATAACCATGAGCTTCTAGGTCCTGCGAAATAGCACTGATCGCCTGACGGCTTACCCGTTGGATGCGTGCCATTTCGTGAATGTGTCCACCGTCCGGTCCAATGAGCAGTAGAACTTGGGCGTGCGACATTTTAAGACCCGCATGACCTTGAGCCGACGCAAGCTCCATCAATGTGCGTTGCATCCATTCGACGATCATGGGAAGCAGTCCAATTGACCTTCGGTAATCGGAGCCGGCCGTTGGATGAATCCGCGTCGAAGCGCGCACCTCTTGATACAGATCTAAAAGGGCGGCCGTGAACGCGTGATAGAGAGACGTACCGACGAGATCGGCGTACTGCGTGTCCGCCCCCGAGATGAGCTCCGCGCCATGAGCCACCAGCGCCTTGCCGCGTCGGGTGAGCACGACGACTTTCGAGCGCCCGTCGTCGGGGTTTTCCCTTCGTTCGAGATAGCCGGCTTGTTCGATGCGATTGGCGATTTGGCTGCACGCTTGTTTGCTGATTGCGAGTTCTTCCGCGATCGCGCTGATGGGTCGACCGGCTTCCCAGACAAGAGAGAGGAACCCCCCAAAACTCAAGCGCAGGGAGGTGTAGCCCCGCCGTTCCGTCAGGTCGTGCATGATCCGTGTCTGTAGGTGGCGCGCGATCCCAATCAGATGCCGAGGCAGATTGTCCTGATAACGCGCGCGCAGAGAGCACGTATCGTGGGCGAAGCTGGTGAGGGTCGGCGCAGGGAGCATGGGACGAGGATAATTTCAGCAGGGACATTTAGTCAACCCCCATTGACAATCTTGTCAAGAAAGATTTATCAATGGAGAGGTCGCTGGCCTGAGCGGCAGGTTTTCGCTGAGTTGTGCCAAAGTGCACAGCCTCCGGCGACGGCTGCCTCCTGTGGCCAAGGTGACAAAGGGAGTTCCACGTGAGCGAAACAAATCAAGACCGCAGCCTGCGGGTTGCGATCATCGGCGCGGGCCCCGGCGGCTTGTGCATGGCGAGTCGTCTTCGCGATGCCGGCTTCGACGACATCACGATCGTGGAGAAGGGAAACGGCGTCGGCGGCACCTGGTACCACAACCGCTATCCCGGCTGCGCGTGCGACATTCCCTCACACCTGTACTCGTTTTCTTTTGAGCCCAAGGTCGACTGGTCGCGACCGTATGCACCCCAGCCGGAAATTCGGTCCTACTTCGAACAGTTCGCCGAAAAGTACGACCTGTTTCGTCACTGTCGCTTCGGCGCAGAAGTCGAAAGCGCCGTATGGAGCGATGAGCAAGCACGCTGGACCGTTGGCTTGGCCAACGGCGAAAGTGTCGAAGCGGAAATCGTCATCAGTGCGTTGGGCATGTTCAACGATTTATCCGAACCCGTGATCGAAGGGCTCGATGCGTTCGAAGGCACGCGTTTTCATTCCGCGCGTTGGAATTGGGACCACGACCTGTCGGGCGAAACCGTGGGCGTGATCGGCAGTGCGGCGAGTGCGGTTCAGTTCGTCCCTGAAATCGTCAAGCAAGCAGGTCAGGTCTACCTCTTTCAACGCACCGCGAACTGGGTACTCCCGAAACTCGACGATCCTTTTACCGACGAAATGATCGCGGCCTTCAAGGCGGACCCGTCGATCCCCAAAGCTATTCGCAATGAAATCTTTACGGGCGTCAACAACGGCATGACTTTTTCGGATCCGGACGCGCTGGCTGAGTTTGAAGCCGCGGGCTTGGGCGCCATCGACATCATTGAAGACCCAGAAGTGCGCGAAAAACTTCGCCCACAACATCCCTTTGGTTGCAAGCGCCCGCTGGTTTCGAACGCCTTCTACCCGGCGTTCAATCGCCCCAATCTCGAACTTGTGACCGACGGCATCGAGCATATTGGTGCAAACGAGATCGTGACGCGCGACGGAAAGCATCGTGAGATCGACACCTTGATTCTCGCTACCGGTTTCTCCGCAACGTCGTATCTGTCCGCAATCGACGTTCGCGGTCGGGGAGGCCTGCGCATTTCTGACGCTTGGAATGATGGTGCCGCTGCCTACCTCGGGATGTCGACCTCGGGTTTTCCCAATTTGTTCATGCTCTACGGGCCCAACACCAACAACGGGTCGATCCTTACGATGATCGAGGCACAGGTGGGTTACGCCCTGCGTCAAGTCCAACGCATCGCGGACGAGAGCCTTGCCTGGATCGACGTGTTGCCCGAACCGATGGCGCGTTTCAACGACGAAGTCCAAGAAGCCATCTCGAATGTGAAGGTGTGGAACGCGGGCTGCACGGGGTACTACCGAACCCCGAGCGGGCGTGTCGTAACCCAGTGGCCGTATTCGATGAGCGATTTTGCAACTCGCGCAGCAGCCCCGGACCCGGAACTCTACGAAAGCGTGCCGCTGTAACCGCCTGGCGAGCCGCCCCGAATCCCCGACACCGAAGTTCGGTCGCGCCCGCCGACTTTTGCGCCCAAGCCCACTGTGCGCAGAAGTCTTGAAAAACTCTCGAGTTTCGGTGCAAGCGAAAGGCCTAGCAGCCGTTCATCCGAAAACTCCCAAGCCGCGATCGTTGCCCCGACCCCCGTTCGGTTCCAAGCTCGATTGCTTGGCACAAACCCGCCGAACCCATCTTGCATCGCGTGGGGTTGTAGATCGTAAACAAAGCCACAAGCGACCCTGCTAGGAACAGCCGGGACCTCAGCTGCGAACGGTCGAAAAACCTCGCTGCGAGAGCCTATCATTGGGGCCAACACACAACTTGAACGGAGGAAGAGCATGAGTACGTTTTGTGAAGACCGGGTCGTCATCGTCACCGGTGCAGGGCGTGGCATTGGCCGCGAATACGCGTTGATGCTGGCCGAGCATGGTGCGAGGGTTGTGGTCAATGATCTCGGCGGAGCTCGGGACGGTGAAGGCGTGGATGCCGGCCCCGCGGAAGAAGTCGCGAGTGAGATCCGTGCAGGTGGCGGCGAAGCTATTGCGAACACGTCGAACGTCGCCGACTTCAAGTCCGCCCACGAAATGATCCATCAAGCCATCGACAAGTACGGGCGTCTAGACGCACTGGTGAACAACGCAGGAATTTTACGCGACCGCATGCTGGTGAACATGCAAGAAAAGGAATGGGATGCCGTCATCAACGTGCACCTCAAAGGAACGTTTGCTCCGGCACACCACGCCGCCCAGTATTGGCGCGAGCAAAGCAAGGCAGGCAACACCATCGACGCACGCTTGATCAATACAACGTCGGTGTCTGGTATCTACGGAAACCCGGGGCAGACAAACTATGGTGCGGCCAAGGCCGGTATCGCGGCATTCAGTGTGATCTCGGCGAGGGAACTCGCGCGCTACGGCGTCACGGTGAACTGCATCGCCCCCGGTGCGCTGACGCGTCTGACCGAAGACCTACACCCCGGAGAAATCACCGACGAAATGCGCGAAGCCCAGAGCCCGCGCTGGATCGCTCCGATCGTGACGTGGCTTGTGAGCCGAGAGTCGAGTGACGTGACCGGACGCGTGTTCGAAGCGTCGGGCGGTGTGCTCGCAATTGCAGAGGGTTGGAACCGAGGCCCCACGGTGAAGCCCGTTCAGGACCCGACCGTCCTCGGTCCCATCGTGCGAGAGATGGTTGGGGCAGCGCAGCTCAATACGGGGATGAACGGCGCGCCTCTCGACGGTGGCTTGGGTTCATAGCGTTCACGGCTTATTCCAAGAACACGGCTCCAAAACAAAACCGCCCACCCTCACAGCGATGACCAGTAGGGTGGGCGGTTCGTATTCTTGGAGCAGGCGTTCGAATTAGAAGATCTCGAACAACCCTGCGGCGCCTTGACCGCCACCGATGCACATCGTCACCACGCCCCACTTGGCCTTGCGGCGCTTGCCCTCGAGGAGCAAGTGGCCCACGCAGCGTGCGCCCGTCATGCCGAAGGGGTGGCCGACTGAGATCGAGCCGCCGTTCACGTTGTACTTGGCCGGATCGATTCCGAGCTTGTCCCGGCTGTACAGGCACTGGCTGGCGAAAGCTTCGTTGAGCTCCCACAGGTCAATGTCGTCAACCGTGAGGCCTGCTCGTTCGAGAAGCTTCGGCACTGCGAACACGGGGCCGATGCCCATTTCATCCGGCTCACAACCTGCTGCGGCAAAACCGCGGAAGGCACCGAGCGGGTCGAGGCCGCGCTTCTTGGCTTCGCCGGCTTCCATCATCACGACCGATGCCGCGCCATCAGAAAGCTGGGACGCGTTGCCTGCTGTGATGAACATCTTCTCGCCGCGAATGGGGGCCAACTTCTGAAGGCCTTCGAGCGTCGTCGACGGTCGGTTGCATTCGTCCTTGTCCACCGTGTAGGCGACTTCGGACGTCTCACCGGACTCTTTGTCCTTGACGATCATGGTCGTGTCCATCGGGACAATTTCGTCGTCGAAGAGACCGGCTTCTTGAGCTGCCGCGGTGCGCAGCTGGCTCTGAAGCGAATACTCGTCCTGGTACTCGCGGCTCACGCCGTAGCGCTCGGCCACGATGTCGGCGGTTTCGATCATCGCCATCCAAAGGCCGGGATACCGCTCGTAGAGTTCCTTGTCCACCTGATGGGTGAAACCCGAGCCCGTCATGCTGTGCGAGATCGATTCGACCCCGGCACCTACGACGATCTGCTCACCGTCGACAATGATGCGACCTGCTGCCGTTGCAATGGCATTCAGGCCCGAGGAACAATGCCGGCTCACCGTGACGCCCGTGGTCTCGACCGGGCAGCCCGCCTTGACTGCGGCCAGGCGACCAATGTTGTTGCCGGTGGTGCCCTGGGGCGTACCGCAACCGAGCACGACTTCGTCGATTTCGGCCGGGTCGATGCCCGCGCGCTTGATCGAATGCTCGATCGCGTGGCCCGCCATGGCGACGCCGCCGGTGTTGTTGAAGCCGCCGCGATGAGACTTCGCGAGCCCCGTGCGAGCGGTAGAAACGATGACAGCTTCGCGCATGTTCTGATTCTCCTGATGTATTTGCGGGAGCTTGGCCCGCGGAAATGGGCGCCCACGTTTCGCGGGTCGCCGTTTCGGATTAACGCGGCCAGATCTTAGCGAGCAACGACGCGATTGCTCACCCTTGAGACGGGCGTAGGAGGCCTCCGGGCGCCCAGACGAAAAACCTCCACGGTCTTTTGCGGGTCTGGGTTCGCAGGATTGGGAACACGCAAGTGCAGGGCGGTGACTCTCTGCACCCCATTTACAGGAGGATCACATGAAGCGAGCCCCTGTTCTGGGCAGGTTCATCCGTGGCGGTCATTTTTATTGCCTTCGCGAGCTTCGTTTTCGTCCAGGCCACGACGCTTGACTCGCAATACGGAACGGCGATGTCATCGTGATCTCCGGCCTGAAGGGCAATGTTCGCGTGCTCAATCCGAGCCGAGGCGCGGCTGTTTCCCACGCAGAGAAAGCCTGGCTCTTTTTTTTCTTTGTCCGCACGAAATCCGAACCCAGTCCCCCTACGCTGAAGTCCCATACGGTCGCTGGACGGGCTGGCGCTTCGGGCGTGAGCGGAAGAACCTCGTGGGCTTGGCGTACAAGCACTTTGATCGTGCGGTTGACTTACGGTGAACCGATCTGATCCAGTAGCCGATGCACGAAATCTTTCTTCGCGTTGCGAATACGACGAAGTTCGAGGGCGATCAATTCCGCAAGCGGGTCTTGATGTCGACCTCGCTGCATTTTCAACTGATCGATGGGGTCGTAGGGGGCGGCGGCGGAGAACTCGGTATGGCGCACCTCGGAGCACAGGGAAATATCTGCGACGCCCCCACAGACAGTGGGCTCGCTACATTGGACTCATGGATCGTCACCCTCGTCATCGCTGCGGTCCACGCCGGCCTCGACCGTGACTTCGTCCAACAATGGAAGGACAGCTTGACGGTGAAACATCTTGCGCCTCTCGGCGAAGTCGCGACCGAACCGATGCTCGACGAACATCAGCCCGGTGAGCATGACTAAGCTGACAAACAACGCACCCGCGTCAATCTCGAATCGCGCCATGCGACGGTTGATTCTTGAAGAGCAGGCGCTTTCGGAGGCGCCGACTTCTGCGTTCGACAAAGTCAAACTTCAAGCCTTGGTAGAGCAGCTCGCCTACGTGCAGGTCGATTCGATCAACGTGGTCGAGCGCGCGCACCATATGATTTTGTTCTCGCGCAACCGCAACTACAAACGTGAGATGCTCCACGATCTGATCGCAGAAGAGGGTTCCCTATTCGAGCACTGGACCCACGACGCCTGCATCGTGCCGTCGAGTATGTTCAAGCACTGGCAGCATCGCTTCGACGCGGCAAGCAACCTTTTGCGCGAACCACGCTGGAGCCGACGACTCGGCACGAAGCCCAACCAAGTTCTCAACGCGGTGCGCAAGCGGATCGACGCAGAGGGGCCGCTACGCACCCGCGATTTCGAGAACGCAGCGGGGGTAAAGCGAGGTTCGTGGTGGGGCTGGACCCAGGAGAAGGCCGCACTTGAATACTTATGGCGGACCGGTGAATTCGGCATTGCTCGACGAGAAGGATTTCAAAAGGTGTATGACCGGATGGAGAACATCGTCCCGGCTCACCATCGGGATCAAAAGATCGACTGGGAGGAAAGCGTCGACTGGAAGTGTCGAGCCGCGCTGAAACGAATGGGCGCTGCCACGGCCGTAGAACTTGCTGGCTTCTGGCATACGTTCTCGACTGCAACGGCGCGAAAGTGGATCGAGAAAGAAACGACGACGGGAGGCTTGGTCGAAGTCGCGGTGAAGACTGCGGACGGATCTACGCCTCGCCTCCGCTTCGCCTTGACGGAAAATTTTGACCGTCTCGCCGCCACCCAAGCACCGAGTCGCGGAATGCGGCTCGTGAGTCCCTTCGATCCGGTGATCCGGGATCGCAAGAGACTGAGTTGGCTATTTGGATTCGACTATCGGATCGAAGTCTTCGTGCCCGCGGCCAAGCGTGAATATGGCTACTACGTCCTGCCGATCCTCGAAGGCGATCGTTTTACCGGGCGCATTGACCTCAAGGCGCACCGCAAAGAGGGGGCGCTTGAAGTGCTCGGGCTGTGGTGGGAACCCGGGATCAAGGCGTCAGCAGCTCGGATCACTAGCCTGCGACAGAACTTGCTGCGGCTAGCCGCCTTTGTCGGCGTCGAAGAACTCCGCGGGTTCGACAAGCCAAAACCAAAGCGTTCAACGTCAATTTAGTAGCTGCGCGGAAGTTCCAAAACGTGTTCCGCGACAAAGTTGAGCACCATCTCTTGGGAGATCGGCGCAAGGCGCATTAAGCGTGCCTCACGCCAGTAGCGCTCCACGTGATATTCTCGCGCGTAGCCGAAACCGCCAAACGTCTGCAGCGCGCGGTCGCAAGCCCGAAAGCTTGCCTCCGCGCAGCGAAACTTTGCCATGTTGGCAAGCGGGCCCGATGGCTGCCCCGCGTCGTAGGCCCAAGCCGCCTTTTGCCACAGAAGCTCCGAGGCGAGAAGTTCGCTGTAGGAGTCTGCGAGCGGGTGAGCGATTGCTTGGTTCTGTCCAATGGGGCGGTCAAACACGATGCGTTCTTTCGCGTACTGCGTTGCAACTTCAACTGCGCGAAAGCCGATCCCGCACGCTTCGGCAGCGAGCAGGATGCGCTCGGGATTTAGCCCATCGAGCAACTGATAGAACCCGCGCCCGACCTCGCCGACAACATCGTCATCGCTGATCGGCAAATCGTTGATGAACAACTCATTCGAGTTGATCGCATTGCGTCCCAATTTCGAAATTTCGCGGATCTCGCAGTGGGCCGGATCGAGGTCTGCAAGGAACAAGGTGAGGCCATCCAGCTTTCTCTTACACTCTTCGCGCGGTGTCGTCCGGGCAAGCAAGAGAACCTTCTGGGCTTGCTGGGCCTTCGTGTTCCAGATCTTCTTACCGGTCACGACCCAGCCCGAGTCCGTTCGCTGTGCAAGCGTGCGAATGCGCGACGTGTCGGTACCGGCGTCATCTTCGGTCACCCCAAACGAGACGTGCAACTCTCCCGTCGCAGTCGGAGGCAGGTATCGCTCCTTCATCGATTCGGACCCGTGATGAATCACCGGGCCCATGCCGAAGATCGAAAGGTGCAACGCCGACGCGGCATTCATCGCTCCGGCGCTTCCCGCCACTTCACGTAGCAAGGTGGCTGCTTCGACAATGCCCAACCCGGCACCTCCGTACTTCTCGGGGATGACGACGCCCATCCATCCAGCCTCGGCGAAGGCGTTGTAGAACGACCATGGAAACTTCTTGTGCTCGTCGTGATCGAGCCAGTAATCGTCGTCGTACGCCGCGGTAATTCTTGCAGCGGACTCTTGGATGCTTACAAGGTCGTCGGGAAGGCTGAAGTCCATCCCACGACCTTAGCAATGTGAGCCTTCGGGGCTGGCAGGTACAGAACGACAGCGCAGCCTTTTGACGGATGCGCATGACCGTGAAATCCCTCGGCGCTGCCCACGTCCCATTGGCGAGACACACATTCAGCGCCCTCCGTCACGCCGACGACGGCAACGCGGCAAACCTTACACCTGCGCGCGCGGTTCCGATGCTAATTGCCGAGGGCCCATGGCGTCTCCGCCCGCAGACGCTCCATGAAAGCCTCGCTGTACGCGCCCTCGGGATCGGCTCTCACAAGCCGGTCGAGTATCGCGGCATCGTCGCCGACCAGAATTCGCCATTTGTTGTCGCGTACACCTTGAAGGATCACGTCGGCAGCTGCAGCGGCGGTCATTGGGGCTTCGTCACGGAATTGCTCGGCGATCATGCGAACGCCTTGGCGAATGTCTTCGTCCGACGCGCTCGAAAGATCGAGTCCCTGAGCCGACATACGCTCCCGCGCGTTTGCGACGTCTTCGGCGCTCAACTCTTTCGGGTCGTGGCCGAGCATCTTGCCGGAGTTGAGGATGATCGAGGTCCCGATGTGTCCCGGCATGACCAGTGAAACGCCGACATGGGGTGCGTTGAGTTTGCAGTCGTTTAGCAATGCTTCGGTAAAGCCCTTGACCGCAAATTTCGCCGCGCTGTAGGCGGTGTGCGCAGTCGCGGGGCCAACGGATGCCCAAAACCTATTCACGCTGCTTGTGTTGATGATGTGCCCGTCGGTCGAGGCGACGATCAGCGGCATGAATGCGCGTGAGCAGTAGTAGACCCCGTTCCAACAAACGTTGAACGTCATTTCCCATTCGTCGCGCGGATCGGCAATAAAACTGCCCGCGCCACCGATGCCTGCGTTATTGAACAACAAGTTGATGCAGTCGGTCTGGTGGGTCTCCATGACGAAGTCGCGAAACGCGAGGATACGCGGTTCATCGGACACGTCTGCGACAAAGCAAGAGACTTCGGTGCCCGCCGGCGCAGCTTTGAGGGCCAGCCCTTTGGTCTGCAGCATATTCTCTTCGGACACGTCGCACATGGATACATGGCAACCCGCGGTGGCGAGCTGCACGACGAGTTCTCGGCCCATCCCGGTTCCGCCACCGGTGACCACTGCGATTTTGTCAGAGAACGAGTCCATCGATTTCCTCACAAGTTGAAGATCCAGAACCATCGAGCCTAGTCGAAGCGCCGATGGCCCGCGATCGAGTCGCGCCCCCGCACAAGGCAGCCGCCGCGCATCCTCTCAGGGATCGCCGAACCTTTCGTCTTACGACCGCGCCATCTCACGCAACACCGTGTGAAGGATGCCGCCGTTGCGGTAGTAGTCGACTTCCACCGGCGTATCGATGCGGCAGATCGTCGAAAATTCGACGGATGAACCGTCGCCCTTCGTCGCAGTCACCGTGACGTCTTGACGCGGCTCGATCGAATCATCGATTGCGAAACTGAACTTCTCCGTCCCGTCGAGCCCAAGTGACTCGGCCGTGTCGCCGTCTTTGTAACAAAGCGGCAGCACGCCCATGCCCACCAGGTTGCTGCGGTGGATCCGCTCGTAGCTTTCCGCGATGACGGCTTTGATGCCAAGGAGGAACGTGCCCTTCGCCGCCCAGTCGCGACTCGATCCCATGCCGTAGTCTTTGCCTGCCAGGACAACCAAGGGCGTATTCGCCGCAATATAGTTCTGCGCCGCGTCGTAGATGAAGCCGACCTTGCCAGTGGTGAAGTCGGTCGTGTAACCGCCCTCGGTCCCGGGGGCCAAATGGTTTCGCACTCGAGCATTGGCAAAGGTCCCTCGGGTCATGACGCGATCGTTTCCGCGACGCGAGCCATAACTGTTGAACATGGCGTGTTCGACACCGCGGTCACGCAAAAATTCACCCGCAGGCGTCTCAAGCTGAATCGAACCTGCCGGGCTGATGTGATCCGTCGTGATCGAATCCCCGACCTTCACAAGGCATCGCGCATCGGTGATGGGCTGGATTGGCTTGGCGTCCGAGGGGAGGCCAACAAAGAATGGAGGTTCCTGCACGTAAGTGCTGGCTTCATTCCACTGGTAGAGCGCGCCCGTCGCGGATTCGATCTCGCGCCATTCATCGGAACCCTTAAAGACGTCTGAATACTTGGACGCGAATTGCTCGCGGGTCACAAACTCGCTCACCACCGCGTCGATCTCCGTCTGGCTGGGCCAGATGTCGGCGAGCATGACGTCAGCACCGTCGGCATCCTGACCGATGGGGTCCGTGGCGAGGTTGATATCAACGGTACCCGCGATCGCATAGGCGACGACCAGGGGAGGGGATGCGAGATAGTTCGCCTTGATGTCGGGGCCGATGCGGCCTTCGAAATTGCGGTTACCGCTAAGCACACTGCAAGCCACAAGGTCGTTCTGATTGATCGCGAATCGCACAGGCTCGGGAAGCGGCCCCGAGTTTCCAATGCACGTCGTACAACCGTAGCCCACGGTATAGAAGCCAAGCGCTTCGAGATCGTCCGTGACGCCGGCCGCATTCAAGTATTCGGTCACCACCTGGGAGCCAGGTGCAAGCGAAGTCTTGACCCACGGCTTCCGCTTGAGACCGAGTTTGTTTGCGTTGCGGGCAACAAGGCCTGCGGCGAGCATGACGCTCGGGTTACTGGTGTTGGTGCAGCTCGTGATCGCGGCGAGTACGACCGCACCATGATCGAGGTTGAACTGGTCTCCGTCGAGTTCGACCGAGATGCTTTCGCTCGCGCTCTTATTGAAGGTTGAAGACAAGTCGCTTTGCCACTGCGTCTTCATGTTTGAGAGTTCGATTCGATCCTGCGGTCGTTTGGGGCCGGCGAGGGAAGGCTGAATGGTGCTGATGTCGAGTTCGAGGTCCGAGCTGTACCGGATCGTTTTGCTGTCGTCCCGCCACAACCCTTGTTCCTTGGCGTAAAGCTCCACGGTTTCGACCAATGCGTCGTCGCGTCCACTCAGCTTTAAGTAGTCAAGGGTGCGGTCATCAATGGGGAAGAAGCCGATCGTCGCGCCGTACTCTGGCGCCATGTTGGCGATCGTCGCTCTATTGGCCAGAGTCATGTCATCGAGACCGGGGCCATGAAATTCGACGAACTTTCCAACTACGCCGTGTTCGCGAAGCATCTGGGTGATCGTCAAAACGAGATCGGTCGCCGTACAGCCTTCCGCGAGTGCGCCTGTAAGCTTGAAGCCCACAACTTCGGGGATCAACATGGAAACCGGTTGGCCAAGCATCACGGCTTCGGCTTCGATTCCGCCGACGCCCCAACCGACCACACCCAGGCCATTGATCATCGTCGTATGGCTATCGGTGCCCACCACACTGTCGGGATAAAGCACACCGTCGGTTTCCCAGACCCCCTTGGCCAGGTACTCAAGGTTGACTTGGTGAACGATGCCCGCTCCCGGCGGAACCACGCGGAAGTTGTCGAATGCCTGCTGGCCCCATTTTAAAAATTCGTATCGCTCGTGATTGCGTTCGAATTCATATTCGGTGTTGATGCGGAGGGCCTGATCGCTCGCGAAGGCGTCGACTTGAACAGAATGATCGATTACGAGGTCGCACGGCACGAGCGGATTGATTTTGTTTGCACTCCCGACGTCTCCCGTCATACGAACGACACCGGCACGCATCGCAGCGAGATCCACCACTGCGGGTACACCGGTAAAGTCCTGCAAGATCACCCGGCCGGGCTTGAACGGGATCTCGGTTTCGCCAACATTCTTGGCATCGTAAGCCGCGAGCTGGCGTACATGCTCTTCGGTGACGACGAAGTCGTCTACATTGCGCAGGCAAGCTTCGAGCAACACCTTGATCGAGTAGGGGATCTGGTCGATGTCGCCGAGGTCGCGCAAGGCGTCGAGGCGATAAATCGTTTTCGGTCCCGCACTGGTCTCGAGTGTGGCTTTGCTATCGAAGGGATTTGACAACCTACGGCTCCTCGCATGTTTTTGGGGGGCAGCCATGATACTGCCCGCGCATGAATCGGCGAGTGCCCCGGAACAGTTCTTGGTGACGTTTCCACGACTCAATTCGCTACGCTGGGCAAACCTTCAAACGTTTCTACCTCCTGCGCACCCCCTTAGAATTAGGAATCCCAAAACCATGGACGACAACTCAGGACAGACCCAGGACGAACTGCGCGCCGCGTGGGACGACATGATGAAGAGCATCGAAGCCGCTCGCGACGCGATCGATCACCCCGAACTCATGCCCGCACCGCAGAATGACCGAAATCTCGCTGAGGGTTACCGCTACCTCGCTGGGTTCATGCACAGCGCGATTGAACGCGCGTTTCACGAGGACCCCGATCGTCCGGCGTTCCGCAACGCGCTCAGCATTATCAACCGGGCCACCATCGATAATTCCGACGCGGTCTACTTCTACGCGCCGCTCGACGGACGGAAGCAATACGTTGTCCGTGGGCAGGTCGGCGACTCGAGTGCCTGGCGGGGAGAGAAACCAAGTGATTCGGGATCGCTGGCACCTCACTACGTAATCTTTGAAGCGTCAGCCGGCGTTTTGGCTGGAGATTCAGGGGACCTGCGAGAGCTCATGCCAGGAGTCAAGACCCAGACAGGACGGCTTGACTCTTCAACGATCAAAGTCGAGACCGACGGATCGTTCGAAATCCTGCTCGCACCTGAAAAACCGGCCGGGCACACCGGCAACTTCATCTCGACGTTGAAGGTCGTGAATCATCCACATCCCCTAGACAAAGAAATGCCGTCCGAGCGCTACGCGGACTACATCAGCGGGAGGCAGCTCTTTTATGACTGGGAACGCGAAGAGGCGATCCATCTTTCGATTACCCAGGTAGGCAACGAAGGGACCGCACCTGCGGCCTACAGCTCGGAAAAGGCCGCCGCGGAGTTGCGCCGCTGCGGAGAACTGGTCCGAGGGCAAATGCATTTTTGGAACGCGTTCTGGACGATTCCGATGGGGGTTTACGGAAAGCGTGAAGGTTCACTGCCCGGTATCGAATTTCCGCGCAACGGTTTCAACACCCTCAACGCAGCAACCGGGGCGACCGGTGGAGGCATGAGTACCAATCTCTATGCCGGCGGAGTGTTCGAGATCGAAGAAGGGGAAGCGCTCATCATCGAGAACAGCATCCCCGTTGTTCCAAACTACATCGGCTTTCAGATCGGAAATCTCTGGGGCGAGTCGATCGAATATGGCAATCAGGTCGGCAGTCTGAACGGCGCGCAGACCGAAGTGGACGCCGACGGGGTGATCCGACTCGTGATCGCGCACGAAGACCCGGGCGTGCCCAACTGGCTCGACACAACCGGGCATCGCGAAGGCTTTTTGACGCCGCGCTGGGCCTACAGTGAACAGCCGCCGCCGGATCAATGGCCAACGATCACCGCCTTCATCGTGCCGCTGGCCGATCTACGCAAGCACCTGCCGGACGAAACCCGCGAAGTAACCGCGGAGGAGCGTCGAGAGCAGATTCGAGGCCGGCAGGCGCATGTTCTCAAGCGGTACCGATCGTTCTAAAGCCGCTTCCCCGGTTCACCGGACACCTAATGATGGTTGCGACCGTAGTGGCGATTCGATACGGTGCGTTTCGTAAATAGCCAACCCCAATAGGCGCGCGGACCCGCGCGCGAGGAGACCCAGTATGGACTTCGAATTTAGCCCCGGTGAGCAGGCATTCGCCAAGGAAGTCTCCGCATACCTGCAGGAAGTTCACTCTGACGAGGTCATGCAGCCTTGGAAGGAAAATTTCACGCAGCTGGTCGACACGCCCGCCAAGCGCGCCTTCATGAAGAAGCTGGGCGAAAAGGGATGGCTTGGAATCACATGGCCCAAGGAACTCGGCGGGCAGGAAGGCTCAGGTATTCAGGAATACCTGCTCAACGAGGCACTCGCCTACGTGGGCGCTCCACAAATTGGCAAGGGGGTCGGCATCATCGGCAAGACCTTGATCCGACACGGCAGCGACAAGCTCCAGGCGGAGTTCCTTCCCAAGATCCTCGAAAACGAGGTTGAGTTCGCGGTTGGCTACAGCGAGCCTCAGGCCGGTTCCGACGCAGCGAACATGCAGCTACGTGCAGACAAGGTCGACGGCGGTTGGAACCTCAACGGCCAGAAGATCTGGACCACGTCGGCTCACTTTGCAGATTGGTACTGGGTTGGCGCCCGCACGAACCAAGAAGTTAAGAAGCACGCTGGCATTAGTCTCTTCCTCATCCCGATGAACGAGAAGGGCCTCGAAATTCAGTCCATGCCCTGCATCGGTGGGGATCAGACCAACCAAGTCTTCTTCACAGATGTCTTTGTTCCCGACGAATACATGGTCGGTGACGAAGGCAAAGGCTTTGGATACATCTCCGAGGCACTAGACCTCGAACGCTTTACGATGTTTACGTTCTCGCCGATTTTGGCTCGCTTCGAGTTGTTGGTCAATTACGTAAAGACCGCGACGAAGGACGGCGATCCCCGCAAGAACGACCCGGTCGTACGCAAGGAAGTCGCCAATCTCGCGACCCAGCACGAAGTCGCTCGGGTTCTCGGGCTTCGTTTTGTTGCGGCAGCCAAGGAAGTCGGAGCAAAGCCTCCGACGCTAGAAGCTTCGCAGTACAAGCTCTACGCAACCCAACTTTCCCAGCGCTCGGTCAACAAAGCGCTCGACATCACGGGCAATGACGGACAGTTCCGCCTCGACGATGCGCACGCGCCCGAAGGTGGGCGCTTCGATTCGGCTTACCGTGCCACGGTGGTCGAGACGATCGGTGGTGGTTCCAGCGAGATCCAGAAGAATATCATCGCGCGCCGCGGGCTCGGACTTCCGAAGAACTTCTAGTCGGGGTCTTGTTCGAATCCGAAGGGGCAGTCTGGCGATTTATCGCGACTAACGGGCGGACATCGTCTCGCTTGGAGTCACTGCGGCCGACGCTGCAATCGCGCGGAACATCGCGATGTGGAGGTCGTTCGACAATTGTCGTTCGGCCAAGTATCCATGAGTTGCCGACGTCTTCACGATGACGACGCGCGCCTTCGGGTTGACGTAGATGTACTGGTTGTAGATCCCGGCCGCGGTGAAGTCTTGCTCGTATGGCTCGGGGACCCACCACTGGTAGCCATATCCCCAGCTCGAGGCCGAGGCCGGGTTGTCTTTGCCCGGAAAAAGATGCGGTGCAGACGGCGTCGTCGAGTCGCGCACCCACTGTGCCGGAACGATTTGCTGACCGTCGAAACTGCCACTATTTAGATACATGAGGCCAAAGCGCGCGTAGTCTCGCATGCTGGCATTCAAGCCACCAAGCGCCACTTCCATATCCGTGGAGTCGAGAAGCCACTTTGCGTCATATTCCATCTGCAACGGGTCCCAAATCTTCCGTTGCATGTAGCCCGCAAGGCTTTCGCCGGTGACGCGGCTGACTAGCATCCCGAGCACTTGAGTGTCGATGCTTACGTAGTGGTGGTAGCTCCCGGGCTCGCGCTGACGGGTAAGTGACTTGGCGAATTTCGCCATC
>Ga0115003_10001640_pt1 | contig 19340 bp, 18 predicted proteins | sample ArcticOcean_MG_C_7_FD_88736 | JGI IMG/M metagenome (GOLD analysis project Ga0115003, IMG submission 88736) | Marine microbial communities from western Arctic Ocean - ArcticOcean_MG_CB11_88 | ecosystem: Environmental > Aquatic > Marine > Oceanic | place: Arctic Ocean: Canada Basin | collected... | reverse complement strand
TTTTTTGACGAATAATCGAGGAAGGAACATGTTTAAACAATCGGACTTTTTTTTACTGCTCGCGGTGTCTATCTCATTTGCTGTCTCCGGCTTTCTTTGGTTCTCAGGTCAGCGTGAAGAAGGTCTTTTCACTGCGGTATGGGTACCCTCAATATTATGTTTCGGGATCTATTTCAAACTTATGGCGATAAGAGTACCCAAGTCATGAGTCCTATGACGCTGTTCTATATCGCTATGGGTGTTTTTTGCCTAATGATTACAGGGTTATATCTTTCAGTACGTGAATTCCTGTTCGCAAGCAAAGAACCCTCTCAGGCGAAAGGGTCAACCCCTTTAAATGAGTGAGAAATAGGATCAGGACAATAATGCCTGGTTTACTTTTACTCTAGACGCATCGGCATCAACATGAACCACGGACAACTTGCCCAAGAGTTGTTCATGAGATTTTCTGGCGACTCCAATATAGGGAATAGTGAGGACAGGGCGAAAAAAAACGCACGAGTACCGACAGGAAAAGTGAAATTGCGTCGAAAAGCTCTCGTCAACCCTCAGAAATAGCGCAAGCGAAACGTTTTTCTCCTTCACTTTTTCTTCTCAACATTTCCTGTAGAGTCTCTATTCAGATCAGGGTAGTCTTTGCAGATGCCCAACGTATGTTTGAAAATGTTCCTGTCTGTACTGCTCGCTCTGTCAGCGCCCTCTTCTGTTTACGCACAATCCAGCCTTGCACAAAGCCTAAGACAGAATGAGGCACTGCAGGATGCGGCAATAATAGCTGTACGCAGCGCACTTGGGGCACGGCAGCAGACTGCCGTCGTGCGTCGCGGTGCATTCATTGTCGAGATCCGGATGTATATCGACACTTACCGTGGAACGCGCAATGCGAACACGCTAGAGAATATTCAGAAACGCTATCTAGCTGCCAAGGCGGAACTACTCGAGCCGAGGCTGCCCGCTACCATAGAGGAATTGGTCTCGATTCTAGAGATGCTCTAAAGTCTGGTTTCTTCGGGCGTATGTGCACCCAGCGCCACTGCCCACAAATTAAATTAATCGCTTTTACCAATAATATAGATCGAAATAATCTGTTTTCCCTATAACAAAATAGTGCGTATTCTAACCACAGTTAAACTACGCAATGCATAAAGAGGGCAACATGGAACAGCAAGTTAGCAACAATCAAGTAACGCATACTCCCGAAGTAACATTTAAAACACGAGTTCGCGATGAATCCGTGGAAGGCGAGAATCCATTCGCCTGGAAGGACATTACCAGCTCCGAGATTTTCAAGGGAAAGCGCGTAATCGTTGTTGCTCTTCCTGGCGCATTCACACCTACCTGCAGCGGCACCCACCTGCCTGGCTATGAAAAAAATTACGCACAGCTGAAAGAGTTAGGGGTAGATGAGGTTTACTGCGTTAGCGTCAACGACGCCTTCTCGATGTTCCAATGGGCGAAGCAATTGAACGTCAAAAACGTAAAAATGCTACCCGATGGCAATGCCGACTTTACTCGCGAGATGGGAATGCTGGTGAAAAAGGAAAACCTTGGCTTTGGTTCTCGCTCTTGGCGCTATTCAATGCTGGTCGAGGATGGTGAGGTAAGCGCACTATTCGAAGAGGCCGGCAAGTCAGACAATTGCCCGGACGACCCTTTTGAATGCAGTGACGTAAACACCATGTTGCAACACATGCAATCTCTTGGGACAGTTGCCGCCTAGACAAGCAATAAAAAAGGAGGGACGGGTAATCTGACAAAGTTCCCGTTGTCCTCAGTTTTTAATTGTGCGCACACAGTTGCCCGATGATGGAACAACAAACAGCAAGCATTTAGGCTCGCGTTAAGGGTGCCAACATCGCCGGGTTCAACAAAGCTGCGGATGCGATGCTCGCCTACGGGGCAGCCTAGGCTTTCACACAGCGTAGCAACGCTATCGAAATATTGTCTTTGGCTGGAGTGAGCAGGCGGCGAGCAATCGGTCGATTCAAACTGTTCTGTTTAGGCCCGGTAGCAAACTGATTGGCGAGACTTCAGAGCATTCAATCGAGCAAATACTTGGCGGCGACAAAGCAATGGGTATATCTGAGACGCTAAATACGATTATATCTACCCTGCGCGGCAGACTGAATCCTATATAGCTTCTACTATCTACACAGTATTGCCTGCCATTTTTCTCATGGCTGGATTCGAGCTTGAAAAGGCTTATTAGCAAGGCTGCCTACGTCGATTCCACGAAAGTAAGTTAGTTTGCGTCCTTGTCTTGACATCGTAGCGACCTCAATGTCGACGAACTCGGCACCTAGCGTTGCAATATGCACGGGTTTCGAATTCTGAGAATTGTAACCACTACCTGTGTCGACCAAACGTGCACCCAATAGTTCGTCGCTACCGGCTCTCGATACACGCACCTCAGAACCCGCCATCACCTGATGACCGTCTTTGTTCAATACTAAAACTTGGATAGACTCGCTTCTATTATCGACTAGGTCGTTGCGAAACAAATAATGGGAACCACTTGGATCGTTGGCAGCTAGAGATAGATCTAGATCGCCGTCTTGATCATAGTCGGCAAACTGAACGCCATGGTCGGTGTCGTTAGCCATTACGTTGTCGGGTATTTGGTTCTCGAAATAATCACCCTTATTGATGTAGAGATAGTCCGGCGTGCCAGGCTTTCCGTTTACATAGCCGACTATATACAAGTCCGGCAATCCGTCATTATTTACATCACCCCATACGCCAGTGACGATATGATCATGTGTTGCGACACCCATCTGACGCGCCACATCTGTAAAGGAGCCATCGCCATTATTTCGGAACAATGAATCATCTCCGTATTCGGCCACGTACAAATCCAGGTCACCGTCAGCATCAAAATCGGTAATCGCACAACCGACGCCACCATCGATAAGCGGCCTGCGTGCCTGATCGATATTTAGCGCCATAGCCACATCGCTAAAGCGCCCATCCTCATATCTGTACATACCATCACGATCACCACTTTGATTAGTGGTAAACGCATCCAAGTCCCCATCGCTGTCCATATCAAACCAACAGGCACCAACTGTTCTTCGTGGCTCATAAAAACCAACCTGCCTTGCAACATTGGTAAAACTACCTTCGTTATTCTCAAAGAGGCGATTGCTGGATGTACGAAGCGCCACATGCAGATCCAGATCGCCATCGGCGTCATAGTCTACGAAATTGAGTTGCCGTGTTGCGCCGATAAAACTTACGCCCTTCTCCACACCAACATCAACGAACGTTTTTTGGCTTGGCTTGGAGTGATTGCTAATTTGATTCTCCATAAGCACGTTAGGATTCACGCCATCGGCATAGGCGATGTACATATCAAGGTCACCATCGCTGTCGTAGTCGCCCCAAGCAACTGCCCGAGCGTTACCTGGATTGGTAATGAGGTTTACCGCCCTACCAACATCGACAAAACCATCGGCTCCTCGGTTTTCATAGAGTCGCAGCGGCCCGTTCAAAAAGACTACCGCAAGATCTAAGTCGCCGTCGTTGTCATAGTCGCCCCAAGCATTCGATTGACCCAGAGGATCTGAGAACGTATCGGTGTGCACTGCCGTAAATTCAACATCCGCGGCGGTGGCGCTCGAAGTCGCAATAAGCAATATCAAATTAGCGCCACACATTGATAAAAACAGGCGATTTCGCACTTTGCTTAACGCCGATTTTTCAAGCATAGATTATCCCCTGAACATTATAGGTAACTAGAAAACTGACCACGAATTTAATGCTTTTTTCTGGCCTTTTCCCATCTATTCGATCTAGATAGGATCGCCCGGAGGCAATCGTAAAGCAGGCCCTGGGACAGAGTTGTCAGGTCGTTTCTGCCAGCGGCGAATATCTGCGGCAACAGCGCTTTGATGTGCGCTGGCATTTCTACGCCTCTGCATCTGATTAGCCAGCTTGCCCAGCCGATCAGAAAGTATTGCTTTAACTTCACCGGAACTGTCTGCGCCACTGGCTTGCACCATCATCTCATCTACCGTTACGCGCTGTACTACATGTAATAGCTGCCTCTGATAATCATTATTCGGAGAGCCTGCGCTCCATGTGACATCTAACAAGCGATCTATTACTTCCTCGAGATCTGGGTAATCGCCCATGCTACCGTAGGCGACCAACCTTGCCATGCGAGCCGGATGCAATATCTGCTTAACCGACAAGCTAGCGGAACCCTCGGCTGCACCAAGCGCATCAAACAGCAAACCCGTGCGACCGGGAAATGGTTCACCCTGCGTATAGCGGTAGGCTGAAGGTGGAATCAGGTCCAGAATAGTTCTCGGCAATGTCAAAAAGTCTACTGACAAAGTTGACAGCACCGTCTCCAATGCGTCTCGTTGTTGCTTTGCATCGATGATACTGAAAGGAATCTGCCCGTCACCCCTAACAGTATATTTGTAGTTAGCACCGCCTATGCTTTGCGCCGCCGAATTTAGCTGAAATCTATGGTGCATATAAAGAGGTAAAAGCACATATTCAAGAGTGGAGAGCGGCTCACCATCGCGAATCAAGCCAGGGCCAAAATTCTCTAAACCAATCCTGCGCACCTCTATCTCATGCTTTAGATGATCAACTAGATTTGACCCATTATCCCAAACGCCAGCAAATTGATGGCCGGCTCCAACAAAATTATTATTGTTGTGCGCCATGAATAGCAACCCTCTATCCAGGCTTTCTTGAACTATCTTCGCTAGTTCTTCAGCCTCATCGGCTCCGGGGGGAAATTGCTCGTAAGAATAGCGAACCGCCAACTTGTCGTACTCGCCAATTCTTTGGACGTAGGCGTTTGATAAGTCTATCTTCCCATCGGTTGTGATTTCGACAAGAGGAGCTGGGTAATCCATGACGCTTTCTCTGCCATATGAACTACTCAAATAGTTATGTGGAAAGCCTAGCGTGTGCCCCACTTCGTGTGCAGCAAGTTGACGCACCCTATCCAGCGCCATATCTACTGACGCTGAGTTGTTGTCCGCTACCGCCTCCAAATAATCAAATCCTGGGATTAGACCCTGTCCGTGTAGATAGTCTTGTCTAAGACGCAAACTACCCAGATTCACATTGCCCTTGATGATTTCACCGGTACGCGGGTCCATGACCGAACCACCGTAGGAATAGCCTCGGGTTCGTCTGTGGGTCCAGTGAATCATGTTATAGCGAACATCCTGAGCGTCAGCTCCTGCCGGCAATTCCCTGACCTGAAAGGCATCGATAAATCCTGCCGCCTCATAGGCTTGGTTCCACCAACTGGTTCCCTCAATCAATGCACCCTTTATAGGTTCAGGTGTACCAGAGTCAACATAGTAGACAATGGGCTCAATAGCTTCTGAACGAGCCGCAATGGGATCCTTCTTCTCCAATCTATGCTTGCCCACCAAACGAACCTGCAGGTCTTCACCGATAGCTGTACTGTAATCTTGAATGGTTGGTCCATTAGTGCCTATTCTTGGATCCGATATCCTTACCTTAAAGTTTTCATCTGGCAGCTTAACCAATGAATGATGCTGACGGAGAGTAATAGCACTTCCCGTTGCTGCAACACCATCCACAAGATTTCCTGGGTTGTTGCTAGTAAAGGTGAGCATCGATTCGATTTCTATATTTTCTGGAAACGTCTTGGTATTCTCTAAATAAAATGCACTGCGACTTTTGTCCAGCGTGTAGTTCCCTTGGTTACGATTGGCGATAGCTCCTGTCACGTTTCGCGCATCACGCAGGAAAAAATCAGACGCATCTACCAATATGCTACTGCCACTTGCTGCTACGATATCGAAGCCCCAATGCACCGAGGGAGCAAAGGCGTCTTCTACTGACTGCCTTTCTAATACATTCTCGCTTGAGGCACGGTATCTATAATTCGGCTGCTCCAACAGCACCCTCGGCCCAACTCGCTTAGCAGACAGAATATAAGTTCCGCGCAACTGACCACGGTCGATGCCCAAAGGGTTTGAGCCCAGGCCAGAGCCCATGGATACTTGATACAGAAATTCAGTATCAAGCTTGTCTATCTCCCAATACATTTTGCCCGTCGAGTCATCCCAGTAGAGATTGAAATACCCTTGCATCCGGTTCGCATTGGCAACGGTATCTTCTATCGATGGTAGGCTTTGCGCGTAGGAAAGAGACATTTGCATGAGTAGTACGAGCGCAAATGCTGCACGCGTCAATACGCTTTGATAGGAGCCTAAGAGCTTTAATGAAGAATTAGGTGATGCCATTTCAATTACCTCAGCCTTGATTAAGACTATCTTCCAAATAATGGAGCTGTGTAGTTGGCGATAAAAAATTTGATTAAGACTATCACTACGCCTATGTTTTTTGTATAGAAAGCCGGTAGATAGCCATCTTAACCACATGGCACCACTGACTTGTTACCCGGGTCGCTATTATTATCCAGCTCGAGAATGCAGTGTTACAGAATGACTCTGCGGTTATGTTTCACACGAGCATGCTGGCGCGCCTCAATCTATTGAGCCCAGCTCGACATTAGAACCCCAACGGCAATAAATGGAGCTGTACTTCGCTTAGAGGCGGATGCTGACACCATTATATTGACTCACCTAACTGATTTTCTCGCAAACGTCCCTAATACGCGCCGGTTGTCACTACGTTATGAAAGAACTGATTGCGCACAGAGCTGCTAAACAGAATCGGCGATGGCGAGGAAATAGCGCAGTGCAAAGCAGGAGACTATTCCCCGCAGATACTTCTTGATTACCTGAAGACAGATAGTGCCTGTACAGGACCGATCAGCAACTCTTTAGCTGAATTATTTTCAGTCAAAAGTTATGTGCCGTTCGCTAGAGAATGGATCGAGTCGAATCGAGGGTTGGGTTCTAGAATGCCTAGCTCTCCTTCATAGAGAGGCTGCCTCTTCTTAAACCTTTCGATAGCGAGGTGTTTTTCGCAAAGTGAAATTCTTCCAATTTAATGTCGTCCAAGCCAACCTGATCGAACGGGTCCTCCAAGGCACTTTGCACATTATAAAGAGAAATCAATATGAATCCGTGTACTAGGCTCAATGCGTAAATCGTATAAGGTCGAGTGTCGCCAAGGTCATTTACTAAGGTAGGTATAAACAGAACAGGGAAAACATAAATAAATACTAGACAATAAGCCCGAAGACTAACAGGCGTGCCATGCATCTTTAGTCCTACAGTATTTTCTATACTTTCATGAACGTCTTTAAGAAATCGAATTATTTTTAGACCTGTACCATTGGAGATTGCATCGGAATTGTCTCTGAGAAAGGCATATATCTCATCTAATTTGTTGCGTACCAATCTGGAATCATAGTCATCATTGGTAAGGGCATCGAAGAAAAGCTCTGATATTGTTTGTAATTTTTCCCCAACATATTCTTTCTTTTCATCCGATAACTTCCCGTTGTTAGCGAAGCAATAGTAAACAGCATTGATAGACGACTTAAATACACTCAATAGAGCGATAATCCTGTCGCGACGCTTAAACGATTCTCGCATGGTGAATACCAGCGGGAAAACGACAGCAATGCTGAATAGGGTCATATTAAGATTGAACTGAAAGCCAAAAAGCAGGCAAACGTAGGTGACGACCACACAGAGAAGTAAGACGAAACCGGTTCGATGGTTGATTGTAGCGAGGTACTTTTGCATAGATGGAGTATTCTTATTATCAAACACAATTCAGATTGTTCACCCTATGCTAATGAAGTAACAGTGCAAAGTAAATAATCCATCGAATGACGCGGTTGCGGTGTATTCTAGCTGGGAGTAAACTCAACTATACACAAGGTAAGTACTTACTCTAAATCAAAGACTTATCTCTTTCTTTATTGATTCTAAGGCCAGTAATTATGGCGCAAGGAGGTTGATATCAGATGGGTAGAGTAAATCGATGCAGTGTCCTGTTTTTCGCTATTTCCTGGATTTTCTTGGCGAATGCACAGCCCGCAGAGCCTGACCCTCTGTTTGAATCTGATACTCCACTGAACATTACCTTTGAGGCACCCTTCGCGCAGATTGATCGAGAGCGTGACAAGGAGGCGAAATACGACGGCATCATGCGCTATGTAGATGCAGATGGTCTAGAAGTGAGCTTAGACGTTGGACTCGAAGTTCGTGGCAACTGGCGATTACAGAAAAGCAATTGCCACTACTCCCAGTTATGGGTAGACCTTAAACGCGGCCAGACGCCAGACACAATATTTGCTGAACAGAACCGGTTGAAACTTGTGGTTCAATGCCGTAGTCAAGATAGGTATAGAGATTACCTGGCGAAAGAACAACAACTTTATGACGCGTTCGAAAACTTATCGGACATTCATTTTGGCACGCGACTGGTCAACGCGACTTACGTTGATTCAGAGGATACTAGCAGTAGCCGAACTCATCTCGCCTTCTTCATTGAGCATCAGCGTCGCCTCAGGGATCGTTTCGATATGGAAGAAGTAGAGCTGAATAGCATCTCCTATATCACTCTTGACCCAATGCAATCTTCTCTGGTGGGTCTATTCATGTATCAGATAGGAAACACCGACTTTTCAATGATCCAGGCGCCCGAAGGTGATGAGTGCTGCCACAATGCCAAGCTATTGGTTGATGAGGCTGGGCGTTACTTCCCCATTCCCTACGACTTCGATTCTTCGGGGTTTGTTGATGCGAATTATGCAGCGCCCCCAAATCCTTCATTCGGCATTCGAAACAATAAGTCTCGCGCGTATCGCGGCTTCTGCTTTAAACCAGAACAGTTGAACGCTGCCGTGGCTCGCATAACAGCAGAACGCGATAATACTATTGCGTTGGTTGCCGACACTAGCCATGTCAGCACTCGCACCGCAGATAAAAGCGTACGCTACATGGAAGACTTCTATGAAGTCCTTGACAACCAGCGTCGTTTTCAGCGAAACATCATCGATGATTGCCGCGGCACATTAATCGAATGAGCCTTCTGAACAAAAGTAATTGTAGCAAGTCTCCCAGCCTAGTCTGGACCGGCTTTCTATTTCTCCAGCTATTTGCCTCACAATTGCTATTTGCCGCTGAGGATAAGTGGCAGGATGTAGAGCGCATAGTCGCGATAGGCGATATTCACGGTGACTATGACAATTTTCTAAAACTTCTTAAAGAAGCCAATGTCGTCAATCGGCGCGGGAACTGGATTGCCGGTGAAGCCCATCTGGTACAACTAGGCGATGTGCCAGATCGCGGGCCAGATACCGACAAAGCTATTGCGCTACTGCAAAAACTGGAGAGTCAGGCCGAGCGTGATGGCGGCAAGGTTCATGTGCTAGTTGGTAACCATGAAGCAATGAATATCTATGGCGATCTGCGCTATGTGGATCCGGGCGAGTACGCCGCATTTCGCACACGTAATTCACGTCGAGCGCGCGACGATTTTTATGACCGAGACATTGAGAAACGAAAGCTAGCTGACCCTGAATTTGTCGCCAATAGAGAGTTTCGCCAACAGTGGGAAGAATCTATTCCGCTGGGCATGCTAGAACATCGGGCAGCATGGGGTGCACAGGGAGAAATTGGAAGCTGGGTGCGACAGCACAATGCTGTCATCAAGATAAATCGAACTCTCTTCCTGCACGGCGGCATTAGCCCCGAAGTCTTAGACATGAGCATCACCGAAATCAATGAGCAGATACGCCTTGAGTTGAATGGCGGTCTGGAAGAAGAGCCTGGACTCTCAGAGAAAGAAACGGGCCCGCTGTGGTACCGCGGTCTTGCGACAAATGCTGAGGAGATAGAGAAAGCCCATCTTGAACTAGTGCTAGCGACCTACGATGTTGACCGAGTCGTAATAGGACACACGCCAGGTTTGGGAACCATTGTTCCTCGCTTTGAAGGACGCGTGCTGATTATAGATACTGGTCTTTCCAGCTACTATGGCGGGTTTCGCGCCAGCCTCTTACTACAAAATAATGAAGCAACAACGCTTCAGCATGAACAGGAAATACCCATACCTGTTACCAAAGCTGGCGTACTTTCCTATTTTGAGCGCATCGCGGCACTAGAACCGAAGGCTAAGGCATTGCAAGTACGGATACGCAATTTAGCTTCACCTGATCTATAAAACTACTTGTACACAGCACTTACCGTAATTAAGCTTTCTTAAGCTACAGAATTATTGCCAAAAAAAAAGGCGGCTTCATTTTTGCAAATGAATCCCGCCCCTTCTTTGTCTTCTAAGCACTAAACAGCGCTTAAGTTACTACTAACTAGTTTCTATAAGAGCTAACCGGCGGCAACTGTGAACCAGACAAGTCACCAGGAACACTTGTCTCAATTCTGACTGTGTGGTGTAGCGTACCGATGCCCTCGATGCTGGCCTCAATAGTCTCTCCATCAACAAGAAAGCCGGAGCCCGTCGCGCGCTCAACTCGGCCCGCTCCTGTTCCGCCAGAGGTTCCGCTTTGCATTACATCGCCTGGGAAGATCGTGATCAGCGAGGAAGCATACTCGATCAGCTCAGGAATGTTGTGAATCATGTCGCCAGCTCGAGCTTCTTGAACGGTCACGCCGTCTATAACCAGAGTCTGATGTAGGCGTTCCATAGGATCGCCGTAAAATTCCTTTGGCACAATCCAAGGGCCATGTGGCGCGAACGTATCGTGTCCTTTGCCAACAAACCAATCTGAACCGGAGCCGTAGCCACCAGGTGGACGACCACCGCGATCAGAGATGTCCATCGCTACCATGTAACCAAATACATGATCGTAGGCGCGGTCTGCGGAGATGTACTTGCCTGAACGGCCAAACACGACAGCCATCTCGACTTCCCACTCGATGCGGTCACGACCGAAAGGCATGAGGATGTCATCACCGTCTCCGATGATTGCGCCGCGTGTAGGCTTCAGGAACAGATAGGGAACGCCGCGGTTCACTTGGCGATTAAGAGTCTGAGCTGCTCGCTCATCGTCGTTGCAGCCTTCGCAGGCGTGAGTGTAGAAGTTCACAGCCGCATTCATGAGCTTGCTCGGATATTGAAGCGGCGCCATGATGTCCACAGAACTAACAGGGTGAACATAGTTTGGCATATCGCCATTTAGCAGATCCTCTGCCACGAGATGATTTACGATCTCATAGACTCGATACTTAAGGCCGTATTCGTATTGTGAGATCATCCCGATCAAGTCGCCGGGTATAGTTAGCGCGGCGTAACGGGGTATAAGCTCCAACGCGCGGTTAGCCGCGGCAAGGTCGACAATCAGCTCGTCGTTCTGCACGACTAGGCCAACTGTTGGTATGCCATCGATGGCAAATGTTCCAACCTTAAACGGCATAATCGATTCTAGATCCTGGGCGAAAACACTGGCTGAGCTGGCAAAAAACGCAAGCGCTGCTGTGAGCGTCAGGGCAATTAGGGACTTTCTTTTCATTTTTCTCTCCCGTGCTGGGCACTGAATTAATGTAGATAGAACTTATTTAACCCACAGAAGGTATCTTTCCTGCTGGCACTTGTCCAGCATTTTGAAAGGATAGCTGGGCACACGAAAACCGCGGCCAGCAGATCCCCTGCAATACCATTATTCCGTCTTTATCTTGAAATCACTGCCCAACGCCGGATTGACATAGCTGTCAGAGAGAACTCGATCTGGATCTGGGCGCACCGAAAGATAATCAACATGCACCGGCACTTCCAACCAACCATGGGGCGTCCCGGCTGGAATAATGATGATGTCACCCTCTTTGACGTGCTTGGCTATCCAGTCGCCGACGATAACGCCGCTGCAGGAAGGGCCATTTAAAACATCAGTAACATTGCTACCCGGCGCCGATTCATTGCCATTTAGGATAGTGCCGCCGGTGACAAGCGTGCCTGATCCAGAGGCAATGTAATACGTTTCTGTTTGGTCATAATGCATAATCCCGCGCGCACTACTGTTGCGATTAGTGCTGCTTACGCCACAGGGCCGCTCCGGATTCGGCGTAGACTGGCCAGTCGCCCGCGCCACCGCTCCCCGATGAATGATGCCAACCGAGAGGTTTAGCTTACCGATATCACGGCTAACGATCTGCCGATCTACGCCTGGAAGCTCGTTTACCATCTGCCACTGCTCCTCAGTAATATAAGTCGCGTAAGTTTCGTCATCCTGTGCCACTGCATATGCACCAACTAATGCAATCTGCGCAGCGAGAAGGGATCGAGTAAAGTTGTTCATGAAAATCTCCTTATTCTTATTTTGTTAGTTAAGATTCGTGTCGAACTGTTCTAGCTTAGCCTAGACTGTTTTGCCTAGCTAGCCTCTTCACTAGAAATCAAAAGAGGAGTAAACAGCAAACCTCGAACGATGTATCCAAGCCGTACTGTGGCTAATCAAGTTGAAACTATGTGCGCCAGGCTCTTATCTAGATACTCCGTGATTGCTAGAATCCGCTGCTGATTTTGTCTCCCCGCAGTAGGGGATTGCTTATTTTGCCACGTTTTTTAGCTTCGTTTTTGAACGTTTTATTTTTTATCCTAAACATCTTTATCCTAGGATTTAGTGGCAACGTCGTTTTCGCCCCAGACGCGGTGGAAGAACTGCAAGTCAAAGGAAAGAGCCTTCGCGTAGCACGCGTTAACTCGGCGTCGATTCTCGACGGCAAGCTGGACGATGCTGTATGGCAGGAGGCAGACCTCATTACTGACTTTTGCCAAAGCCGTTCAGGTGATCATGCCCAAGCATCTGAGCTAACGAAGCTTTATGTGATCTATGCAGCGCATCGACGTCATCGATGGCGGCCTACAAACTGAAGCGTTAGCTACCGCCTCCTCGAACTCGAAACCACATCACAAGACCGGATAACGCTGAACCGTTTTGAAAGCAAAGAAATAGTCCGCAATCCCTTCGCCAAATTTCGGCAGACCGGCAATGAAATATTTTTCTAGCTAAGGAGTTACGACTTCGGTGAGACGCAGGTTGGCTTTAACACTGCACGGGAGCGAGAGTTTCCGGCTGCGTGAATTATCGTATTGGTGATTTTTCCAATGGCGAGCGCGTCAACATCAACGCTAGCTTCAGCTGAAATCAGTCGCGCTACTTCTCGATGTCTCTACATTACAAATGGAACGATCTTGAGCTTCCGCAAGGCGATTTCACCACTGGACTAAGCCGCGTAAATTCCCAAGTCGCGTTCTCGCCTAATCTGTACCGGATCAGTCTGCAGAAGACCGGCAACATCTGTGAAGAGATTGGCATTAATAAGCGCCTACCGTGGGTTCCCCGAGCGGGGCAAGAAGCGTTTGTCGTGCTGAACTACAATCTTCAAGACTGGGGTCAGGACAATACCTTGAATACGGCAAACTCAGACCTAAGTGTGAAGTCTCGCTATTGGTTTAGATTTTAGTAAAAGCTACCGTGTTTACTTGAAAAATTCTTAGCTCGGCGTTAGGCGGCGGCGTTTCTTGCTAAGAAACCAAGCATCCAGCTTTCTATTGATTCTGCAAGACCGGGCACGAAGAGAATTGCCAGGGATACTATCAGAGAAATCGAAACTAGAAGAGCGATATAATAAGGTAACTTCATCAGTTTACACTCCCTCTCGCGGCGCCAACTCAAACACCCAAGTCTCACCCGACTCAATCGCCTCTCTTGTTATTCTTGATCGATACTTTGCTATTTTCTTATCGATGACGCCGTCTAGTAGAGCGCTGTAAAAAACTCTAACGAGTTTTCGCTCATAACGAATTCCATTGATACGAACAACCGCGAGCCCGTCGCCCTCATAAGCCTGAACTGCCCAGTGTTTCCAACGCCGACCCAACCAGGTTCCCATATAGTCTGAGGTGATATAGACCTTGCCATCGCTCTCTTCGATCCAGATGAGCCTAGAGCTGAGCGGATTGTCCAGCTGCAGGTGAATAGTGGACACTTCATTCGTGAAGCCCCAGTCGGGTTCTGGGCCGGAATACAGCTCTCCGGATACTAGCTCGCCCCCGGGGAAAACAATGGAAGGGCCATCATTATTGCGGTTCTCGAAGCTCATGGTTGCCAGCGCCACTGCCGGAATCGTAATCATTGCCACGATTATCTGAAGTGCCACCACTAGAATCTTTCTCGTCATTGCCTGTTCATAACCGTCTATAGCGAGTTTGTTGCTAACTTTAAGCTATTTTACTCCCAATTGTCTTCTACTCAGTCTTGCAGAAAGAGGTAGTAGGAGCACTATCCCAGAAAAGTCGAGTTGCCCACTCGAATTATAGGAGATAGAGTGAAGTATCTAGCCAGTGGCTTGTCGTCCGCCTAATCGGAGTAGTCATTATGAAAAAACTGCTGACCGTGGTATCTATTCTTTGTGTTTTCCCTTTTTCAACATCCGCGTTGGCGCAAGCGCGTGCAAGCCAGCCCCTGCCAGACGGGCCCGGCAAAGCGCTGGTGGAGAACATCTGTTCCAGTTGTCACAGCGTCGCCACTATTACTCGGGCCGCTGGCTACAGCACGGCACAGCAGTGGCATGACTTGTTCTCGACCATGATTGAGCTGCCTGCTGCGCAGGCAAATACCATTGCTGCCTATCTTGCCGAGTATTTTCCAGAAGACATCTCACGTCGTCCAACGCTGATTACCGGGGATGTGGAAATAGACATTATCGAGTGGACGGCACCTACACTGGGCCAGCGCGTACGCGACCCGATTGAGGCACCCGACGGGTCTATTTGGTGGACCGGTATGTGGGCTAGCTTAACTGGCCGCTTAGATCCAAAGACCGGCATCATGGAGGAATATCGCCTGCCGCCTGCCGCCAAACCACACACCATAGTCCCTGATGCCCAGGGCAATATCTGGTATACCGGCAACAGCAACGCCAGCATCGGCAAGCTCGACCCAGTAAGTGGCGAAGTAACCGAATACAAGACACAGGCTCGCGATCCTCACTCGGCTACGTTTCATCCCAACGGCAACCTCTATTTCACCGCGCAGGGAGCTGCCATGCTAGGCCGCTTGAACCCGACTACTGGCGAACTAAAAGAAATCGAAACAGAGCCTCGCCCCTACGGCATCAAAGCCGCTGAGGACGGCACGCTATGGATCGCCTACAACGGCACGAACAAGATCGGCGCCATGCATCCAGGTACTATGGCAGTAAAGTATTTTGAAATACCGAATGAGAGAAGCCGAGTGCGCCGGCTCGATTTAGATAGTAAAGGCAGGGTTTGGTTCGTCAACTCCACCCTTGGCAAGATAGGCAGGCTCGACCCTAGTACAGGCGCGATCAAGCAATGGGATTCGCCTAGTGGATCCTCTTCTCATCCTTATGCTCTCGCTATCATTGATGATGTCATATGGTACAACGAATCCGGCATGCGGCCCGACGCGCTAGTGCGCTTTAATCCTGAGAGTGAATCATTTCAGAGCTGGGCGATTCCATCGGGTGTGGGTATCGTACGAAACGTATGGAAAACAGAAGCGGGAAACCTACTGATTCATCAAAGCAGCTCGAATCAAATAGGTTTAGTGAAAATTAATTAACCACCAACAGGATATAGCTTTTATTCTAACTAGGCTCAGAGTGCGTGGTGTACCTAGACTCGATAGTTAACTACAGGAGAACGAAACGGTGAACGAAACGGTGGCCGGCAGCAATAAAAATCTAAAACAGTGGCTTAGCGGCGTAGTGTTTGCACTACTGCTGACTACCGTAGTCGGATTTATGATCTTCTCCAGTATCTGCCCTTGCACACTGACTCCTGGCGGGCTGTTGTTTGGTGAACGGGTAGAGACACCCGTTGACGACTGGAACACGACGACGGCCAATCAAGAGAACCTGTGCCAATTACAGATTTGGGCGGGCATTCGCCCGCACTCCATCAATCTTAATTGCATGGCCACGCCCGAGGGCGAATTGTTTCTGAGTTGTTCAGTGTGTGATCGGAAATACTGGGCGGCGAGAGTAAACAGCGATGAGCGAGCCGTTCTCCGGCTGGGTAGTCTTGTCTATCCGGTACTGTTGAATCGCGAAATCGATCCTGAAACTATGGACAGAGCGTTTCGAGCTCGAGTAGCTAAGCTACAAACAACAGATCTCGAAACCATGGTTACACCGCGACCGCCCCTAGGCCAGGAGCGCTTTGATCATTGGTGGACTTTTAGAGTTACCTCGCGCACATGAATGACATCACATAAAGAGAAGTTAAATTAGCACACTTCTGCAGGAGACTATTCCGCCATTGCAGTCAAATGGCGCTCTCGCAGCAGCATGAATAAAGGCACAGTCATTGCGGCAGCAATAACGAATGTAAGAACAAATCCCACTACCCATAATACATAAGACATCTTTAGGCGCCTTGTCTCTACGAACGACCAAACAAGAAATGCAGAAACAACAACGATCAGATCATTAGTAAAAGAAGATGCAGCAGGATTTGCATACAGACCTTCAATATAGCTAATCTCCATCGGCTGCAAATTGTAGTACCAAGTAACGCATACCCCGACGATCGCCAGAACACCATATAGAACCTGTAATCCAGTAATTTTCATTAGCATTACCCCTCTATTCGAATTGAGAAATCGTAGTGCGATGCAGCAGGCGATCATAGCCATCATAACCACCGGTTGCTTTGTGCAAGACACTGCGGTTATCCCACATCACTAACATATTCGCTTGCCATTTGTGGCGATACACAAATTGCGGTGAGCCCTGATACTGATGCAGCTCTTGCAATAATTTTTTACTCTCTTGCACCTCCATGCCAGAAAAACCTTGGATATAACCCGCAGTGGAATAAAGAGCCAGCGCACCAGTTTCTGTGTGCGGCCGAATAAACGGATGGCTTTGTGTTTTTTTAGCCTCATCCGATACAACTATATTCATGCTACGCCCGAGATTTTCCTCGTGCTTGTCACTATAAACACCATCAGTCGAATAGGCAGACTCAGCCGAATGAATCGCCGTTAGGTGTGCAATTTTTTTCTTAAGTGCAGCAGGTAATTCGTCGTAGGCTTTGTGCTGGTTTGAAAAAAGCGTGTCGCCTCCAACAGGAGGAATGTTTATGCCGTATAGGCAGGTGCCAATCGGAGGTTTCGCTTGAAAGCTCCAATCCGTATGCCAGTTCTCAGCAAAAAGAGGAGTAGTCTCATTGGCGCCACGACTTATCGCCGCAATGTGACTGTTTTTCTCAATAGGCCTGAAGAAGGGGTCATCACCAAAATTACCAAAGCTTAGAGTAAATCGCTCGATATCGGCAGGGCTAAGCACTTGATTGGGAAACACCAGCACATGGTGCTGCAACCAAGCCTGACGCAGTTTTGTCACGGTCTGTTCAGAAATTTTCGATGAAAGATCAAGGTTCCTAACTGTTGCTCCACAAGGCGCGTCGATTGGATCGACTATTAACATGAGGTTACGCTCAACTTTGTGCCCCTCACACCAACGGCGCCTGGGCATCTAAATCAGGAACCGCACTGCGGCTCAGCAATACGCCTATGATCGCCATCGTACCGCCACTAATAAGAAGGGTCGCGTCACTAACATTGATACCGATAACTTCCGTGGTTGGTAAGGCGATCAGGCCACCACCAACAAGTACCAATGCACGACCAACCACGCCTAACGCTCCACTGCGATCGAGAAACCCCACCCCCAGTAAATAACGCTGCAAAGTGCCGGCAATCAGCACTATGCCTATCGCAACTTTTGCTGTTGCAAACAGCGTCTCCCACCAGGTTCCGGACATGATCAGTGCAGGCTCCAACACGAAGAAGAAGGGAATGAAATAGATCACACTACCGAGTCGCATCGCCTTGAATCCGGTAGAAAGTGCCGATGCGCCAGCTATGCTCGCCGCAGCAAAGGCCCCAAGCGCGACAGGCGGTGTAATGAAAGACAGCATTCCCCAGTAGAGAATAAATAGATGCACGCTCATCGGATCGAGCCCACCCTGAATTAGAGCAGGTGCGAGTACAATCGCGAGAAAAATATAGGCTGCCGTCACAGTCATGCCGATACCGAGAAAGAAGCTCGTAAATGCGCCCATCAATAGAAGCAGTAGCGTGGAATCACCCGCGAGATACAGCAAGTCATTGACCAAAGTTCCCGATAAACCAGACACTGACAGCGCACCTACTATTAGGCCGACACCAGCCATGATAGTCAGCAATTCCATTAGCAACTTGCCAGTTGCCACTAGAAATGCTCCTGCTTCTTTCACGTTCCAGCGATGAGCCGGGAACAGCTGGTTCAGCACCAGCAGCATGCCCGTGGCATAAAAGGGAGCTACCGCCTCGCGCTGCAGATAGACGAGCAGAAATATTAATACCGCGAAGGCTGCTAGGTAGAACCAACCCTGCCTCATCGTCTCACCCACGCTAGGCAATTCTTCGCGCGGCGTACCAACCAATCCTTTACGTGCCGCGTAGGCATCTACTTGAACGAACAATCCAAAAAAATACAACAAGGCAGGAATCGCCGCGGCTAAAGCCACAGTGGTATAGGCAACATTGAGGAAGGTCGCCATGACAAACGCGGTCGAACCCATAATAGGTGGTAACAGCACTCCTCCGGTAGAAGCACAGGCTTCCACGCCCGCTGCATACTCCTTCTCCATACCATTCTTCTTCATGGCTGGAATCGTCATCTGCCCCGTCGTCAGCACATTGGTAATCACACTACCACTCATGGAACCCATCAGTCCGCTGGAAACAATTGCTACCTTAGCCGAGCCACCACGCACATGACCAAACGTCGCAAACGCTAGGTTGATAAAGAAACGCCCACCGCCGGTATGCTGCAGTGCAACACCAAAAATGAGGAAGCCAATGACCAACTGCGCATACGCACGAAACGGCAGGCCGAGAATACTCTCGATACTCATAACGTGATAAGACGCCGTCTCAGATAATGTCGAGGACATGCCGGAGATAGGTCCAGGTAATTTGTCAGCCACTACCGGGTAGAGAGAGAACACCAGTACGAGAAAGAACAGCACCCAGCCGCCGCTGCGGCGCACGCCCTCCATGATCAGCGCCCACAGCAGATAGCTTACCCACACTGCATAGGACGGTGCTAAAAATTCCCAACCATAGTCCAGCATGGTTTCTGCGTTGAAAAAGAAGAAACAGCAGGCTGCGAATGTTGCCAGAGCAAGAACGCCATCGAGCCAGTAGCTTTTGGGGCCGCGAAACGAGGGATAGATTAGAAAACACAGCGGTAACAGCAAACCCATCAAGGCATAGTAATAATGATTTTGTACCGTGATGACAAAATCAAGCAGCGGACTCTCAGCAAACAGACGCAGCGAATCCATCGCTAGAAAAGCACTAGCAACGGCAACAAAGCCTGTTAGCCATTGCAGTGGCTTCGGTAATTCTCTGGGCAGTGAGGCCACTAGCGCCAGACCGG
>Ga0115003_10001633_pt1 | contig 19368 bp, 22 predicted proteins | sample ArcticOcean_MG_C_7_FD_88736 | JGI IMG/M metagenome (GOLD analysis project Ga0115003, IMG submission 88736) | Marine microbial communities from western Arctic Ocean - ArcticOcean_MG_CB11_88 | ecosystem: Environmental > Aquatic > Marine > Oceanic | place: Arctic Ocean: Canada Basin | collected... | reverse complement strand
TTAAAATAGACCCTATGTATTAATTATGAAAAAAATAACAATATATTCTGGAAACCCCTGCCCATTTTGCGCAGCTGCTAAAGCTTTATTGAAAACTAAAGATGTTGAAATAGAAGAATTTGATATTTGGAAAGATCCAGCTAAAGCAAAAGAGATGTTGCAAAAAACTAATGGTGCCAGATCTATTCCTCAAATTTTTATAGGTAATCACTATGTCGGTGGTAACGACCAGCTTCAAGCTGCTAATAAAAGCGGTGAGTTAGATAAATTGTTAGCTTAATTCTTTTAATGTAGGCATGGCATTACCTGCACCTAATTTTAACGTGGAGAGGCCAGCAACTTGATTAGCTAAGTTTAAAGCTTCTTTAATAGATTTATTTTCTGATAATGCAAAAGCCAAACCTCCGTTGAAAGCATCTCCAGCACCTGTTGTATCAAGAACTTTATTTAACGATAAGGCTTTAATATAAATATCTTCTTTGCCATCTGTATAAAACAAACCTTTTTTCCCCAAAGTAATAACTACTTTTTTTAGACCAAGATTTAATAATTTAATAGAAGCTTTTTTTGCTTCTATTTCATTTGATATTTTAATTCCCGTGTAAAATTCCGCTTCTGTTTCATTGGGTGTAAAATAATCAACATATTTAAAAAATTCATTTGAAATTTCTGAAGCTGGCGCTGGATTTAAAATAGTTATAACTTTGTTTTCTTTTGCCTTCTTCAAACAATGTAGTGTAACCTCTTTAGGAATCTCTAGTTGAGTTAAAAATATTTTTGAATTATTAATTACCTCTATATGTTTTTCAACTTCATTAATTGTTAATGTAGAAGGTGCTCCAGTAATAACATTGATAGCGTTCATGCCTGTATTCTTATCAACCATGATACCGGCAACGCCAGTTTGAAAATCATTTGAATATGTAATTGTTGAAGTATCTATATTATTATTACGCAAAGTATTTGTAGCCAAATCTCCATAAGTATCTTTTCCAAGTTTAGATATAAAGTTAACTGTTCCACCCAGTCTTGCGATGGCAATAGCCTGGTTGCATCCTTTGCCTCCAGGTCCAATATTATAATTAGTGCCTAAAATTGTTTCTCCGATTGAAGGAATTTTATTTCCAGAAAAACTTATATCTGCAACAAATATACCTAGAACAGAAATATTACTCATTAACCTAGGCTAATTAAAAATGGAAAAGTTGTCAAAATATAATAACTAATAACTTGGATTTGATTAGTTAAAATTAAAACCCCTGTGATTAATAAAATCACACCACCAGTTTTTGTTACTCTCCCATAATATTTACCAAAGCCTTTTTTAGAAACTAAAAATTGATTCATAAAATATCCCGACAAAATAAATGGAATAGCTAACCCTAAAGAATAAAAAGAAAGTAAAAGCACCCCTTGGCTAACTGTAGCTTCTGTTGCTGAAAGAGCAATTATTGACCCAAGAACAGGTCCTATACAAGGTGTCCAACCAAAAGCAAAAGCCGCTCCAACAATAAATGGAAAAACATAGTTATCTTTATAGGACTTAGTTTGAATCCTTTTCTCTTGATTCATAAAATTAAAATTTAATAAACCAAGTAATTGAAGTGAAAAAAATATGATTATGATACCTGCTGCTAATCTAAGTTCATTTGAGAAAAATAATAAAACATTCCCTAATGCTGAAGCTGCCACTCCAAGAGAAATAAAAACAAATGAAAAACCTAAGCAGAATATTATTGTTTTAATTAGTACTTTTCTTTTGTCCTTATCAATTTCTTTCAAGTTTTTTCCTGTAATATAAGAAATATAACCTGGGATAATAGGCAATACACACGGAGATAAGAAACTTATAAATCCCGCACCAAATGCAAAAGCTAATTTAATAATCATAATTTCTTTATATTTGCCTTTAACGGCTATCGCAATTACTATATTTGCTAATGATCATAAAATATATTGGCTTCATATTTACCCTTTTATGGTCTTATACTTTCATAAAATCACAAAGTATTTTTAAAAAAGGTTCCGGTATTTTAATTACATTATTTGTGTCAAATATATCGTGGTTAACCTTTTTAGCTGCCTGTTTTTATGCTTTTAAGACATTTTCTTTCTACTATTTTCTGTGTGGAGTTATCTTTAGTATAATTTTAGTTCAATTAGGATTTTCAAGACTATCTTTATTTATAAACTCTAAATTTCAAGATAAAAATAAATTAATGAAAATAAAGACCTTAATTGAATATTTAATTATTTCTATTTTTGTTTATTATATTTTTTTCTAGTAAAAGAAACCCATCTTAAGTGTAGGTATTCTCTCTAAAATATTGAAATTTTTGTCAATCACAACTATCTCACCGGAGCTTGGTGTTGAACTAGTTAACTTTGTAATAATACTATAATGAGTAATCATTATTAGGTTTTTGCCTTTTGGTTTCCAATTTTTTATATACTCTCTAATCTCTCTAATTTGTTTTTCTTCATTTTGAATAAATGGTGATTGAAAAACAGAATTCAAAGCTGAAAATTCTTTGTAAGTTTTAAACGCATATTTCGCTGTATCTCTACATCTGCACCATTGACTAGTTAAAACTTCATCAATTGGTATAAATTTTTTCTTAAATAATTTTCCTATTTTTTTTGATTGGTCAATACCTGTTTTATCTAGATTTCTTTGGGTGCTGCAATCGTTAATTTTAAATCCTTCTGGATCACCTCCGCCAGGCGCTGAAGCGTGCCTAATTAAAAATATTTTATTTCCTTCTTGTAGAGTTGGCCAATAAATTTCAGCAGAGAGATTTTGTAGAAAAAGTGACGTTAAAATTATTGAATATATTAAACGGGAAACTAATTTATTTCTCATGGAGGGTGAAAAGATAGTTTAACAAATTTATGTAGCCTCGGTCTAATTGACATGGCATTAAGAATCTAAACCTGGGTGGGGTTGCATTCAAACAAATCCTATACAACCAGTGCATAACTATTCAACTCTTAGGTTTAAAAATTAAGCACACGCCATTGTTGCAATAACGTTTTCCTGTTGGTTTAGGACCATCTTCAAAAATATGTCCGTGGTGCCCTCCACATTTTTTACAATGATATTCCGTTCTAGGGTAGCCTAAGTGCATATCTGTTTTTTCTTCAAACGCGTCAGGCAGAGATTTAAAAAAAGATGGCCATCCCGATCCACTTTCATATTTTGTTTTGGAATCAAATAATTTAGCACCACATCCTACACAGTGGTAAGAGCCTTCTCGTTTTTCATTATTTAATACACTGGATCCAGGTGATTCAGTCCCTTCTTCTCGTAAAATATAATTTTGTTCAGATGTTAAATCTGAGTCCTGATCTTTATTTTTCATCTTTTACTTTTTGATCAACGCCATATGGTCTAAACTTACCTTTGTTTCCAACTTTAATTACTTTTGCTGGAACGCCCACCATTGTAGTGTCATCAGCGACATCATTTACAACAACAGCGTTTGCGGCAATTCTAGCACATTTTCCAACTGTAACTGGTCCAATTATTTGTGCACCCGAACCTATTACAACGTCATTACCAATGGTTGGATGTCTTTTTTCATTTCTTTGTAAATCTGAGTCAATACTAGGTGATATTCCTCCAAGTGTTACTGCGTGATAAATTGTAACATTATCTCCTATTATCGAAGTTTCTCCTATAACAACTCCCATGCCGTGGTCTATAAATAAATTTTTTCCAATTGTTGCGCCTGGATGAATTTCAATTCCCGTAAAAAATCTTGTGGCTTGAGATATAATTCGAGCAATTAAATCAAACTTAGCTAAATAAAAAAAATTAGCTATACGATAAAAAAATACAGCTTTAACCCCAGGATAAGTGAGGATAATACTCAAAAGTGATTTTGCCGCTGGGTCTCTTGCTATTATTGAATCTAAATAACTCTTCATGGTCCCTATATAATTACTAAATTAGAAAAAACAACATTTCATTATATTTTTTTATTTTGTATTAAAAAAAGCTTTCGAGGAAAATTTCCTTCTTCAAATTTAGTTATACTCAAATTTTTAAACCCTTTTAGTAGACTGTTTACTTTTTTTTTTGAAAAAAAATTAATAATAAATCCATCATTTTCATACATTTCTTCCCCTCTGTGAATTCCCCTCATATAATCCCCATCATTAATATGTCTAACTGTATAAATATTTATACCTCCAGGTTTTAAGACCCTGTAGATTTCATTGTTTAATTTTTCAATATCAGAATTAGTCAAGGCCATACAGTAAAGCATGTGTGAAAAAATACCCTGAATTGAATTATTTTTGTAAGGTAGCTTACCTCTTACATCGAAATATTTTGCAGAAACTAATTTTGAAAAATTTTTTTCTCTTGCTTTCTTTTCAATAATTTTAATTGCTGTTGGGCTGTAATCTAAAGCTTCAACTTTAATTTTATTATCAGCAAAAAAAACTGTATCTCTTCCAAGTCCTGCGCCCAGTTCTACAATTTCTTTAATATTTTCTTTTTCAAATCTTTCGAGAGCAGATAATGCGGCCGTACTAGATGTTAAACCAAACATCATAGGTTTTTCAGAAAAATTAGCCTCCCAATAATTTGACTGCTGATTTAATTTATCTTGATCCAACTAATTACCTCATAATTATTGGTATTTTAATTTTAAACACAACCTTTAGGCTATGTACATAATGCATATACCCTGTTAAATTATATTTGGTAAACAGAGGGGTTACAATGATTTTTAATCAGTTGTTTGATGATAAATCTTCAACTTACACCTACATCATCTCTTCAGGCAAAGGGAGAGAAGCCTTGATCATCGATCCGGTGTTAGAACATACAAAAAATTATATTAAGATTTTAAAAGACTTGGAGTTAAAATTAGTAAAAGTAATCGATACTCATATTCATGCAGATCATATCTCTGGTTTGAACGAACTTAATAAAGAGACAGAGTGTACAAGAATAATGGGAGAAAAATCAGAATCTGAAGTAATAGATATTAGAGTTAAAGATAGTGAAAAAATTAAAATAGAAAATGTTGAATTAACAACCATCTATACACCTGGCCATACAGAGTGTTCTTATAGCTATTTAATGAATGATAGGGTTTTTACTGGTGATACTCTTTTGATAAATGGTTCGGGTAGAACAGATTTTCAAGGTGGTAATGCTAAAGATCAATATAATTCAATATTTGAAAGACTGTTAAAACTTCCAGAAAAAACACTTGTTTATCCTGCTCATGATTATAATGGGAAAAAATTTTCAACTATTAAAGATGAAAAAAATAACAATCCACGATTACAAGTAAACTCATCAGATGAGTACATTAAGATAATGGATAATCTAAAACTTGCTAATCCTAAAATGATGGACATAGCGGTACCTGCAAATAAAAAAGGTTTTTTTTAAACGAAGCTCTTAATACTAAATAAGTGAGAATGGTAATCAGTATACTTTTATATACTAAGTATTATTTTTAGGTCTTTAACTTTAAATAAAAATGAATATATATGTAAAACTTTACAGTAATTATTATTGTTAAAAATTAAAAACATAACTATTTGGTTATGTACAATATGCATAGTCTGTAGTTAAATGAGTTATTAATAACAAAGGGGCAAAATGATAAAAAAAATATTTGGAACATTCATTTTCTTTCTATTTGTTTCTTCAGCAAACGCTGTAGAACCAACAGTAAGTAGTGATTGGTTAAATAAAAATATAAATAATCCCGATATATTTATTTTAGATGTAAGAAATAAAATAGATGGTGGTGGTTACGAAACTTTTAAACTAGAACATATACCAGGATCAGTTCACTCTGATTATTTAAAAGATGGATGGAGAGCAACAGTTAAAGGTGTAGTTGGTCAATTTCCAGGAAAAAAAACTTTAGGTGAATTAATTGGTGGACTAGGCGTAGATAACAAAAAACATGTTGTAATTGTTTATGGCGGAGTTAGTTCTGTAGATTTTGGAAGTGCAGCAAGAATTTATTGGACATTTAAAACTATTGGACATGAAAATGTTTCAATTTTAAATGGTGGTTTTCAAGGGTGGTTGAGTTCAGGAAATAAAGTTGTTTCAGGAAAAAACAATTTAAGCCCTGCAAAATTTAAAACTAAATTAAATAAAAAATATTTTGCATCTTTTAGTGAAGTTCAAAAAGCAGAAAAGGCAAAAGGCAAACAGTGTCTAATTGATGCTAGGCCAGCAGCGTTCTTTACTGGAGAGAAGAAACATGGAAAAGCTAGAGTTCCAGGAAGACTTGCTAATGCTAGAAATCTACAAGAAGGAACAATGATTGATTCTGATTTTAAGATTAAATCTGGATCAGAAATTAAAACTTTATTTGGAGAGCTAAATGTTGATGATTATAAGGGATATATTACTTATTGTAATACAGGACACTGGGCAGCAACAGTTTGGTTTGCGCTTAGTGAAATGGCAAAAATTCCTGATGTAAAAATGTACGATGGTGGAATGACACATTGGACATATGATCCTAAAAGAAAAGTTGACTTAGGTTAAATTTTTAATTTTATGGGTAGAATTAAATCTACCCATAATTTAAGCTTCTAATTAATTTTATTCAATATGTCAGAGTTAAACATACAGAAATTAAAAGTAGATAAGCCTGTATTAATTTATGGAATTATATTTTCAATACTGTTTTCTTATATTTTATTCAATAGTGTAGGTAACAGACATCTGTACGTATTTTTTATAGGTTTAGGCTTAGGTATTTCGCTTTACCAAGCAGCATTTGGTTTTACTGGAGGGTGGAGAAATTTTATCGAAAAAAGGGATAGTAAATCTTTAAGAGCCCAAATAATAATGTTGGCCTTAGCTGTTGTTGTTTTTTCTATTTTTATTAACTCAAAAAGCTTTATTTATGACGGAACTATGATTGGTGCTATAGCGCCAGTTGGTACTTCAGTAGTTATTGGTTCATTTATTTTTGGTTTAGCCATGCAACTTGGTGGAGGTTGTGGTTCAGGTACTTTATTTACTGCAGGAAGTGGAAACTTAAAGATGGTTATTACTTTAATCTTTTTTATTATTGGTTCTCTAATAGGTTCTTATCATTTTGAATTTTGGACTAATTTGCCTTCTATGGGTGGATTTTCTTTACTAAATAGTTTTTCAAAAATCCAAACTATATTAATTCAATTATCGTTACTGACTTTAATATATATATTTATTTCTAGATTAGATTTTAATCGCAATAATAAAATTATGCATAGCGACATTGTTTCAAATTCATCTCATAACTTTATGAGAGGCCCTTGGCCTCTTTTATGGGGAGCCATATCACTTGTTTTTTTTAGTTTTTTAATGTTGCAAGCTGCTGGACATCCATGGTCAGTGACTTTTGCTTTTGGTCTTTGGGGCGCAAAAATTGCTAGTGCTATTGGTATTGATGTGGCTTCTTGGTTTTATTGGCAGTTAGAATATCCTAGCACAGCACTTGAAAATAGTGTTTTAGCTGACCCTACAACTGTTTCAAATATTGGAATTATTTTAGGTGCACTTATAGGTTCTGCTTTATCGGGAAAAATTAGTAATTTTTCTTCAGTAAATAAAAAATTAATTTTAGCAGCCGTAATTGGTGGTCTCTTTATGGGTTACGGGGCGAGATTAGCATTTGGTTGTAATATCGGAGCTTTATTTGGTGGAATAGCGTCTGGAAGTTTACATGGTTGGGTTTGGTTTTTATTTGCATTTTTAGGTTCAGTTGTTGGAGTTAAATTTAGAAAGTATTTTTATTGATGAAAAAAACTTATTTTATTTTAATTACTCTATTCTTTTTTGTATTAATCTGGGAGCATGACAACCAAGGTGTTGCTTACAACCCTTTATTTCACGTAGAAGGTGGTGATAATAATTCCATGTCTATGCCATGCGGCCTTGGTGGTAGCCATAAACACAATCATAAATAAAAAATTAAGATTTAAGTCTTTTGTTTTCAGGGTCCAACAAAGGTTCCTTTGTAACCATAATAGGGTATCTTTTACCAAAATAATCTACCTCTAATTTTGTTCCCTCCTCAGAGTGAGTAGACGGTAGGTATCCATAGAGAATATGTTTATCTACATAATAACCGTAGTTTGTACTTGTAACATAACCAACTGCTTTACTACTTTCATCATAAATTGGTTCTTTGCCAAGAGCCATCCCTTCGCTGCCTTCCATAACCATGCAGCATAACTTTTGTTTTAGAGGTTCTTGTTTTAGATTGATTAAAGCATCTTTGCCAATAAAATTTGGCTCTTTTTTTAACTTAACTGTAAATCCTAATCCAGCTTCATATGGATTAGAGTTGGTATGAATATCTGCTCCTAAAGACCTATATCCTTTTTCAAGCCTTAGTGATTCAAAAGCTCCAGCTCCTGAACAAATCATATTAAATTCCTGAGACCTATCCTTTAATTCATCCCAGAGTGTTAAGCCATATTCAGTCGGGGTATAAATCTCCCATCCTAATTCACCAATGTAAGAAATTCTTACTGCTATACAAGGTACGTGACTTATTGATAAATTTTTTATTGAAAAGAAAGGAAACGCTTCATTAGAAACATCGTCATCTTCACACAAACTCTCCAAAACTTTCCTTGAATTTGGCCCCCACATGCCCACACCTGCATAAGCAGATGTCCAATCAATAATAGTTACACTTCCGTCGTTTGGTGCGTTTTCTTTAAACCATGATAAATCTATCATTCCATTTCCAGCACCTGCAAGAATCCAAAACTTATCTTCTTCTAATCTACTGACTGTTAAATCACTTTTTATTCCACCGTAAATATTTGAAATAACAGTGTAAACAACTTTGCCCACCTTTACATCTATGTTATTTGTGCAAACCTTTTGCAATAATGCTAAGGCACCCTTGCCACTAATCTCAATCTTTACAAAGCCTGTGATGTCAAATAGTGCACCTGTTTGTCTTGTAGTTAAATGCTCTGCAGCTTGAATAGGTGACCAGTATTTTGCGGACCATCCCGATCTATTTGGAAAATTTTTACCTTTAAGTAAATCTTTATTGGAATCATACCACTGGGGTCTTTCCCAGCCCATTACTTCAAAAAATTTAGCTTTTTGATCTCCAAGTCTTGAATAAAAAGGACTTCTTCTTAAAGGTCTTGGTTGATCCATTTGTTGAAGAGGATGGATAATATCATAAACTTCTTTATAATTTTGTTTACCTCTTGCTCTTAAATATTTTCTTACATGATGGTGTTTATGAAAGCGATTAATATCTCCCTCGCGCACATCAAGTTCAGGTTCTCCATTAATTATCCATTCAGCCATTGCTTTACCAACTCCACCAGCATGTGTAATCCAAACAGCATTTGCTGTCCAAAGTCCTTTGATAGAAGTTTCTCCCATTAATGGATTACCGTCATTAGTAAATGAAAAAATTCCATTTATTTTTTTTGTAATTTTCTTTTTGGCTAAAGCAGGAAACAACCAGTTTGTTTCTTTATGTGCACCAACAAAATCTTCTGGACGGAAATTTACTAAGGAAGGCATCTCTTCAGCATCTTTAGGTTTAACTAATTCTTCTGACTCTAAAATTCTTGGCTCATGACGATAGTTTCCTATAACATATGTGTCGTTCCATTGTCTAAAATATAAACTATAATCTTGATGTCTTATTAGTGCATGTTTTACTAGCGCTTCTTTCATGTCAGCTTTGAATTCTTTTAATTCTTCAAAAGGCTCTGTCCATACCATTTGATGTTCACACGGAACTAGTGGCAAAGAAATGCCTGCAAGTCTACCTATTTTTGGAGCCCAAATACCAGTAGCAACTAATACAATGTCAGATTCATAAATACCTTTTTTAGTTTCAGCACCTTTAATTTGATTGTTTACAATTTTAAATCCTGTAACTGCGGTATCACCAATAAATATACCAGCTTTCTTATCTGTTACATATTTTGCCATTGCTTGAACAGCTCTAACTGGTGCAGCTAACCCATCGTTAGGAACATAATATCCGCCATGAATTTTTGAAGGATCTATAAAAGGACTCATTTTTTGTACTTCTTCTGGTGTGATAATTTTGGCTTCTGTTAAACCATAACTGTGAGCTAAACCCATCTTACGATATAAATCTTGATGACGTTCTTTGGTTTTAGAAACCTCGATTCCACCAACCGGATGATAACAAGGCTTACCTTCGTACTCTAAAGAATTTAAAAATTTTACTGTGTACTGAGCAAACTTACACATCATTCTAGAAGGGTTGGTTTGAAACACCCCACCAGGAGCATGTGAAGTTGAGCCACCAGTTTCAAATAAAGGTCCTTGGTCTAATACAGTTATATCCTTCCAACCAAGTTTAGCTAAATGATAAGCTGTGCTAGCGCCAGTAATTCCACTTCCTATTATTAAAATTCTCGATTTTTTCTGCATTTTTAAAATTTTGATTTTTTGAACTCTACCAATAATAATTAAATTTCAAAATGTAAATATATAAAATTATAAGGTTGCATTTCTATGTAGAAAGCATATTGGCTTGAGTAATGGGTAAAATTATAAAAAATTCTTGGGCTTTATTTACAGGATTTGGAATAATCGTTATATCACATGGTTTCCAGGGCAATCTCTTAGGAATTAGATCTATGCTTGAAAATTTTAGCTTTATTGCTACGGGCACAATGATGTCAGGATATTTTGTTGGATTTTTTATTGGTGCGACAATGGTTCCAAAACTTGTAACTAAAGTTGGTCACATAAGAGTATTTGCAGCGTTTGCTTCAATGGCATCACTCAGCTCTTTAATTCATGTAGTTTTTGTAGATCCTTATGTTTGGATTTTAGCAAGATTTTTAACTGGGTTTAGTATGATTGGTATATTTATAATTGTCGAAAGTTGGTTAAATGATAGAGCTAATAACAAAACTCGTGGAAAAGTTTTATCGCTTTACATGTTGATTACTTATGTGGGTATGGCTTTAGGAAACTTTTTACTAAACGTTAGTAATCCTAAACATTATGAACCTTTTATTTTAATTTCTCTATTATTTTCAATAGCATTGATTCCTATACTTCTTACTAAACGTAAGCCTCCAAAATTTAAAAAGACCAGCTCTATTAAATTTAAAGAACTTTTTAAAATTTCACCCTTTGGAAGCTTCTCTATGATTTGTACAGGTTTTATTTTTGCTCCTATATTTAGTCTTCTATCTGTTTACGCAATCATAATGAAATTAACTATTTTTGAAACCTCTTTATTATTAGTTGGTGTAATGCTTGCTGGTGCTCTTTTTCAGTGGCCGATAGGATCTCTTTCGGATAAATATGACAGAAGAAAAATTATCATTGGATGTTCTATAGCAGCAGTTATTTTTTCAATCGCAGCAATTTTTGTTTCAGGTATAGGGAATTCTTTACCAAATTTATTTATAGAGTCTGCTGTAAGTTTTAATTATTTTTCAACTGCTATGGACAAAACAAAACTTTTTATATCTATAATTTTACTTGCAGGAGTAACTCTTCCATTGTTTTCTCTTAATCTCGCACTTGTAAATGATTATATTCCAAAAGAAAAGTTTGTTGCGGCAGGTGGTGGTTTAAATATTATATTTGGACTTGGTGCAATGGCTGGTCCTATAATGTGCTCTACATTAATGCGTTTTTTTGGACCTAATGGTTTTTTTATCCATCTTCTTATTTTTCTTTTTGCAATAATTGTTTTTGGATTTTATAGATTAAGTCAAAGAGCAATTGAAGATAACCCAGAATCAACTTTTACATCCCTACCAACAAGTATTACTCCTTTGGGTATTGAGCTCGACCCTGATACTGGTGTTGACTTATCTAACACTGAAGAAAAAAAATAGTAAATTAATTTATGTTTTTAAAAATAAAAAAAATTCCAAAAGTTTTGTGGAGCTCAACTAAACCTCTCAACTTAAAACCAAAAACTTCTACTATATTTTTTTTATGTTTTGGTCTTATTTTATTTGGTCTTGGAGAAGGCTTGTTAATAGTTTCATTTACTGGCGCCTCTCCATGGTCTGTTTTAGCACAAGGTATTTCATTAAATGTAGATTATTCTATTGGGGTTATTACTTTTTTTATAAGTATCGGTGTTTTATTTTTTTGGATATTTTTAAATCAAAAACCTGGTATTGGAACAATTCTTAATGCTCTAATTATTGCCGTTATGATAGATCTTTGTATTAAGCTTGTACCCACTCCAGATAATTATTTATCTCAAATATTACTAGCTGCCTTTGCTGTTTTTACAGTTGGTTTAGGTGCGGGAATTTACCTTGTGGCAAATTTAGGTCCGGGACCAAGAGATGGGCTAATGATAGGTTTGCAGCAAAAAACAAATTTACCAATAGCAATAGTTAGGGCGTTTCTAGAAATTTCAGTTGTTTCTATTGGGTGGTATTTAGGTGGAACTGTAGGGATTGGAACTTTATTATTCGCTTTTGGAATTGGGCCAGCGGTTGTATTAGGACTGCTTATTGTGAAAAAAATTTTTAATTAAACTTTTCTTAGTCCTATCTATTGTTATTTAAAAGTGTTACCATATTCTTTTTAGATACTGCTAAATAAAATCAAACCACACTTATAAGCAAGTATTTTTCGGAAAGTACCCATCTAAAGAACTGAATATTCATGTATTAATCATGAATAATCTCTTACGCTTGTTATGATTATAAAAGACATTACAGAACAAAAAGTTAAAAAAACAGGTGTGATTTTACCCTTTGAAAAAAGAAATTTTTTTCAAATTAAAATTAATAAATCAATTGAAATAGTTGTTGTTCCTAATCCAGGAGAAAAAAATGCCCATCAAGATAATGTAGGCATTATATTGGAGGAAGATAAAATTTTAAAAATTTTATCAAAGAGATATACGGACGTTTCAATTACAGAAATCAACACTAAAGAAGATTTAGAAAAATTAGTAAAAAGAAAGCCTGATTTAGTATTTTCTGGCGTTAAATATTTTAATTTTGACAAAGAAAAAATTTGGCTGAACGACTGTCTAGAGGCATGCGATATTCCTTATATTGCATCTAGTAGAATAGCGTTAGATAATGAAAGTGATAAAAATAGGGCAAAAAGACTTATATTAAAAGCTAAAATTAAAACGGCTGACTTCTTTATAGCCACACCAGAGGATCACCAAAGCGAATCTTCAATACCCATCTCATTTCCTTTATTTATTAAACCAGTTAGAGGAGGTGACAGCAGAGGTATAGATGCAAATTCCATTGCTTACAATTATGCAAGTTTTAAAAAAAAAGTTATAGACATTAAAAAAAAACACAACCTTTCATCTCTTGTAGAAACATACTTACCTGGAAAAGAATATAGTGTAGGTATTTTCCAAGACAGTTTAAGTGGCAACTTAATAGCCATGCCTGTAGAAATTATTATAAAAGAAAATATAAATGGTCATTGCATACTTGATTTTGACGTAAAAAAAGAAGATGAAGAAAAAGTAGTTGCTGTCACTGACATTGCAGTCTTTGAAAAACTTAGCAAATTGGCAAAAGATTCTTTCAAGGCGCTTGGTGGAAAATCTTTAGGTAGAATAGATATCAAAATGAACCACCTTGGCATCCCTCATTTCATGGAAGCCAATCTTATGCCCGGTCTTCGAAAGGGATATTTTTATAGAGCATGTGTATTAAATCTCGATATGAATTACGATGATATGATTTTTAGTATAGCTAATACAGGATTGTCTTCTCATTAGTTTTATCAATTAACCAAAAAAATAGAAAAGAATAACCTTCAAATGATGAGTAATAAAAATAAATTTGTTAGTAAGTTAAGAAAAAGAATTTTAAAAGAAACAAAGGTTTCTGACAAGAAATTTACCACTAACTATAAAGACATTAAGAGATATTTTAAATATTTTAATAAAATTTTATTTAAAGATAAGCTTAATAATTTTAATGATATCAAAATAAAAAAAATGAATAACTGCTCTGGACAATGTGTAGAAAATATCTCTTATTACAAAGGAACGAGTTTTTTTGTTCTTGAACTAAAACCTAAATATAAAAATAAAATAGAATTTCTAAATACCTTATCTCATGAAATGCTGCATTTATGGCAACAAACTATAATGCAAGACACGGGAAGACATAATAAGCTTTTTTTTAGTTTTAAGACTAAATTTAAAAAACTAAATTTAACTTTGGGTTATTAGTCTCATTTAATTTATATAGTTTTAAAATTATTATTACTGTTTTTTTAATCGGTCATCTTTTCCCTAGAATACAAGTAAACTCAAATTAAATAGTTACAGAATGTCTCTGTGACAATCATAATTGTTATAATTTTTTTTGAAACCATTATTGTGAAAATAACTGAAAGGAAAATTATGAAAAAAATCTTAATTTTATTAACACTAGTACTATTTACTGGATCAGCATATGCTGGTTCTTGTCCAATGATGGCCAAAAACTTAGACAGTAAAATAGAAGAAGCTTCAAAAATGCGTGATGCGGGTATGAAAGCTCATGAAGCTGGAGATCATTCAAAATCTGAAGAATTGTTAAACAAAGCTATGGAGCTTTTTAAAAGTTAGTATAATATTATAGGGGCGCCTAGTATCTAGGCGACCCTAAATAAAATGAGCTCTGAGATATCAAAAATTAATTGGAACTGTAAACTTACTTGGAAAAAAAGCACCAGTAATACAGCCTGGTGTTTATTGGGCTGTTCTATAGGAGATTTTGGTACTATCTTTTTCTTTCAGCTTTCAAATATAGCTTTTCCTACTTTAGGGATAATGATTTTAGCAATTATAAATGGGTTGCTTACTAGTATCTCTTTAGAAACAATTATTTTAATAAGACAAAATTTTAAATTAAAAAATGCAGTCAGAACTGCATTAGGAATGAGTTTTATTTCTATGGTAAGTATGGAAGTAGCTATGAATCTTACAGACTTTATCTTTACAGGTGGGGCAGTATTAAATTGGTATATTGTACCTGTAATGTTGCTTGCAGGATTTATAACGCCTCTACCCTACAATTATTACAAATTAAAAAAATACAATATTAGTTGTCATTAATTGATTTCTGATGTGTCCTTAAGACGTTCTTTAAAATAATCTTCGAATGACCTGTTACATGTAATGATATATTTGTCATTAAGATTATAAATTGAACAATCTATTCTAGCAATTAAAGTTTGAGCTAAAGTAAAATTAAGAAATTTTTTAGCTCTTAAATCGAAATGCGTTAATTTATTCAAGAATTCATTTTTATTTTCTCCAGAAACTTCAAAATAAACTTGTCCGTAAGAATAATCCGATGCAAGAATTTCATCATTAGAATTAATATTAGAAATAAATTTTAAAACATCTTTATAGTTCTGTTCTTCTAAGTAGCACAGACTCCATTGGTTAAAAGAATGTTTAGAAAATAGAAACTTATTATTTAATTTTATTTCAAGATTTTTTGATGGAGGAACTATAGATATCTCTTTATTAATTATTTGATTAAATTTTTCTTTTCCGTCACCTCTAATAATAACTTGTTGAAAATTTTTTTGAGTAATATGCACTCCTTCTAATGAAAGCACTGTTGTCATGATACTAGCCTTTTATTTTCTGGATCAATAAAAACAGGATTAACAACTTCAATAGGAATATTTTTAGTTCCTTTAGATGTAGAAACAAAAAATTTAGCTCCCATTAATTTACTACCCCCTTTTATTAATGCCATTGCAATGCAGTGATTAAGATTAGGACTGTGATAGCTTGATGTTATATGGCCAAGATATGCTATAGGTGTTTTTATTTTTCTTGGTAGAGTTTCGCATTCAACAATGTGTTGTCCTTCCTCTATGAATTGAGATTTATCTAAAGGAACAATGCCAACTAACTGTTTCCGATCTTCTCGAACTGTATCACTTCTAATCAATGATCTCTTTCCAATAAAATCTTTTTTCTTCTTACCTATCATCCAGGTAAAATTAATATCTATAGGTGTGACCGTTCCATCTGTTTCTTGTCCAATTACTACGTAGCCTTTTTCTGCTCTTAATAAATGCATGGTCTCTGTTCCATAAGGTACAAGATTAAAATTTCTTCCGTGGTCAAATATTTTTTCCCATAATGCTAGAGAGTATTTTGGGGAGATATAAATTTCATAACCTATTTCTCCAGTAAAACTAGCTCTCATAATTCTAACTTCTGTATCCATGTAGTTAAAAATTTTAAAAGTCATAAAAGGAAATTTTATATTACTAAAATCAACATCACTAAATACTTTGCTCATGATATCTCTTGATTTGGGTCCACTAATGTTAAATGTTGTAAATTGTTCAGTAGTTGAGTTTACGTATACCTGAAGATGAGGCCACTCTGTTTGAAGATATTCCTCCATGTCTGCTAGCACTTTTGGTGCTCCACTTGATGTGGTTGTTGAAATAAAATGGGTATCACTTATTTTACAAACGATTCCATCATCCTTAATCATGCCATCTTCACCTAACATAAGAGCATATTTTGAGGTCATTGGCTTCATCTTTGTAAACGGATTGGTGTACATAAGGTTCATAAATTCAAGTGCATCTTTACCTTTAATCTCTATTTTCCCAAGTGTACTTCCATCTAAAATTCCAGCTGTTTCTCTTGTTTGCTTTGATTCTCTTTGCACAGCTTGATGCATAGTTTCTGAATCTCTTATTTTAAAATACCAAGGTCTTCTCCATTGGCCAACATCCTCAAATACAGCTTTCTTTTTTATGTGCCACTTGTGAATAGGAGTTTTTCTTTGAGGATCATAAAATTCATAAGTGCTTCTTCCGGCAATTGCTGAAAAGCTAAGTGGTGCGTAAGGTGGTCTATAGGTTGTTGTTCCCACCTCAGAAATTTTTTTATTTAAAATTTTTGAAACAATACCAAGTGAATTAATACTGCTAATTTTACCTTGATCGGTTCCCATGCTATTTGTAGTGAAGCGTTTTAGATGTTCGATACGATCAAATCCTTCTACAATTGCTTGTTTAAGATCTTCTGTTGTTACATCGTTATGTAAATCAATAAATGATTTTGACCAATTAGATTTTTTTTCATGTTGGGTTTCCCAAAGCTCTTTAATACTAAAGTTATTTGTATCGTTAATTTCTAATTTTATATCTTCATCTTTTACTTTAAGAAAAGATAATTTATTAATAATTTCTTCATTTGTTTTTTCATAATTATAATTTCCACTTACAGACCCTAAGGTAATAGTATTTTGAAAAGACATATTTGGTTTGAAAGTAAGTAGTTTATCATCCCACTTAACTAAGCCCTTTGATTGAGTAAATAAATGAATGTCAGGATTTATTCCTCCAGATACACAAAGCATAGAAGAATTGATCTTAATAATTTTGTTTTTATTGTTTCTAATAAAAATTTTTTGAACTGTTTTATTTCCATCACATCCCTCTACTTCTGCATTTTTATAAAAAGGAATGTTATTTTTTTCTAAGCAATCTGAAAGTTCTTTTTCAATTTTTTCTTCGTTTCTAGCATCGATATAAGCCGCTGGTTTATGCCCTAGACTAATTAAAGATTTTAAAAGGCTTATTGTAGTTGAGTTATTTGTAAAAATAACAGGATTAATTTCAGGAACTACTCCATACCTATGTATATATTTTTCAAATGAAGAAGCTAGCATCACTCCTGGTAAATCATTATTTCTAAATGAAATAAATCTTTCAATGTGACCGTTAGCTAAAATCGTATGGGTTGTTCTAATTTTATGTAAAGTTAATTCAGATTTATTGTTGTTTATTTTTTTTCCAGCAAATTTATCTTCTAAAGCTATTAAATGATTTGTAAAATTATATGATGTGACTAATGAATTTTTTAATATTTTAATATTTTTTGCTTTTTTTATGAGTTCTTCAGTCTCCTTCAGCCAAATATTTATTTCTAGATCATTAATTTTTTTAACTTTATTTGAATTTTTTAAAACACCTCCAAAAAAACTATCTTGCTCTATAAGTAAAACATCGTGATCAGTGTCAATTAATTTTCTCGCTGCAATTAGTCCGCTTAAGCCAGCTCCAACAATAACAACATCGACGTTATGATTTTGATGTGTACTTTTTGACCTGAACTCTTTAGGTGGTTTTCCAAGTCCAGCTGTTTTTCTAATTAATGGCTCATAAATTCTCTTCCAGAATCCTTTTGGCCCCATAAATGTTTTGTAATAAAATCCTGCAGAAAATATTGGTGATAACAAATTATTTATTGAGCCAAAATCCAAATTAAGTGATGGCCATCGATTTTGACTCTCTATTTCCATGCCATCATAAATTTGTTTTACTGTAGCTCTTGTATTGGGCTCGTTATGTTCACTTAATATTTGAACAATCCCATTTGGCTCTTCTATACCGCAAGTATATATGCCTCTAGGTCTGTGATATTTGAAGCTTCTAGCAATTAAACGAATGTTATTTCTTAATAAAGCTGAAGCTATTGTGTCTCCTTTAAATGCTGTATATTTCTTTCCATCAAATATAATTGAAATTTTTTGATCTGCATTTATGTATGAACATTTTTTATTATTTGAAGCACTCATTATTATTTCTTTACTGTAAAGTTCCCTGAACCCACTTCTGGTTCTCCAGATGGAGTTTTTAAAGTGTTACTAAAATCTTTTAGCTCTGGTGTTTTTTCATCAAGTTTATAAATTTTTAATATTTCATCTGTGGAAGTGTCTCTAACTGCATTAAACCATTTTCTGCATCCATGGGAATGAACCCAACGTTCATAAAATATTCCCTTGGGGTTAGCTCGATAAAAAACGTACTCTCCCCACTCTTTATCGCTAAGATTTTCAGAATTTTCTGGTCTTGCTACATGAGCTTCACCACCATTAGAAAATTCTGATTGATCTCTTTCACCGCAATATGGACAGTTAATTAAAATCATATTTAATGGGCTACTGCAGCTGCTCCATGTTCATCTATTAATCTACCGTCAGCAAATCTTTCTAAATTAAAAGGGGCGTTAATTCTATGTGGCTCATCTTTGGCAACTGTGTGTGCAAAAACATTTGCACTACCTGGTGTTGCTTTGAAACCACCGGTCCCCCAGCCACAATTGAAATATAAACCTTTGACTTCGCATTTACTTATTATCGGGCTAGCGTCAGGACATATATCTACTATCCCTCCCCACTGTCTTAACATTTTCATTTTTCCAAAAATTGGATAAAGTTCAACTATTGCTCTAACAGTTTCTTCTATAACATCGTAACCACCTCTTTGTGTAAATGAATTATATCCATCTGTTCCAGCGCCAATAACTAATTCACCTTTATCTGATTGACTAACATAAGCATGAACAGCATTGGACATTACAACAGTAT
>Ga0115003_10001628_pt1 | contig 19401 bp, 19 predicted proteins | sample ArcticOcean_MG_C_7_FD_88736 | JGI IMG/M metagenome (GOLD analysis project Ga0115003, IMG submission 88736) | Marine microbial communities from western Arctic Ocean - ArcticOcean_MG_CB11_88 | ecosystem: Environmental > Aquatic > Marine > Oceanic | place: Arctic Ocean: Canada Basin | collected... | reverse complement strand
GTAGGTTCAATCATTACAGCTATTGATGGTGTTCAAAATAATGAGTTTAAAAATGCTTTTTGTGCCGTCAGACCTCCAGGACACCATGCAGAAAAAGATAAGGCTATGGGTTTTTGTATTTATAACAATGTGGCAGTTGGAACTAATTATCTAATAAATAAATATAAACTTAATAAAATTGCAATTATTGATTTTGATGTTCATCACGGAAATGGAACACAAGATATTTTCTATGATAATGAGAAAGTTTTGTACATTTCAACCCATCAATTTCCGTACTATCCAGGGTCAGGCACTGAGCGAGAAAAAGGAGCTTATAATAATATATTTAATATTCCTCTACCAGCTGGCACAAATTCTGAGGAATATTTAAATGCATATGAATTTGTACTAAAAAAGATAAATCAATTTAAACCAGAGTTTATATTACTTTCAGCCGGTTTTGATGCTCATAAAGATGACCCTTTAGCTCAATTTCAATTAGAAAGTAAAGATTTTTACGAAATTACTAAAAGGACTTTAGAATTATCTAAATTGTATTGTAATGGAAAAGTTGTCTCAATTTTAGAGGGTGGTTACGATCTTTTAGCGCTACAAGAAAGTACTGAGATGCACGTAAATGCATTGATAGAATTTAATTGATAATTTTTTAATAGGCTTTAAAGAACTCTCAATGAAACTTTATAAAATTACAAAATCAAATATTGATAAAAAAGGTCGTGGTCTTTATGCGACGCAAAATATTAAAGAAGGAACTAGAATTATTGATTATGTTGGAAAAATTATTACTAAAAAACAAACAGAAGAGTCTCAAAAATTTGATAATGCAAAACCAATCTATTTGTTTAACTTGAATAAAAAGTATGACATGGATGGAGATGTTTCTTGGAATACTGCACGGTTAATAAATCACTCTTGTTCTAATAACTGTGATTATAATGGAACTGGCTTAAAGTTATGGGTGATTGCTGTAAAGGATATTAAAAAAGGTGAAGAAATAACAGCTGATTACGGGTTTGGTTATGATGAAGACTATAAACAATTTCCGTGTAAATGCCGCTCAAGAAATTGTTGTGGCTATATTGTTCGAGCCGAATCAAGATGGCGAATTAATAAAAAATTTAGTATCAGCAACCAACAACTTAATAAATAACTTTCTCTAAAAACAAACCTTCTGCAGGTGCAGGTGGTGCACAATGAGCTCTTTTTTTTGATTTTAAAACTAAATCAAATTTTTTTAAGTCCCATCTTTTTTCAGCTAAATATTTTAAACAACCTACCATTGACCTAATTTGTTGTTGTAAAAATGATTGAGATTGAAATCGTATTTCGACTCTTCCTTTAATCGATTTTATTTTAATTGATGTCATAGTTCGAATTGGACTTTTAGCATTACAACTTGATGATCTAAATGTTGAAAAATCTTTGGTCCCTAAAAGTTTTTTTGCACCTTTTTTCATTAGAGATATATCTAATTCTTTAATTATATGCCAACCTCTTTCTTTTTCAATTGAAGGCTTACTTAATCGATTAAAAATTATATATTTATAAATTCTTTGCTTAGCAGAAAATCTTGCATGAAAATTTAATTTTTTTTTTTTAATATCTATAATTGAAACACTCACATCATTAACAAAGTGATTTACAGATTTTAGAAATTTGCCCAGATTTTGAATTGCTTTTTTACAATCAAAATGAGCAGATTGCTCGATTGCATGAACACCTGAGTCTGTCCTTCCAGACCCCACTAATGATATCTTTTCTTTTAAAAGTTTAGAAAGTTTTGTTTGAATTAATTTTTGAATTGTATTTCCATTAGACTGAATTTGCCAACCAATAAAATTAGTCCCCACATATTCAATTAACAATTGATATCTATGCATTATTTAAATTTGAACCTTTTTTAATTAATGATCCAAGCATGAATTCACTAATGTTTTGGGGTCTTTTTCCTTGTCTTTGAATTTCTAAAATCTTTATTGATTTTTTGTTACCACAACCAATCTCCAAATAATTATCTAGTACCTCACCAATTTTACCGCTCCCTAATGTTAATTCTGCTTTTAAAATTTTGTATCTTTCACCTTTGTGAATAAAAAAAGCACCTGGACTTGGATATAATCCATTTATTTTACCAATAATATCCTCCGCTGTTTCATTCCATTTTATTTGACCTTCATTTTTTTCAATTTTTGCTGCATAACTTGATTCTTTATGATTTTGCTCTTTAAACTGAATTTTATCATCTAAAATCTCATCAATATTATCTAATATTTTTTCTGCCGCTAATTCTGAAAGCTTTTCAGATACAGTTTCTGCATTATCATTGTCTATAATTTCGATTTTGTATGAACTACAAACAGGTCCAGTGTCTAATTTTTCTCCTATCTTCATAATGCTGATGCCAGTTTCTTTTTCTAAATTCATTATTGACCTTTGAATAGGAGCTGCTCCTCTCCATTTGGGAAGGAGTGAGGCATGAATGTTAATAAAACCTTTTTTAGTTAAACTTAAGTATTCTTTTGGAATGATTTGACCATAAGCTACTACAATTGCTATATCGGCATCTAATTCTTTTAAGTAATTATACTCTTCTTTATTATCTCTTAATGAGTTTGGTGTCCTACACTCTATCTTTAAAGTTTCTGAAATTCCCTGTATAGGAGATTTATTAATTTTTTGTCCTCTTTGAGATCTTTGAGGGGGTTGTGTATATACAACTGATAATGGATATCCATTTTGATATAATGCTTTTAATATTGGCACAGCAAATAATGGTGTACCCATATAAATAATTTTTTTTAACAATTTTTAAAGTATTTCTCTATTAATCTTAATTTTAGAAAGTTTTTTTATAATCATTGATTTTTTTAATTTTGATAAATAGTCAATAAATAAAATTCCTTCTAAATGATCAATTTCATGTTGAATACAAGTTGCTAGCAAACCCTCAGCTTTTAATAGTTGTTTATTTCCATGATAATCTAAATATTCAACTTCACATGAGTTTGGTCTTTCTATTTCTGCAAATTGATCTGGCACCGATAAACAGCCTTCTTCATAAACTGATTTCTCCTCATTTCTTTTTTTAATAATAGGATTTACAAAGTACCTGGGTTCTCTCTTTTTTTCGTCTCTACTAATATCCATAACAATTATTCTTTTTGGAATACCTATTTGAATTGCAGCAAGACCAATTCCTGGAGCCTCATACATGATATCAAGCATGTCATCCATTAACTTTCTTTCTTCATCACGAACTTTATCTACAGGTTTCGAGATTTGTCTTAATAATTTATTAGGTTCTGTTAAAATTTTTCTAATTGTCATAATTAGCAGTTATTTTATTATAAATATTAAATTTTTAAAGGAAGAACTTTAAGAAGAATTTCATTTCTAAGGGGGTCAATGTTAAGTTGGTTAAGAGTTCTAATAATAAAGTACATTGTATCGTCATCAATATTATTTAATTCATCTTGTCCTATAACTTCAACAATTCTAAGCAATGCAGTGCCCATATCCTTGTTATTAATTAATATTTGAATATCTGAGGGCATCTCAGATTCATTTATTTTATATAAATTCTTATATTTGCTTGAAACTTTAATCCCATCAGATTTCAATGCTTCAACTAATATAACATCTTTTTTTGAGAAAAAGTATTTTTTGTTTTTTTTAATTTTCCTTAATAAGTCATTTAAATCTTTTGAGATTTTTTTTGTGGGTATATCTTCTTTAAAATAGTTAATTAGTTTTGACTGGTGTAAAATTTTATTATTAATCTTGATGTTCGTAAGCTCAACTTTATCTGCAATAATATAATTTTCATAAAATTTTCTAAAATTTTCTGGAACTTCATCTTCTTTAATTTCACTTAAAAATATTCTTAACTCCATATTGAACGCATTTTCTATACCGTCCTTATTAAAAGAGTTTTTTAGAGCATTCATCAATTCAAGTTTACTTTCAACTTCATTTGTAATTAAAATTCCTTGATAAATTAGAGCTCTAGCTTTAGTAGCTGACAACACTTTTGTGGACTCTTTAATGTTTAATAATTGGTTAATATTAAATTGAAATCTTTTATATAGTTCAAATAATTCTTTTTCTGTATAGTTTTGCTCATGAGTTGCTTTTTCAATGCTTGCTATTTTATCTACATCTGTAAGTTCTACTTCTTGAATGTTGTCTAATAAATTTGCTGTTGAGAGGTACTTCCAAATTTGTTTACTAGTATTATCTGTTGGAATAAATTTAAATTCTGGATTAGTTCGATGTGACAAGTGAAAATCTAAAATTGTTTTCACAGATATAGCTTTTTCTGGTTTAATATTATAACCCATTAAATAATCAATTTTACTTTCATAAAATTTATCCTTGAAGCCCAATTCTTTCTTTAAATCTATTAATAACTGAGCTTCTTCTTTTTTTTGATTATTAACTAAACAATATATATTAAATTTTGATAAATATTCGTCTTCAATAAAATCTTTAATTTTAGAAAATATTTCACATGCTTTTTTAAGTTCAGATCTAGAAAGATAATCATCTACTAAATATTTAGCAAGTTTTGGATTTTGATTAACTATTTGATTATTCAATAAATATTTTTCAATTAATTGAAGGTTTGAATTTTTAATAAGCCAGTTTGTTTTTAACTCAAGAAATTTTTGTTTGGTGATATTTAACTTTGGATAATGAGCGTTGGTTAAAAGTAAAATGTCTAAAATACGCACAGCATCTTGTGAGAGGTTTATTTTATTAATTCTTTTAAAAATATTTAAAATTTCATCTCCATTTGAATTAGACCACATATTAATATCTAAGCCACTTTCTGCAGGATCATATAAGCCAACAATTTCTACTTTTTTTGAAGCTAAAGTTTGATCTTCTTCTATATTTGGTGTGTTTTTTTTTTGAGACTGCATTTGATAGATGCTGTTTTCTGGTGCATCTTTTTTCTTAATATTTTCATTTATTGAAACGTCTCCAGCTTTTTTATTTGTTTCAACATTCCAAATATCTACAGGTTCTTGTGATTGGGATTCAAATCCAAAAAGTGAAAAAAATAATATAATTGATAAATTTTTTTTATTTAACAATTTTAAGTTTTTCATTTGGAATAATTTTTTCAATTTCTTTATTAGGTGCGGGAAATTCAATTTTACTTAAGGCGTATATTGCACCAATAATAATAACTAAAACAAATACCACTTTAATAGAGAGGCTTTTGCTTTTGTCGTTGCTTGTAATTTTTAAAGATTGCATATATTCTCTAGTAATTTCAAATTAAGACATATTTATGTTTTTTCAATAAAGAAAAGCTTATGAATTTTAAAAAAAACCTCGTTTTTGTAGGTATGATGGGTTCAGGTAAATCATCAATTGGTTATTTAGTTTCAAAAAAATTGAATCTTGTATTTGTTGATATTGATGATTTAATTGAAAAAAAAATTGGGATGACTATCTCTGAGATATTCAAATTAAAGGGGGAAGACTATTTTAGAAGCATAGAGGAAACAATTACACTCAAAATTTTAAAAAGTATTAGTGGAGTTGTTTCACTTGGGGGTGGTGGCTTTATCAATAATAAGATTAGAGAAGAAGTCATAGTTAAGCATTTTTCATTTTGGCTTAATTCAGATGAATCGATAATACTTAAAAGAATCAAAAGTACAAAAAAAAGACCCATAGCACTCCAATCAACAGATCAAGAAATTAAACAATTAATAAAAAGTAGGTCAAAAATATATTCTAAGGCTCAATTTAAAATAAACTGTAATAAACTTCCAAAAACTGAAATAGTTAAAAAAATTATAAAACTTTATGAACTCAATCAAACTACAAGTAAAAACTAAAAGTCAAAATTATCCAATTTTTATCGGAAATAATGTTTTGAATAGACTTAAAAAAATATTAAAAGAAAACCTAATTAATTTTAACCAATGTCTTATTGTTGCTGACAACAATGTACCCAAAAAGTTAATTAATAAAGTTTTAAAATCTTTACCCAAAAAAGAAACTACTATTCATTACTTTAATGCTAGTGAAAAAAATAAGAACCAAAAAAGTATAGATAAAATTCTATCCATTCTTTTAGATAAAAACTTTAATAGAAATGATTGTTTAATCTCAATAGGTGGTGGAATTACGGGTGATGTCTCCGGCTTTGCAGCTAGTATTTTCAAAAGAGGATTAAAATTTATCAACATACCAACTACACTTCTATCTCAAGTCGATTCTTCGATTGGTGGAAAAACAGGAATAAACACTAAGTATGGAAAAAATTTGATAGGTGCATTTTACCAACCGAGTCTAGTCATCTCAGATATTAGTTTTTTAAAATCTTTGCCAAGAAGAGAGCTAATATGTGGATATGGCGAAATTTTAAAGCATGCAATAATAGCTGACAAGAAATTTTTTTTATTTTTAGATAAAAATGGCTCTAACGTTTTAAATCTAAAAAGTCCTCTAATTGAAAAAGCGATTTTTCAAAGTTGTTTGATTAAAAAAAAAATTGTTGAAGCAGATGAGAAAGAGTTGGGTATAAGAAAAATCTTAAATTTAGGTCATACATTTGCTCATGCGTATGAAGCAACCCTTGGATATTCTCAAAAATTAAATCATGGAGAAGCAGTTATACTGGGCATTAAAACAGCTGTCAGATTTAGTCTTTTGAATAAAATTCTAAACATTAAAGACTTTGAATTAATTAATAAACATTTAAATCAGCTCAATCTCCCAAGAAACATTAATGATTTTTTTTTAAAAAAGGATCTAAATAAAATTTTGGCTTTTATGAAAAAAGATAAAAAAAATAATACAAACAAAATAAATCTAATACTGCTTAAGAAAATAGGTTCTCCAGTACACCAGTTACAATTTAATAAAAATAAAATTCAGCTTTTTCTAAAAAAAGAATTAATTAAATAATATCTGAATCGAGTGTATTTCCTCTTTTAATTCAATATTTAAGATACTATAAATTTTTTTAGTTGATACAATCTTGCTGAATTTAGCCAGTTCATCAGATTCTATTGTTAGTTTTAAATGAAACTTTCCCTCTTGATGCCCTTTATGGTTTTTATGCAAAAAACTTTTATCTTCAATTTTAAGGTCTTGAATAATAATTTTTGCTTCAAGTTTATTTTTAACAATTGCAATTAATTCATTTATATTCATAAGTAGTATTTTTATTAATATATAACATGAAAAATATTTGTGACTGGAATAATTGCCTTAAAATTGGTGAATATAAGGCACCAATTGAAAAGGACAACAGTAAAAGCTATAGATTGCTTTGTTTGGCTCATGTTAAAGAATTTAATAAAAATTGGAATTATTTTAAAGGAATGGATGATGAACAAGTATTTGACTTTTTAAAATCTGATATGACTTGGCATAAACCCACTCAGAGCTTTAGTTCTTCAGATAATTTTTTTAAAGTTCTTTGGAATAACACTTTAAAAGATGAGTTTGATAAAACTAAACTTAGAGGTGAATATAATCACATGAATCAATTCAAATTTGATAGTAATGATATCAAGGCTTTTAGTATTTTGGGAGTGTCAGTTGGTTTAAAATGGGAGCAAATACAGGATAAATTCAAAACCCTTGTCAAAAAATTTCATCCTGATATTAATTTAGGAAATAAAGAATTTGAGGAAAAACTTAAATTAATTACTTTAGCTTACACCCAATTAAAAAATACTTATAAGGAAAAAATTGACACCTAATTTAAACATTCAACCAGATATCAAACTCTCTTTGAAGCAAAGCTTTGGGATCGATTCTGATATGGAAGTTCCAGCATTCTCCAAATCAAGCGAGTATGTTCCTGAGATAGATAAAAATTATAAATTTGATAAAGATACAACACTTGCAATTATATCTGGTTTTGCATTTAATAAACGTGTTTTGGTTCAAGGTTATCATGGTACTGGTAAATCAACACATATTGAACAAATAGCAGCACGATTAAATTGGCCCTGTATTAGAGTTAACTTGGATAGCCATGTAAGTAGAATTGATCTTATTGGAAAAGATGCAATTGTAGTAAAAGATGGAAAACAAGTAACAGAGTTTAGAGAGGGTATTTTACCTTGGTCTATTCAAAATCCTGTTGCTCTTGTTTTTGATGAATACGATGCTGGCAGACCTGATGTAATGTTTGTAATCCAAAGAGTACTAGAGGCTGAAGGAAATTTTACACTTTTAGATAAAAATAAAGTTATAAAACAAAATAAATTTTTTAGGTTATTTGCAACTTCCAATACTGTTGGATTGGGTGATACGACTGGACTATATCATGGCACACAACAAATTAACCAAGGGCAAATGGATAGATGGAACATTGTAACATCTTTAAATTACCTAAGCTTAGATAAAGAAATGGAAATAATTTTAGCAAAAAACAAATTTTTAAATAATCCTAAAGGTAAAGAAAAAGTCTCTAATATGATTAAGGTTGCATCACTAACTAGAAAAGGCTTTATAGCAGGTGACATATCTACAGTTATGAGTCCCCGAACAGTTTTACACTGGGCTGAGAATGCAGAAATCTTTAAAGACACAGGTTATGCTTTTAGAGTTACATTTTTGAACAAATGTGATGACATTGAAAAAAATACTATAGCTGAATATTACCAAAGGTGTTTTGGTGATGAATTACCAGAATCGATGGTAAATATTCAGATTTAAATGAACAACAAAGAAAATAATTTAAAAGAACAATTCAAACAAGCTTTAATTTCGACAGCAAAAGTAATTTCGGAAGATTACAAAATAGATATTAAGAAGGTTGATAAAGATTTAAGCTCAAAAGAAATTGACTTTTTTGATGTAACCAACTTAACTAATAAACATGATTTTATTAGATTAAGAGCAGAAACAGACTCTGGTGCTTTAAAAAAAAAATTCTCTAACAAAGAAATATTTAACAAAAACTTACCAAAAAATCCCTCTTGTAGATCTTTATATAATATTGCTGAAAAAATTAGATATGAAGTATTAGGTGGTAAAATGCTTAAAGGAATTGGAAAAAACTTAAGTGAAAACTATAAACAAAAAATTAGTGTAACTCATAAAAATCAACTAAAAAATAAAGAAGATGTTCCAATAGCAGAAGCATTTGAGTTGTATATGCTAAATAAATTTTTTAACTTAAAGCTTAACAGTGAATCTTCAAAAATACTTAGTTTTTGGGAAAAAGACTTCAATTCCTCTATAGAGAAGCACATCAGTTTTTTAACTAAAAATATGGAAGACCAAAATAATTATAGCTTAAAATTTTCGGAGATTTTCGAAAGTATGGATGTGTTGAGTTCAAATAACGAAAAGAATGAAGAAGAAGATAATGAAAAAGAAAATGAACAAGATAATAAATCTGAAAATAATGATAATAATAAATCTGATGGAAAAGATAAGGAGAATAAAAAAGATGACACCCTAAATGCTCTAGATGCTGATTTTGATCTTAGTGATCAACAAGAGGATGAACAGCCAGGTGATTCAGACTCTCTAAAGGAAAATACAGAAAATGTACCACAAAAAACAAACTTAAAAAATACTGATCAAGATTATAAGATTTATACAACTGAATTTGATGAAATTGCAAAGGCGGAAAGTTTAGAGGATATAAAAGAAACACAAAAACTAAGAAAAAACTTAGATCAACAGCTAGTTGGTTTCCAAGATTTAATAACTAAACTTGCAAATAAACTACAGAGACAACTTCTGGCAAAACAAAATAGAGCTTGGGAGTTTGACTTAGAAGAAGGTTTGCTTGATAGCTCCAAACTAACTAGAATTATTATGGATCCTTATAATTCATTATCTTTTATGAAGGAAAAGGAATTAGATTTTAAAGATACAATTGTAACTTTACTAATTGATAACTCTGGATCTATGCGCGGTAGACCAATAACAATTGCTGCACTTTGTGCTGATATATTATCAAGAACACTAGAGAGATGCTCTGTAAAGGTTGAAGTATTAGGTTTTACAACAAAAAATTGGAAAGGTGGAAAAAGTAGGGAAGCATGGACCAAAGGTGATAAGCCTAAAAGTCCAGGAAGACTAAATGACCTAAGACACATAATTTATAAAGGAGCAGACACACAATGGAGACAAGCTAAAAACAATATAGGATTAATGCTTAAAGAGGGTTTGCTTAAAGAAAACATAGATGGTGAAGCAATATCTTGGGCATTTAATAGAATTAAAAAAAGAAAAGAAGAAAGAAAAATTCTAATGGTAATTTCAGATGGTGCTCCAGTAGACGACTCCACTTTATCTGTTAATACGGGTGATTTTTTAGAAAAACATCTAAAAAAAATGGTTAAATTTATAGAGACCAAAAGTGATATCGAGATTTTAGCTATTGGAATTGGTCATGACGTATCAAGGTATTATGATAGAGCTATCAAAATTACAGATGTTCATGACTTGGGAGATGTGATGATTTCTGAGCTAAGTGGACTATTTGAAAATAAAAAAAAACTTAATTAAAGACTTAAAAGGTCTTTATTTTTCCACACAATACCAACTTCAGCACCACTTCTAGTTTTTGAATTTCTACAAAGTATTTTTGCATAGTTCTTTTCAAGCAAAGTTTTTCCTATAAAAATTCCAAGTCCTAGTCCAGATTTTGCCTTTGTAGAGGGCTTGAAAGATTTAATATAAGGTTCACCAATTTTACCTAGTACGTCTTTTGGAAATCCTTCACCATCATCTTCAATTAAGATCTCTGTAAAATCACTATCACTTTTTACAGTTATAAATATTTTGGTTTCAGAAAATTTATTTGCATTTCCAATAAAATTCCTAAGTCCATAAACAATCTCAATAGATTTAATAAGATTAAAAGAATTTGAATTTTGATTACAATTTACAATAAATTTTTTTTTACTCGTCTCTTCAAAAGATTTTACTATCTCATTTATATAATCAATAATTGTGAGATCACTATCAATGAAATTGTCTTCAACAGTGGGGTTTAGTGTTATCTTTTTTAATATTTCACTACATCTTTCAATTTGACTAACCAAAAGGTCAATATCTTTTTTAGCTTCTTCGTTATTTTTAAATTGTTTAAGTAAATCTGACGAAATAATTTTTATTGTTGAGAATGGGGTACCTAGGGAGTGAGCTGCAGCTGCAGCTTGACCACCAAGTGACAAAAGCTCGTGTTCTTTTGACATAATTTCTTCCATTTTATTCAGTGCTTCTTTTCTTAGTCTAGATTCTTTGCCAAATGTTAAAGCAAAATAATTCAAAAAAATTAAAGCAATAATTAAAGAAATAGGAATTGAATAATAGTAATATATATCTACATGAAAATGCTCATTAACTGGATATGGTAATGGATGATTAAAAAAAGTAAGAAAAATAATTAATAGAGATGTGATGATAACTAATAATAAATTACTTCTAAAACCTACATTTGATGATGAGAATATAGTTGGAATTATCAAAAAAATTGCAAAAGGATTAACAATGCCTCCTGTTAAATAAATCAAAAAACTTATTTGTAAAGTATCAATTAATAGAAAAAAAAATGCATCTTTGTCTGATAATTGAGTTTTTTGATGAATATAAATCAAGTATATATTGCTCAACCCTCCAATTAAAACTATTAAGTTAGTTAAAATAAAGTTGAATTTAAAATCAAAAATAAAATAAACTGAATTTAAAGTTATCATTTGGCCAACAATAGCTATCCAACGCAAGTTAATATAAGTAGATTTTTTTAAAGAAAAATATTTTGAAGTTTCGAAAAACTTCATTATTAAATATCTAGATTTTGAACATTAATTGCATTTGAAACAATAAAATCTTTTCTTAAAGCCACATCATTCCCCATTAATGTATGAATAAGAAGCTGATCTTTTTTTAGGTCTTTTGAATATTGAACTTGTAGCAAGTTTCTTGTTTCAGGGTCAAGTGTGGTGCTCCATAATTCATCTGGATTCATTTCACCTAACCCCTTAAACCTTTGAATACTCATTCTTGATTTTTCTTCATCATAAGCTTTAATAAATTCTTTAGTTCCTTTTTTAAATTTCTTTAATTCTTTACTATGGCTTTGGATATAATCCTCTAATTCCTTTTCATCTTTTATATAAATTCCTTTAGAACCTTTATTAATTTTAAACAAAGGCGGTTGAGCAAGATACACATGTCCATTTTCGATTAATTTGTTAAATGGTTTGTTATTAAAGAATGTTAGTAATAAAGCCCTAATATGAGAACCATCAACATCAGCATCTGTCATAATGATAATTTTTCCATATCTTAAATCTTTTAAATCTAATTCTTCAGTTTTAGGGTCTAGACCTAGTGCATTAATAAGTGTTACAATTTCATTTGAGGAAATCATTTTAGACAACGCTTTTGTTCTATATTCACTTCCATCTTTGTTGCTATTTTTTTTTAGAGCAGTCTCTTCAACGTAAGTATTAAGAATCTTACCTCTAAGTGGCAAAACAGCTTGATTTGATCTATTTCTTCCCTGCTTTGCCGAGCCTCCTGCTGAGTCTCCCTCAACTATAAATAATTCAGTTCCTTCTTGTTTTCCTATTTGGCAATCTGCCAATTTTCCAGGTAGCCCACTTAACTCTAAAGCTCCTTTTCTTCTTACATTTTCTCTTGCTTTTCTAGCAACATCTCTAGCAAGAGCCGCTTGCATCACTTTTGCTAAAATAATTTTTGCTGTAGATGGATTTTGGTCAAACCATATTGATAATTTTTCACTAACAATATTTTCTACAATCATTCTAACTTCTGATGAAACTAATTTATCTTTTGTTTGAGAAGAAAATTTTGGATCAGGTATCTTCGCAGATATTACACAGGTTAAACCCTCTTTAATATCATCACCTGAAATAGTTAATTTATTTTTCTTTAATAAATTATGTTCAGTTGCATATTTATTAATCACTCTAGTTAATGCACTTCTAAAACCTAATAAGTGAGTACCACCATCTTTTTGATAAATATTATTTGTATAAGGATAAATATCCTCACCATATGTTGCATTCCATTTTAGAGAGCATTCAATTTCAATGTTTTCTTTTTTACCTTCAATATAAATTGGCTTTTTGAATAAGTCATTTCCAGTTTTATTTAAAAGTTTTTCTCTTTTTTCATCTAAAAAATCAACAAATTCTAAAACACCACCATCAAATTTAAATTCAATTATTTTTTCTTTTTTTTGATTTAAGTCATTAACTGTTATCTTTATTCCTTTATTTAAAAATGCTAATTCTCGCATTCTTTTAATAATTATACTTGGAGTAAATTTTATTGAAGAAAAAATTTCTTTTGATGGCAAGAAGGTTATTTGTGTTCCTGTTTCTTTTGAATTGCCTATAGCTTTAAGCGGAGCTTTTGAGTCTCCATCTTTAAACTCCATAAAATATTTCTTTCCATCTCGATCAATTTCTAATTTTAATTTTTCAGATAGTGCGTTTACAACTGAAACTCCAACACCATGCAAGCCACCTGATACTTTGTAAGAGTCGTGATCAAATTTTCCTCCCGCATGAAGTTGTGTCATAATAACTTCTGCAGCAGACATTTTCTCACCCTTATGCATATCAACAGGAATACCCCTGCCGTCATCTCTAACTGTAATAGTTCCATCTGAATTAATTTTAACATCTATATTTTTACAATGTCCTGCCAAAGCTTCATCTATGGAGTTATCTACAACTTCATAAACCATGTGATGTAAACCCGTACCATCATCGGTATCACCAATGTACATTCCTGGTCTTTTTCTGACTGCCTCAAGGCCTTTTAATACCTTAATTGAGTCTGCTTGATATGTAGTGTTATTTTTCATTTTTTAATAAAGGAGATACCTTACTTATAACATTTTTTTTAAAAAAGAAGGGAATTTATTTTACAAATATAAATTATAATATTGAATTAACATCTAATTAATGGCGGAGAGAGTGGGATTCGAACCCACGGTACCTTTGACAGTACACACACTTTCCAAGCGTGCGCCTTAAACCACTCAACCATCTCTCCTTAGTGATTAATGTTTATTTAATAAGTATTTATAATAATAATTAAAATTATGCCTCAAGTTTCTTAAATTAAATTTTACAAATTCTTTAAATAATATCTTTAAAAACTGAATCCATCGTTGTTTTCTTCCTAGCATTCCTTGACTATTTTTGTTCGAATAAGTGTGTTCATAGGTTACATGTTTTACGTTAAAAAATTTTGCGATGAAAGCTTGCGAATTGCTTAGTTTTCCATCTAAATCTCTTCTGAGAGTAAATAGAGCTTTTTGTTTAGTTTTTCTAAACACATAATTCGATATACCTATAAGCTCATATTCTGAAAATAAAGATCCATTATAAGTTTTGTGAATATTAAATATTTTTTTTAGGATTATTTTGGATAACTGAATACTAATTATTTCTTTAGTCTCAAAAATATCAAAATCTAAGATTTTATTAATAAAGAAATTATATTCAGATACAGATAAACTAGTAAATTGAATTAATGATGATATGAAATATTTTGGGTAATCACCTGTGATACTTTTGCTTGTAACATAATAAGGTTTATGAAATTCAAAAAGTGTCCCATATTTTATTGAATATTCATTTTTAAAAAAATTAATTTTTTTTAAAATAACAGTATCAGCATCCCAAATAATAATATTTTCTTTTTTTTTTTTAATAAAATTTAATACATAACTAAGTTTTAGTATCTGTTGATAATACCAATTTAATCTTTTTCTAAACAGATTTTGATAATCAATATTGTTACTTAATTCTTCAAAAATATCATTAAATTTTTCAAATGAAATTATTTTTTCTTCATCAATTATATTAAATTCTTTAAAGTGTAATTTTTCTTCAAATTCTAAAATTTCTTTTTTGGGACAAATTATAGTAATTTCAAATAAAGTATAAAATTTTTTGAAAGATTTATAATTTTCTAATATTATTGGTATATCTCTAGCAAGAGAAATCTGGCAAATATTAATTTTTTTTAAATACATATTTTTGCTTTTATAATTTACTTTCCTTCATAAAATCTCCATGGCCAAGTAGTAAATCTAGTGTGTTTTCTAAACCAAAAAGATAAATATCTTTCTGCTAAAAATGCGTACAACCTTTGGGTGTCATAGCCTTGCAGATTCTTAAATCCAAAAACTTTTTCACACCTCATTAACCAGGGGAATAAATTGTTGAACCAATTATTAATTACATATGGTTTGGCGATGAACATAATGTGGGGGTGAAAGTTATTTGATGTGTTTATATATTCTAAAAATTCGTCTCTATCTTCATCTGGTAATAAATTTGCTGCTTTAGAAATGTTACCATGACCGTGATGCATGTCAAAATGTAATTTTATTGATTGTTTATCTTTATTAAAAAAAATTGATGGATTTTGAATTAAATTTTTAAATCCTCTTTTTATCATTTTCATTTTTTTTACACCCATAACACTTATTGGTTCACATATTATTGATTCATGCTTTTCATATTCATCTGGGATATAGTTTAAAAAATGATCATTATAATTAAATTCATTAATTTTTTTATTTATAGATTCTCTTTTAATCCAAAAACGTCTTTTTTGACAAAAACCAACCCAGTCTGAATTATTTAAATTAAGTTGATTTTTCCAATACCAGTACTGGAAAGTTAATTCTGAATAATACTGCTCTTTAAAAAATATATTATCCTGTAAGTTACATGCAATATAATTATTTGGGAGTAAACCTTTTCCAACCCAGCCTACTCTATACTGAGTGTTATTAATAAATTTTATTTCTTTGTTTGTTACACAATACATTATTAAATTTTTCATATATAATTTTAGTATAATATATTATTTAAATAAAAAAATGAAAAATCATATTTACGATTGCACAACATTTTATAACGCTAATTTATTATTTGAAATGCGGTTTCATACTCTAAAAAATGTTGTTGATTATTTTGTGGTATGTGAGGCAAACAAAGATCACACAGGAAATTATAAAAGCTATAATTTTAACCCTAAAATTTCTGAGCAAGAGAGAAAAAAAATCATCTATATTCAGGTAGATAATCTTCCATCAATAAAGATAAAGGGTAAAAAAGACTATAAGTTACTAAGCATTCAAATGGAGAATTTGTTCAGGGGTATAGAGCAAGCAAATAATGATGATTTAATTATTTTTTCTGATGAAGATGAAATACCAAGCCCTGAAGCAATTAGCTCTTTCAATGAAAAGAGGTACAAGTTTGGAATACTTTTGCAAAATATGTACTATTATAAATTGAATATTATGGGTGTTGATGAAGGTAATGGAAATTGGCCTGGGTCAAGAATTTGTTTAAAAAAAAATCTCAAATCTTTTTTTAAATTTAGATTATTAAAAATTAAAAATACTAAATATCCATTTTGGAGAATTGATAAAGAAAAAAACATTGAATTAATTAAAAATGGAGGTTGGCATTTTACATACCTTATGAGTCCAAAAGCAATTATCAAAAAAATTGAAAGCATGGCACACACAGAATTTAATAAAGAAGAGTTTAAAAAAGAAAATATAATAGAAAACAATATTAAAAATTTAAAAGATCCTTTTAAAAGAAATTTAAGATTAGCCAGAGTGGAAATTGATAATTCTTTCCCTAAATATTTAAGAGATAATATTAATATTTATAATGATTGGATTTTAAAATGATACCTATAACTAAGCCTTCTTTAGATAAAAATGACTTAAAATATGTTAAAAAAGTTTTATCATCAAAAATTCTTACTGATGGATTCTATCAAAAAAAATCAGAAGACACTATAAAAGCTTATATTAAATCAAAATTTGTTGCTGTAACACATAGTTGCACAGGTGCTCTTGAAATTTCTAGTATTTTAATAAATTTAAAACAAGGCGATGAAGTAATATTGCCATCCTATGGTTTTGTCTCAATTGCAAATGCTATTGTTTTAAGAGGGGCTAAACCAGTTTTTGCCGAGATTAACCCTGAAGATTTAAATATTTCTTATGAAGATATTATAAAAAAAACCACAAAAAAAACAAAAGCTATATATATAATTCACTATGCAGGAAATTCTTGTGAAATAGAAAAAATATCACATTATGCTAAATCCAAAAAAATTTTTTTGATCGAAGATACTGCTCATGCTTTCCTGGGAAAGTATAAAAATAAATTTCTAGGGACTTTTGGTGATATTGGTGTTTTCAGTTTTCATGAAACAAAGAATATTATTGGAGGACAGGCTGGATGCATTTCTATTAATAATTCTAAATTAATAACTAGAGCAAATTATATTTTAGATAAAGGTACCAATAGAAGAAACTTTATTAAAAATTACAAAAAAAAAATAATATTTTCTAAAAATAATCGAAAGTTTTATAGCTGGGTTGATTTAGGCTCAGAATATAGAGCTCCAGAATTAAGTAGTGCGCTGCTATACTCCCAATTGCTTAAAGTTAAAAATATACAAATCAAAAGAAAAAAGCATTGGACTATATTTAAAAAATTAATTGATAAATTAGATACCAAAAAGTTTTATTTAATTAAACCAAATAAAAATTCAACCAGTGCCTATCACATCCTAGCTCTAATATTCAAGACGACTAAACTTGCTAATAGTTTTAAAGAAGTTTTTAAATACAACAAAATTGCAGCAACGTTTCACTATGTTCCTCTTCATACATCTACAATGGGGAAAAAATTTTGCAAGTATAAACTTCCTTTAACAGAAAATATTTATAATAGAGTTGTTAGATTGCCTTTATATTCTGAACTAACAAAAATAGAAATAAAAAAGATATCTTCATTATTGAAAAAATTTACTCTTGTGAAGTAGTGGCTACTAACTAAAAATATAATAATTCATATAATTTTTTACTGTAGTCACCTTTAAATTAAAACTCATCATTGAAAGTTTTTTAGAGTTCTCATGATCTAATATTTTAAAATTTTTTGTACTCATTTTTTCCCATTTATTTTTTATATAGAAAGGTTCAATTTTTTTTTCACACAATAACATTGAGTGTAGTTTTAATTTTTTGGTAATCTTAGCTGTCTGATTTGTTAGTTTATATGCTATTTTACGCTTTCTATACTTTTCTGACACTATAAGTGTGTCATAGTATAAATAATTTAATTTATTTTTTTTTATTAAAAAATTTCTATTCCTTAATAAGACATAACCAACTAATTTTTTTTTTATATAAGCTAAGTTGTGAATATCATTATCTTGTATATATTTATTAAACCACTTTAGTTGAGATATAACTCCATACTTCCAATGTGTATTTTTCAATTTACATATGCTTAGAATGACATCTTTTTTTAATTTTTTTGTTAAAATAGATTTGAGTATTAAATCCTTCATATTATTTAGTTTTATACAATAACCATGTTTTTATATGTAAAAATTTATTTAAACTTTTATTTTCCAATCATCTATAAATATCTTAATTCAAATATAAATAATTTTATATCTAGCATTTTATTTTTCTTTATTTATTTTTAGCACTCCAATAAATGCTTCTTGAGGGATCTCTACCTTACCAAACTGTTTACCTCTGGCTTTCCCTTTTTTTTGTTTGTCTAGTAGTTTCCTTTTTCTATCTCTTGCTCCACCACCATGGATTTTAGTTAAAACATCCTTTTTAAAACCTTTAATAGTCTCTCTTGCTATAATCTTGCCTCCAATTGCGGCTTGAACTGGTATCATAAAATTATGTCTTGGAATAAGATCTCTTAATTTCTCACAAACTTCTCTCCCAACAGTTTGTGCAAAATCTTTATGAACCATCATTGACAACGCATCAACAGGTTCAGCGTTCACTAAAATACCTAGTTTTACTAAGTCACCTTCTCTATGACCTATAATTTCATAATCAAAACTAGCATATCCACTTGTCATTGATTTTAATCTATCATTAAAATCAAAAACAACTTCATTCAGTGGAATTTCATAATTTAATACTGCTCTATTTCCAGAATAACTTAGATTAGTTTGTAAGCCTCTTTTATCTTGGCAGACCTTTATAATTGCACCCAAATATTGATCCGGGGTAATGATTGTTGCTTTAATCCATGGCTCTTCTATATATTTAATTAATGTAGGCTCAGGTAAGCTTGATGGGTTTTGTAATTCAATTACCTCACCTTTATTCATATAAACTTTATAAACAACTCCTGGAGTTGTTGTTAATAAATTTATATCAAATTCTCTCTCCAGTCTTTCTGTGATAATTTCTAAATGTAGTAAGCCCAAAAATCCACACCTAAAACCTAACCCCAATGCTGAAGAAGATTCTGCCTCATATGAGAAACTTGCATCATTTAATTGTAATTTACCTAAGCCATCTTTTAATTTTTGATATTCAGAACTATCTAC
>Ga0115003_10001623_pt1 | contig 19428 bp, 9 predicted proteins | sample ArcticOcean_MG_C_7_FD_88736 | JGI IMG/M metagenome (GOLD analysis project Ga0115003, IMG submission 88736) | Marine microbial communities from western Arctic Ocean - ArcticOcean_MG_CB11_88 | ecosystem: Environmental > Aquatic > Marine > Oceanic | place: Arctic Ocean: Canada Basin | collected... | reverse complement strand
ACAATGGGATTGTTTGCACGTCATACGATTGCCTTGTAGGCTGCCCTATGAGTCCGACGCGCCACCAACTACGCCACCCCGGCTTACCCCGTCGTGAAGCACTCCCCCTTTCAATGATACGGCTCACCTTTGATGTGCTGTCCATTGTAGCCTTTATTCACTGCCAACTTTTGGCCTTGGACATGGTGGACCTAAACACTGCGATTGCGGCTGCTTCAACAGAGCGTCGCAAGCGCACAGAAGGTGAGGATAAAGAAAAGAAAATCCGCCGTAGTGGGGCAGATCTCGGGCTAGAGGCCTTTGACCCTGCCAAATACGCTGAGAAAGAAAAGGCCGATGCGGTTTCTATGTGGTTGGTGCTTACCTTTTCAGTTATCGTTTCACTCCTAATGCGCTATGTATTAATGCCGAATACTGCCAGTGATAAAACAGATATTTTGTACCTTCTTCCTTTAACAGCAATGATTCTACTTCCACAAGTTCACCGTGCAATATTGCCGCAAAAATACCTTGAACATTTCACTAAGGGCACTTGGGTGAAAAGTGGATTTTTACACACATTTACATTTTTAGCAATGGCTTTTTTGTTGGTTAATCCGCCGTTTGGGGATATTGTGGCGCCGCAATTATCCAGTGAATGGACAATTGCTACTGATGATGGCGTTGAATTGCTATTTGATGACGGAACTAGTAAGAGCGCTATCACTTGGACAGTTGATTCGGAGGGCAAATTAAGAGGCCAAGTTTGGTTACTATTCGGATTGGCGGATAATGTTAATTCAGATGGAGCCGAAGTAATCGTGACGCTTACAAATAATGAAGGTAGCAAAGAACTTTCAGCAAATAATACCTTTTGGGTTGACAACGAACAAAGATTACTAAATGCAACAACTACGACAAATCGTACAATTCCTAATTTATTCCCGCATGATGATAAAGATCAACGTTTTGCAATTCAATTGGGCGAAAATATTCCTGAAGGCACGCATATAATTACAGTTCAACTAATCGAGCAAGGAGACCCTTGGGAAAATCAAAGAACCTACAAATGGGACTTGATAGTCGTTAAGGAAGTTGTGCAAGTTTAAGAAAGCAAGTCTGAATGAGCTGCCATTATTGTGCTCAATAGTATCGATATTTTGTTAATATCTCTTTGCTCATTAGTCGTTTGAATCATTTTGGAAACTCTATATTTGCGAATTAGTGGAGCAATTGGCGTCCAACAGGCGGCATCTATCAAGTATTGTCTTACTGTCATATCCTTGCCGAGGATAATTTGATACCAGTCATTTTTCTACACCCCTATTGTAAAGGTGAAAGTGAACAGGTTCCAATTACTCATTCTTCAAATGTGTTACAAAGCGTGCGGTTAGAGCATCGAGTTGGATATGTTCTCCACCGCCTTCTACCAGCCTATAATCGACTTCAGCCATCCATTCAGTAAGATCCAGTTTTGCTGACTCACTGAGGAAATCAGCCGCATATAATTCGCGATGTAATTGGTTGACAAAATCAGTTCCAGCCAGGCCATATTTGTCAAGCAATTCTTTCAGTCTTCTTCTTGCAGCATGGAATCCATCATCCTTGCATGCCATCAAATATTGGTGCAATGCTTCAGGAGGTGCTGTTGCCGAGGTTTCATAGATTAATTCTCTCGTAATATTGTGGTCTAGTGCTGCGGCAACTTGGAGAGCAGTAATCGCCTTTCTAAGATCGCCTTGACTGATTCTTGTCAATGCCTCTGCAGCATCATCAGTTAGATTTACTTTCTCTTCCTTTGCAACATGTATGACTTGATTTTTTACTGCTGAATCCGATAGCGGCCGAAATCTAAAAACTGCACATCTGGACTGTATTGGTTCAATGATTTTTGAAGAGTAGTTACAGGATAAAATAAATCTGCAAGTTTGAGCATATTGTTCCATAATTCTGCGAAGTGCGCCTTGTGCATCATTGGTCAAAGCATCGGCTTCATCAAGGAAAATAATCTTGAATTTGGCACTGCCATAGGGGGCAGTTCTCGCGAATTGCTTTACCTTGGTCCTTATGCTTTCCAATTTTCTTTCATCAGAAGCATTCATCTCCAGTAAATTCTGTCGATAATCTTCACCAAATACATCTTTTGTCAAAGCCATGGCGGCAGTTGTCTTTCCAGTGCCTGGAGGGCCTGCGAAAAGCAAATGTGGGAATTCCTTATTCTTAGAATATATAGTTAATCGTTGCACTACGGGCAATTGTCCACGAATATCTTGAACTGATTGGGGGCGGTGTTTTTCAACCCATAAGTCGCTCATAGATGTGACCTTTACGGCGAACCTCCTTCAACATTTGCTTGATTTTTGATTGGCGCTAAATGATTTCAGAGTAAATTGGTGGCAAACAATTCACTTTTTCTGAATACTCTCCCGTAGGGAGAAGAAAGTGTTTTGAACTGCAATTTCATGCTCATTGAGGGGAAAGACAGTATAACGGGGGCGAGGTGTGAGGGATGAGTCCCATGCTACGCGATAACAAAAAACCTCAAACTTCGGTAGCCGTATTGCTGATAGTTCTATTTTTATTCGCAGATTTAGCACTTCCAAGTGCAATGCCTGAATGGAAAGAATTGGAAGACACACCTGCAGTTAGTAGAGTTATTTCTAGCGTGTCACCTTCAGAGGACACTTACATAGATTCTTTTTATCCAAACGACAATTTTGAACAGGCATCAAATGGCACACTTGATGGAGGGATCACAACACCAACTCGTTTACTTTTCAGTTTCAATCTGAGTTTCGGTTCCACAGATACAATCCACTCAGCAACACTGAGTTTGACTTGTACAACCGATGCGATAGTTTCAACCGATATTGCAATTTATCCAGCGACAATAACAACATCATGGAATGTGACACAAGTTACTTGGACTAATTCTGCAACGAACATCATGTGGAATTCACCCGGCGCTGATGGTTCGTCAGAGCGTGGTGTTTGGGAACCGCCACACCGTGCTATGGTCAATGGGACCATGCTGGTAAACGTAACTGCGCTTGCACAGCAAGCAGCATCTAATAATCAAAACACATTAGAACTCATAGTAGCATCAGAAGGAGCAGAATATACTTGTGCTATGAGTGAGTCTTCAATAGTTTCTCAAAGACCTTCTCTAACCCTGGACACCTCTTCTTCAGCAGCGGGTAATGGTGGAAGTGTCACGGCAGATTTCGTTGAAGAGGGGGCATCATTGATGACTGGAGATTTTATTCTAATGGCAGAAAAGAACCCTACACTTTCCTATGACTCATTAGTTGGAAGTGGTGTGGAATTCCAACTTTCTTTAGATTCTACTTTCAAATCAAATGAAGACCTTACATGGCATTACAGCACAATGTCAAATTCATTCACCACAACCAGTAGTTCAGGTACTTTTGATGTTCCAAGCGGTAGTGAAGTCTCCAATGGTTCAGTGATTTACTACCGTGTTCGCTCTATGGATTCCACTGATACACTCAGTGATTGGACTGACAGTTATTTCTCGCTACCTGCTCTTTCGGTCACCGATAACGGCGATGGAACAGCAACGATTGAAATCGATGCAGACGACATGGGACTGAGCGATGGTTTCATCAAAGATGCCCAAGTTGACCAACGTTCAATGAATATGAACTTCGGATCGAATGATAAAATGGAGGTAATGATGTCAACAACCAAAGAGTCATTAGTACATTTAAGATTAAACTTAGACCAACTTGGCTTACATAGCAATGCTACGGTTCAAAATGCAGAACTGAATTTAACTCGATTCTCAACTGCAGGCTCACCAGAGGTGTCTATTCACGAAGTAACTTCCGAAGATGTTTGGGTTGAAGCCGACACCACATGGAGACGTTCTGATTCATCTAATCTATGGGATGATGGTGGAAGAGATATTCTTTCAGTAGCAAGCGACACTATGGTCGGAACTACTTCATCATCTGATTCATCCTTTGAGATTACCGACGCGCTACAAGAATGGGTGAGAGATGGAGCTACTGGTTCCAAGGATTTCATGATGATTGGGCGTAGCGATACAGGGGCTTATGCTTCCAGTGGGCTACAGGGAATTAATTTCTATTCATCCGACAATAGTGACGATACTAAGAAACCTAAGTTTGAATTAACATATAGTTGGAGTTCAAACACGACTATTAGTAATCCAACAATACTCGGACCAGAACAAGGCAAAGCAGTTTGGGAGCAGGTAGGACACAATCTTTCTGGAAATACTACCCCCTCACTCACATGGTTGGGCACATCTTCAACTTCTTACAATATGATTTACCAGATCGCAACCGATCAATACTTCCGCGAGATAGTAAATCTAGTGGATACAAGAACCGATTCCAATTTCACTTCTAGCCAAGGGATATTCAACTTAACAGGCGTTGATGAACTTAATACTGGTAATATGTATTTCTGGAGAGTTTCACACATAGATAATGATGGACTACGGGGCGAATGGGAATATTCTAATTTCCTTGTCAGTGGATTGACGAGTACTTGGTTGGGCAACGATAGATACGAGTTTAGATTAAGTGACGGCAATGGTACAACAGATGGACTATATCCCGAATGTGATGACACATATATTGACAGTGGTTCTTCCACTACCAACTACGATGGCGAGACTGAAATGCAAATTTCATACAATACTTGGCCTAGTGAAACAAGTGTATTATTCAATTGTAATCTTGTTGCTAATTTACTACCGAACGGATATGCAGTGGAATCTGCACATTTAGCCGTTAAGTTAGCTGATTATCCTAGCGGTTCACCAAATGTGGCTGTTTGGGAGAGCAGACAACATAACTGGACTGCTGAAGAAGCAACTTGGACTACATATGATGGAGCCAATAATTGGGCTTCAGCTGGAGCAAAAGGCTGGGAGAGAGGCTCTCTCATCGATTCATTAACAGTTGGAAATTCTTATTCAGCAGGTGATACTGTTGAATGGAATGTGACATTAGGTATTCAAAATGCTATGCGTCAAGATAGGGCAGCAGACTTCATCATCGGTGTAACTGGTGCAGGGTCTGGTAGTGACCGAGACATTATGATCTATCCAGGTTCAACTATAACTGCAAGTAATAGGCCACAACTTTCCTTTGTCTATGTCCCTGGTTCTGACGCAGTTCCAAATGACGCAGTTCCAGTTTTACCACTGAATGGGTCATGGTCTGTAACTCCTGGAATTGAGACCGCACCAGAACACCGTCCGGAATTGGGTTGGTCTTTCAATGGCACCATGAGCATTGGTGGCTGGGCAGTGCAAATGGACAAATCAACTTCATTCAGTACTCCTGATTTAATCATGACAACATCATGGCTAGACTCTGGTTTTGATACAACAAATCTAACCTATACACCAGCAAGTAATTTAGAGAATGGTTCTACTTGGCACTGGAGGGTAAGAGCAATATCGACCACAAACCAACTCGGTAATTGGTCACAAACATTTAATTTCCTTCTGCCAGATATTACTACTTGGCCTATTGATTCAGACAATGCAGCAGTTGAGTTACATCACAGAAAGGCTATGCCATCCCTCAATATCCCCAATTTCACGGATACCTATGTAATTGAAGGAGGAACCGGTTCAAGTTCTACACATGATACATCTGGATATATCTATGTGGGTGAGATGGCAACAGGATACCAATCAGCGGGATTGATTAAGATCCCACTAAATCAATTACCAAATCCAAACAATGCAAGAATCACAAATGCAGATTTAAACCTATACTCAATATTTGGTTCGTCCATCGGCGAGCCACTGGCGATTAGGCCGGTATTACAAAATTGGAATGCTGATGCAAATGACACAACATATGATGGAATTAACAATTGGTCAGTACTCGGTGGAAGACATATTGGGACAGATATTGGTACTTATGTAGATATTCAAGACAGTTTATCTGCGGGTTGGATGACATGGGATGTCACAGAGGCAATACAAGCCGCCCAAGCTGCAGGTTCTAGTGAATTGTCATTGATGATTTACGCATCTGGCACGGTAACCCAAGATTATGTCGAATTCATTTCAACAGATAGCACCTCATCTGACAAACCTTGGTTGAATTTAACTTGGACTAATGGTAGTGCTTCAATACCGACCACTGCAGGAAATAATGCAGGTCCTAGTAACAATGCGATTACTTGGAATGCAACATCACATGCAGTAATACCAGAATACAAACCTACTATGTCTTGGACTCATTCTAATTCAGCAAATATTGATGATTGGAGAGTTTTCATTATGGCAGATGCAAATGAGGAGATGGAAGGATTAACCACCTATGACTCTAGGTCTCAGCCACAATTTTTCGATTTAACAAATTTAACCTTTACACCAGGAACTGACATTATTCACACCCGTGAAGTCAGATGGATGGTACAACCTGTTGTCGATAAGATGTTGGGTCCACGTAGTACTTCTACAGTATTCCACATACCAGAAGAAATGAGCGGTGAAATAGATTCAACTACAGCTTGGGTCTCACTTCAAGAAGGAGCATATGTAGAGCCGTTATCTTACCCAGCACTAACAGAAGATACCTATCTTGACAGCGGTAATAGATTTACATCTTTTGGAAATACTACAACGGTAAATGTAGGAGTAAGTCCTTTGTCAAGTAACCATTATGCTAACACATTAATTTCGTTTGATTTAGGTGTTCTTCCACTTCCAAATATCTATGAAATTCAAAATGCTACTTTGGAAATGTCAGTTATATCAGGTTCTGGTTCAGTATATACTTCAGTATCGGTAATGAATACTAATTGGAGTGAATCTTCTCAATGGGCCGCTCCTTCAACTACAGCAAATTGGATGGCACCAGGGGCGCATCAAAGTACTGATAGCGACCTACCATTTACCCAAGGACAATGGATTAATTCTTCTGGTGACACAATTATTTGGAATTTAACTAGTGCAATTCAAGAAGCAATTCATAATGGGCAGAGCACAATCTCTCTAATTATTCAAGGCGAGTCTTTCGGAACAACTACAATGGGCACATATGCATTGTATAGTAGTGAATCACCAAATATTGATATGAGGCCAAGGATAAATTTCACTTACATGGAGCAAGCGCCATGGATTCCTTCAGCATCAACTGGATTATTACCTGCGGATGGAACTACACTGTGGGATACTAGCACATCTAGGCCTTCGGGACTAAGCGTATTCGATGTTAATTGGACAGAGCTTCAAAACAATGAAACCAGTTGGTCTGGTTGTTTTTCAGATTCTCCACGTATGTTATATGCCAACTGTTTAGATCTGAATGATTTAACTGGAACTGATTTTTCATTCAATCCCAGTACCAATACTATGACAATCTCCAACAATTCATATGCGGATGCATGGACATATTGGCGCGTTAGAGCGGATCAAAACGACCGTATTGGTCAATGGTCAACTGTTAACAGTTATAGAACTCCAGACTCAATTGGATATGATGATGGTAATGGCAATCATACAGTAATATTGTCACGTGGTTCAGTCTTCTCTGAGAGTGGTATATTACCACTAGCACCAGATGTGGAACTGGAATCAACAGTGGCTAGCAATCAAGGCTCGAGCACTATTCTTGATTTGGGCACAACATCATCTGGAACAGGTGAAAGCCAAATTCTTCTTGAATTCTATTTGGGAGATCTCCCATGGCCTGCGGCTATGACTCCTACATCAATGGTACTCAAACTTTGGAGAGAGCAAGTAGTTGGAACAACTTCAACAACAGTTTCCGCACATGCTTGTTCTTCATTCAGCGAATCAAGTGCCACTTGGAGTAATGCCCCAACTTGTTCAACAACTGAATTAACTAGAACAACTCTAACTCTAATGCCACCAGATGGATGGCATGAATTTGACTTGACAAGTCTAGCACAATCCAATATTGCTAATGGCAATACTACAATGTCAGTATTACTGAAGGTTGTAGGAACGCCTGGAACATCTCACCGTTTCTTTTCAAGTGATTATAGTGCCAATGAATCACGTCGCCCGCAGTTGGTCTTAGATTATGTTGACAACACAGCAGGAATTGTTCCTCCGAACCAACCTTCACTGCTATTCCCACTAGATGGAAGCGTACTATACGATACTAATGAAGTAGTTCTTCAAAGCCAATCAAATCCAGTATTGTCTTGGAATTCAGTAAATGGAGCGAGCGGATACATCGTCACAATTGCGAATTCAACAGGTGTCTATAAGTTCAAGTCGTGGGAAAGTACATACATTAACGGTACAACATTCCGTTTCAATAACCTGCTAGATTCAGGCGATGTATTTTCATGGTGGGTACAAGGTGTTAACCAAACAATTCCGGGTCCTTCTTCAGCACGTTGGTCGTTCGCAATTGGTGACCCCTCACATACTGATAATCAAGATATGACCTTCACATATGATTTCCAAACAGGAAATGAAGTAATGCAATTTGGTCACACAAATATTAGAGATAGCACTCTTAGTGAAGCGAATCCAAGTGAAAATATGGGAGACCGAGATTATCTCACAATTGGTACTGGTTGCGATTCTGTTGCTAATGCGGAATGTAGGGTCGTAATTGGATTAGATAATTCTCAGATACCATTTGCTCCATTCCAGAAGATACACTCTGCAAGTCTTGGATTCTATATCTCATCAATGAGCGCATCTGGTGGAGCATCTTCTTTGGATATTTCAGTACACAAAATGCTTTCATCATCTTGGAGCCAATCCGCTTCCTCATGGAATCAATCAATTCCGGGGATGAATTGGAGTGCTCCAGGTCTTCAGGCAGGTGTCGAGTATGATGCTACAGCAATTACTACAATTACACTTCCATCCACAGCCACAGGATGGTTTTGGTTGGATATAGGTGTAGATGGAATGCTTGTTGACAATGATAACCAATGGATAATCATTGCAACACCAAATGCAGGATCCTTTGCAATGGACGTCTATTCTAGTGAATATGCATCCTCTTCTCAGAGACCAAAGATACAGTTGAATACAACAAATATTAGCAGTATTACAATTGCACCAACTTTGTCAACGACGGATGCAGACTCCACATTCAGTTTCTCACATCAAGCATACAATCACCAAGTATTGCAAATCAGTGCGCCAGTAACTTGGAGTTCTAGCGATGGAAGCATTGATTCCTTCGGATTATTTACTCCTCGAAGCGTTGGTACGCACACAATTACTGCTTGTTTCGGATTAATTTGTTCAAGTGAATCAATAACGGTAACTCCAGGAGTTCCAACGGATCTTGATGTTACGCCTCTAATTAGCCAAATTACATCCGATGAGTCTCTGGAAATTATCGCAACAGTTGTTGATCAATTCGGCAATACTGTTTCAGGTGAATTGATTACATATTCTGCTACAAATGGTTCAATGGCAGGCGCTAATGGCAATATCTTCTACCCACACGAATCAGGAACTCAAACAGTTACTGTGACATGGGGAACACAATCGATTGATGTAGTGATTTCGGTAGACACTGGTACACCTGCATATTTTGAATTGTCAGGTTGTGAAGGAACAGTCCCAGCTGGTGAATGGTGTGACATAACTCACCTTCTTTACGACCAGTATGGTAATCTGCTAAATATTTCACAAGCAGGATTGCTAACTTGGAGCACAAATAATGGTAATTACAGTGAATTGAATGGGCAATATTTCCCAGATCACTTAGGTATCTGGAATCTTTCTCTAACATCGATTTCAGGCGTATCTGCCCAGATGGAGATTACAGTTGGACATGGGGAGATGCAGAGTCTTGAGCTCGTAGCATCCTCAACATCTATTACAGCAGATGATGTCGTATACATTAATACAACGAGAATAGATGTACGAGGAAATAGGCTGGTAGTAATATTGCCAATAGAAAATTGGACAATGACGGCTGATGGTAACTTAAGTGCAGGTGAAATTGCAACTTGGAACCCAATCTCAAGAGGTTCTAAGTTGCTACAAGCGAAGTATGAATCTGTTTATGCAGAAATAACAATTACAGTTTCAGAAGGAGCGATTAATACATTGGTATTGATAGTTGACTCTGAAGATTCTAGTTGGCAAAATATGCTACTAACTACAGATGATACATTATCGGTCAAGGTCAAGGCAATTGATATGAAGGATAATCGTTGGACAATAACAGCTAATTGGTCAATTTCACATCAACTTTGGAATGACCAAAGTGCTTTGGAACAATTGACGAATGATCAAACCACATTCAACCCGTACCATGCATCAACATCGCAATATACTATCACTGCAACATATGACGATGGTAATATGGTTCATATAATTTCAATATATGCGACTGTATCACATGGAATTCTAACCAATATTGATTTGAATTCAATAAGCAGTGAAGACGATGTATCGAGCGAGTATGATATCACTTCAGATGATTGGATTGAATTTTCTGCAGAACTTTCAGATTCGGAACAGAACCCAATCGATTCAAGCATTCTAAGATGGCTACTAACTGAAGAATCAAGCGGTGAAGTAACCGATATTACCGACGTATTAGTTGCAAACGGAATGAGGTGGGATGCTGAATCTATTGGAAACTATACAATAAAGGCATTCAATAATAGTCAATCCGGATATGAGGTGGGGGATTCTGTAAGTATTACAGTTCACCATGGTCGCGCGGTAAAACTTTCTGCTAACGAAGATGCAAATACTGCTACAGCAGGATTTGAAATAACCATCGTAATTACTGGAGAAGATAGCGATGGAAACACATTCCCTCAAAATGTCGAGTGGCAAGAGAATAATGGAGTAGCGCATGATATTAATTCTACAAGTGAAGACGGAATCTATACCTATCAAGCAAGAATCGAGGGGCCTCATCTCTTAACATACAGCAGTTCTCCAACAGTTAACAACGAAATACAGTTAGCAGTTAGTGCTAAGAGAACCGTGGCGCATCTAAAGGTTGAACTTTCAAGTGATTCAATTGATCAACTTGGAGAATTTACAGTTAATGTGACAGCATTTGATGAGTTTTGGAATAAAATACCTGTACCGTCAAGTACACTTGTTGATTCAACTGGAAGAGCGGAGATACTCAACCAAGGCGATGGTGTTTGGAGAATTATTACTCTGGATGAAGGTAGCCAAACAATCACGGTACAGTCTGGACAGGTAAGCGAAGAACGAACCTTCACAGTAACTGGAACACTTGAAGGATTCTTTGAAGCAGGTGGTATTTTGTATTACGTCGGAGCATTTTTGGCAGCAGCAATCGCGATTGTTCTATTGATTGTATTGAGGATTGTCATATCTGGAAATGATGACGAATGGGATGAGGACGAAGAAGACGAAGAGGATGATGATGAACCAACACCGGAGAGAAGAAAACCAACTCGCGGTGGTGCAGCAGGTCCATCTGGTCCCGCTCCCGTGCCCGAACCCGAACCTGAGCCAGAGGAAACCGATTACAGCCAAGATGAAAGCTACCGCATTGACGAAGAAGGAACTGAATGGTGGGAAGATGATGCTGGAACTTGGTGGTATCGCCAACAAGGCGAAGATGATTGGTCACAATGGGAAGACTGAAAATCAAGTAACTTAGTTGTCAGGTGGTTTTATGATAGGCGATGCAAATAATAAAAAATACTTATTTGCTTTAATTCTAACAATCTTGTTAACCCAAGCATTTCAGCCGATGACGGTTGAATCATTAGATGATGATGTTGCAATGCAAGCGGGTGCTCCAACTAGAATTGAGGTGACGTCACCGCAATATTCTATGACCGCTGATGAAGTTGTTGTTTTTGAAGCAGTATTGTATGACTCTGTAAATAATGTTGCCCAGGGAGAAATTACTTGGAGTTGTAGCAATGGAACTATTGATAGCAATGGTTTATTCTTTCCTTGGAGCGCAGGATTGGTTGAAATCCGCGCTGATCACGTTTTATTGAATTCAACATACAACATCACAGTTACAGCTGGTCAAGCAAACACATTACGGATTACTACACTTTCACCTCAGGTTTTACAACCTTATACATTGAGTGCCAATGAAGTAGATTCAAGAGGTAATGAAAAAGTTAGTACCGATGTAGTTTGGACGATTGATGGAGATTATATTGGTCAGGGAAATCCTCAATGGATTGCTGAAGATATTGGAAACACTAATCTGAGGGTGCGTTTAAATCAAATGGAATCTAATGTTGTTGTTGAAGTTCTTCCGGGAAATCCATTTGAGTTTATACTACCTGAAGGGATTCAAGTTCGCTCTGGGCAATCTGTTTTACTGGAGCCAAAACTAGTAGACGCTAACGGCTTCACAATGAATGTTTCAAACGCAGGTTCAATTTCATGGTATGCAGAAAATGGTTCAATCAATAATCAAGGATTGTATCAAGCATCAGCACCAGGGTTTTGGAATATTTCAATTTCAGCCGGCGGGATATTTGGTAATGGTAGCCTATATGTTGTACCAGCTAATGCCATGATTTCACAATTAGTTATAATTGAGGACCTAGAGTCGTATGCTGCCGGTACTGCATACGAGATTGCAACTATTAGAACTGACAATAATGGTAATTCTGGTTATGTCATCCCTCCATTATCAAATTGGTCAATTTCAAGTGGGGGGCTCCATTATGAAGATGAAAAGGTTTGGTGGACTCCTAGTTCAACAGGACAAGTAACATTACAAGTTGTTGATGAAGATGTTCCTTCTAGTCTAGAAGTGAATGTAGTTCATGGAAATGCAATTGACGCTATCCTATCCTTTAGCAAATCTCATTTGACAGCAGGAACTCAAGGCGTTATATTCTTTGAAGCATTTGACCGCTCTGGGAACCATTGGCCAGTAGATGGAGAAATATCTCTAGCCACGGGTAATGCTTCTTTGACTCAGATTGAGTCGGACCATGCACTATTCAATCCACAAAAAGTTGGAACGTGGAGATTTGAAGGTACCTGGTTTGACAATGCTACTGATTCAAGATATAATGTGGCCAATCAAATTGAAATTAAACATGGCCGTCTTTCGTTTATTCATCTAAACGGAAACTCAATGATATTACCTGCAGATACTCCATTATTACTAGAGCCACAATTTACTGATGCCTATGGAAACCAAATAGTTGGAGTAAATGTTAATTGGACTATCGATGATATAGATTCAACGTTAGATCTAATTTTATCACAAGGATATTTTTCTTCTTCAACAGTTGGTGGTCACGAAATAAGGGCAAATGCAGATGGTATTTTTGCAACGATAAGATTGACCGTTGTAGCAGGTTCAGCACAGCATTTGATAACTGATAAAGATAGTGGTTTTACAGCGATTGCTGGTGAGGAAACGGACATATTCGTTCAAGTGGTTGATATTCATGGCAATACAGCGCCGAGTAATGAATTAACTAATGATTTACCGATTTCAATTGGTGTTTTGGAGACTTCATCAGCAGGAATTGGTTATTGGACATTCACTGGAAAGGCAGCAGGGATGTACACTTTAACAATCGAAGAAGGAGATGCACATCGAGAGATTGCATTGACCGTATTGCCTGGTAAAGCAGTTCGTATTGTGGCAGAAATAGATGGCGACACATTAGCGCAAGGCGATGTATTTTTACTAAGGGCAAATGGTATTGATTCATTTGGAAATAAAGTTGAAATCGATGCCGAAAATACTACTATCTCTTGTACAGCAGGACCAACATCACATGTGACAACGGATACATGGGAAGTGGAGATAACTTCGGCTGGAAATGACCGTTCCTGCACGATAATGTGGGAAGGAATAATTGCTCAAAATTTCTTTGATGTTGAATCGGTATTGCTTGGTGGAACAGTTGGTTCCACAAATACAGCAATGGGATTAGGGGCATTCCTTCTTTCTCTTGTTTTGATTACTCTTGTCGTTCTAATTCGCAAAGCCAATCAAGCCCCTGAAGATGAATGGGTCGAAGACGCATTTGATTACGATGAAGAAAAACCTGAAAGTTCATCCTCACCGGAAGATGAAGAAAAAGAACAATTCGAAACAGATTCTGCAAGCGACCAGCAAACTGATGGTGACTGGATTGACAAAGCCATGAAAACCGAACTAGCGGCAGCGGCTGCAGAGGTTGGAGTAATGCAGGCAGCACCGGGTACAGAACAAGGTTCAACTGGTTGGTATGTAGATGTCAGCGAAGAAGTACAATACTGGGATGTTGCTGACGATGGTACTTGGAATAGAGTCTCGTGAGAATTACACTATCATTCCAAGAATTGTGCGATAACTTTCATCTCAACAGCAATTGGTGTAGGTAATGCTCGAATTGCTAATGTAGTCCTAGTAGGTCCTATTTTGCCTAATGTTTCAGCCCAAACTTCATTGTATCCTTGAAAATCTCTTTTCATATCAACTAAGAATGTTGTAACATCAATCACTTGATCTAAAGATGAGCCCGCTTCTTCTAAGATTAATGCGATATTATCTATTACTGCTTGAGTTTGGGCTTTGATATCATAATCAAGAGGCTCACCATCTTCATCATGTATCGGACCACCTGGGATTGAGTTAGTCACCGCTTGACGTGGACCTACTCCAGAAAGGTAGAGCAAATCTCCTACGCGTCTCGCATGTGGATATGCGCCTACTGGCTTTGGAGCAGAATCAGTATTGACTGAACCATCCGCCGTTGTAGGCTCCCATAGAGCAGGACCATTTTCTTCAGCAGTTGTAATTTCATCAATAGTTTCAATCTCTTCGTCAATAATCGTAGTCTCTGAATCGTTTGAATCTAAGACACTGCGGTCGCCATAGAAATATTCTACATCGTCCTCATCATATTCCTTGTCACCAGTTCCACATGAAGCAGGGTCTAAGTGTATAACTGCGGCACCAGCGCCGTGAATTGCTTCATAGGCCAATACTTCTCCAGTCAAATCATTTCGATTATCGTTGATAGCTGAAAGCCACCACATTGGCTTGAATGCTACAACCTTTCGAACACGAATTTGTTTTTGAATTGTGCGTGATAATTGACCTACATCTTCAAGCCTTCCCTTTTCCATCAATTCAAGGATTTTACAATTCCACTCATCATCTTTCAAAGAGTGGATTTTATCATCAGCGGGGTCAATATTTTCGGTAAACATTCTATTGGAAAGTGACATTGCAGTAATTGCTATTGCTTTTCGTCCAGTACTATGGACAACGTCTAAGCATGCTTTTGCCATTACCGAGGTTTCAGAACGATTAGCATAAACGTTGGAAGAAACTATTACTGCTGGAATTGAATTATCGGGATTTAATAGTTTTAGAGCGACAACTGAGCCAACATCTATTGGAAATCCATGGTAGTTTACTGTACGACTCTTTAGGCCACGCTGATGATTTGCTTCGTTCCAAGCATTAGCAAATTCAGAATCTATATTGAAGGAATAAGGTATTGAGCCAAGGTCGTGGAAATCATGGTCGACCATAACCCATTCTGGATTAGGATCGGCTTGAATTTGGTGACCGATGATACTAGGCCAAGTTGTTGAGTAAATAATTAGTAAGTCAGCCTCACTATTTTTGATACGGAGGGCTGCTTCATCAAATGCCTCTCTAAGTTTTGTCCAACCAGGGTTTTGTTCAGGAACTAAGTAGGTGTGAGGATGGACAGGAACAATGTATGAACCGATGATTTCACCGTCACTCATTGTGAGTCCTCCTCGTGTTTGTAACAAGGCCATTCTACTACCGCATTACCTGTTCCGATGATAGTTCCATATCCATGCAGTATTGCAGGGTAATCTGGTGTATCTAGCGCAGAGATAAGCCATGACAATCCCCCTCCATCACTTTCTGCAATCGCTTGTTCAATAAATTCAGGCATCTCATCGAGGATTCTCTGAGTTTGTCCTGAACGAATATAATCAATAATTCTCATATCCCAAAGATGCATTGCATGGCTTGCAATATGTTCTTTGCTCATGTCTTCAGGAATCTCTGATTCGGTGGTAAAGTGACGATGTGATAGAGAATTACTTGCCAAAATAATTGCCTTCTTACCACTTTCTTCAATAGTTTCTCTAGTGATTCTTCCTAGTTCAATCATCATCTCCTGCATTACTTCAGCGGAATAATAATCAGTAGAACGGTTTGATGAGATCACCACTAAGGGTTTATCCCATTTTGGATTGAATAAATGTCCAGTAGTAATGGTTCCATAATCAACTCTAAAATCTGGATTTTCCATCATTTTGACTACCAATCCCGCCTTTTCAGCATTATCGTGTATTTGTTTTGCTAATTCAACATCAATATTTAGATCATAATGATATCTAAATAAGTTTGGAAAAACGGGGTCGACACTCAAACTTTGAAAGTTTTCCAATCCTAAAAAATGAGTTCCGACATATGTTTGCCAGTGAGGAGAAAGAATTACTATTACATCATGTTCAATTTCCGAAAGAGATTCACGCAGTCTTTCATATCCCCAACGCAATTGTTCCCAACCACCTTCGGAAGTCGGTTCATTTTGGTCTGGATTTTCTGCATAAACCAAATGAGGGGGGTGAGGTGCTATGCATCCTGCGACAATTCTCCCCTTCGCCATATCACAACGCAAAGGGTTTGGGTCTTTATCGCATTCGGCCAATGCGTGAATTGTTAATCTTGAAACCCGAAGACTCAAGGACAAATCACACCTCGCCAACAATATGGCTGAATCAGAGGTAGAAGTCGTTTCTATTCCAGTTGAAACTAAAAGGAATTCTATTGATGAGTGGTTACCGGACTCCCTGCGTCACGCAATATTGCCTATGCTTATCGGTGCATTATTAAGTGCCTTTTGGGAAACTATTGTTCTTCCAAATATGTTCTATGGATTTCCTTCTCCGGTTCAAGGAGCCTTTATTTTGGCTTTGATATTTTCACCTCTGATGTACAAATTATTACTGCCGGATAAGAAAGGTGATTTGAAAGAATACGCTATGGGATTAGGTGTTCTTGGATTTATCTATATTCTGATATGGTTTACTCAAATTGGTCCATTGGTTTGCGGTGGTTATCTTTCAATATTGATTTGGGTGTGGATCAACACTACATGGTGGCAATATGAGTTGCCTTCATTCCGTTATGGGATTTGGCATGCGATTGGAATTGAGATTGGTGCATTGGGTGGAGGAATTCTCGCCCATATCTATCTATGAGTACAACTCATTCCGAGTATGATTCATCTTCACTAGGGAAGTCTCCAGAACGAACATCATCACAATATTGTGTAATTGCATTGTTAATGTCAGTTGATAGATTCAAATAACGACGTAAGAAGCGTGGTGAGAAATCCATGGTGATTCCCAGTAAGTCGTGGAGGACGAGTACTTGTCCATCACAATCAGGTCCAGCTCCAATACCAATAGTTGGGATGGAAATAGATTCACTGACTTTCTTGGCTAGTTCGCGAGGTATCTTTTCCAATACAATCGCAAAGCAACCAGCATCTTCCAGCAGTTTAGCATCCGATATTAGTTTCGCAGCTTCTTCATCTTCCTTTGCTCTAACTGTATAGGTTCCGAATTTGTAAATTGATTGAGGAGTAAGTCCGAGGTGGCCCATTACTGGTATTCCTGCTGTAAGGATTCTCTTAACCGATTCAACAACTTCTGAACCACCTTCGAGTTTTACTGAATGTCCATTTGATTCTTTCATTATGCGTACTGCAGATTCTAGAGCAACTGTAGAATTTCCTTGGTATGAACCAAATGGCATATCTACAACAATCAATGCTCTGTCAACTGCTCTTTCAACACACTGTGCGTGATAGATCATATGATCCAATGTTATTGGTACAGTTGTTGCATGGCCGGCCATGACATTAGATGCAGAATCTCCTACGAGAATAATATCGACACCGGCTTTGTCAACCAGTTTGGCCAATGAGAAGTCATAGGCTGTCAGCATGGTGATTTTTTCACCCGCACTCTTCATTTCTTGCAAGGTGTTTGTGGTAACCTTCCTCGCTTGGCCATGAATGGACATAACACTGCCAATAGTCAAGTAGTTTTCAAACAATCGCCGGCAATTTTTTTTCATCTACTCCGCCACATTGGTTATGACTGTTCACTTATTGGCTATGTTTGGGTCTGGCAATGGAACATGATATTTTCTTCTCGATTAGCCAAACTCCAAATGCAGATGGGTATGTTCCAAGTGAGCGAGAGATGTTTGCTAATTATTATCAGCAGTTAGAATGTGCTGATAACCTCGGTTTCGGAATTGGATGGCTTGCACAAGCCCATCTTTCAACAGAGACACAAAAGAGTAATTCGCGCCCAGTTGTTCCACATTGGATTGGAGAGGTTGGATTGTGCACCGACTTTCCGCAGTTGGCGATGGATTCGTTTAGAAGAACTAAGAATATTGAAATCGGCAGTGCAGTTCTCTCAATACTTGCATCAGGAGGACCTATAGCACAAGCAGAAAGAATTGCCAGCACTCTTAATTTACTTGGAATTGATGCAAATGAAAAACGTAGATTACACGTAGGATTTGCAGCAGGACGCTTTGAATTCATGGCAAGGCCTTACGGCATAGTTCCTCGTAATTCGGTAGAAGAAGCCGCATGGCCAGCATTGAGGGGGCAAATCTTTATGGAAGCAAGTGATATCTTCTTGAGATTGCTAAGAGGGGACACAATCAATTCAACTCAGACTTTCAAAACCATCTTGACGAGAGCTAATTTCCGTAGCGATGAAGATTGGAAAGCAGTCCAAGATGCAGCAGTCGAGTTTGAAGGACTTGACTCAGTTCCTGAGGAGATTGAAATTCCTAAGCGTTATGTCTTTGAAGATTTGAAAATCATTCCACAAAACTTCCGCCGTGAATTATTGCAATTAGTTGCTGGAACTCACGATCCCAAAGCACAGCAATTCGTTAATACAATTCTTCCAGTAAAGGTATTCAATCTATCGATTACCAAGGATGAAATCATTGATGCTACTCATGAAAATATGTCTAAATTATACCACCCAGATGGTGGGCAATGGAAGCGCAGTGATATGCCTAGAACTTCTTTCGTTTTTATTAATGCAGAGCAAGGACTTACTCCACAGCAACAGACAAAAGCAGCACAGCAAGAAGCGAATTCTGCACTCGGCGCATATTGGAATGCATTGGAGGGTACGATCGACCCTTCGAAAGTAGAAAATGCTTCAAATAACGCTCTTATCGGTAATCCCCAAGATATCGCAAAACAAATGGTCGAGCGTTTCCACCCGCAAGATAGAGTCATGGCTTGGTTTGATTTCTTCAATCACGATAGTGATAGAGTCTGCCGTAATATGACTGCATATATGGAGCAAGTCGTACCATTGGTTGAGAAATTATTGGAGTGAAGATTATGGAAATCCGGCATGATGAACACTCTGCGGTAAAGCCCGGCAATCCTGGGTCTGCATTGTTT
>Ga0115003_10001622_pt1 | contig 19435 bp, 20 predicted proteins | sample ArcticOcean_MG_C_7_FD_88736 | JGI IMG/M metagenome (GOLD analysis project Ga0115003, IMG submission 88736) | Marine microbial communities from western Arctic Ocean - ArcticOcean_MG_CB11_88 | ecosystem: Environmental > Aquatic > Marine > Oceanic | place: Arctic Ocean: Canada Basin | collected... | reverse complement strand
TTTGATGATCCTCTATACATTATGTATTCATCGGGTACTACAGGCGTGCCTAAGTGTATAGTTCATGGCATTGGCGGCACCTTGTTACAGCACAACAAAGAGCACTTTTTACATACAGACGTGAGCCCCGTGGATGTAATGTTTTACTACACTACATGTGGCTGGATGATGTGGAATTGGCTAGTGAGCGGTCTATCCTTAGGCTGCACAGTATTGCTCTATGATGGGTCTCCTTTTAAGACGCCCAGTATTCTTATGGACATGGCAGAAAGAGAAAAGGTCACCATTTTTGGTACTAGCGCAAAATACATTGCTGCCATTGAAAAGGCGGGAGTTAAGCCTGCTCAAAGCCATAACTTACAGCACCTAAAAAGCATTCTTTCCACGGGTTCTCCCCTGTCCCATGAAAGTTTCGATTACGTTTACCGAGAGGTTAAGCGGGATGTATTGCTTGCCTCTATTTCCGGTGGCACAGACATTGCTTCTTGCTTCGCTTTAGGCTGCCCTATTCTTCCTGTTTATCGCGGCGAACTTCAATGTCGTGGCTTAGCAATGGCGGTAGATATATTTGACGATGAGGGAAAATCCTTGCGCCAGACCAAGGGTGAGTTAGTGTGCAGTGCGCCGTTTCCTTCTATGCCTATCTATTTTTGGCAAGATCATGATGGTAAAAAATACCATGATGCCTACTTTGACCAATTTACCAATGTCTGGGCCCATGGCGATTATGGTGAAATAACTCAACACGGTGGTGTCATTATCCATGGTCGATCCGATGCAGTGTTGAATCCTGGTGGTGTGCGTATTGGCACAGCGGAAATCTATCGCCAAGTAGAAATCATTGAAGATGTATTAGAGAGCATTGTTGTTGGTCAAAACTGGCAGCATGACGTGCGCGTTATTTTATTTGTTGTTTTACGGCCAGGACGGGTACTAAACGAGGCTTTAATCCGCACCATTAAGCAGCAAGTGCGCGCCAATACAACACCACGCCACGTACCTGAAAAAATAATACAAGTCAGCGCTATTCCACGCACCATCAGCGGTAAGATTGTGGAACTTGCCGTACGTAAAGTCATTCATGGTGAAGAGGTTACAAACAAAGATGCTTTGGCTAATCCTGAGGCATTAGACTTATTTGTTAACCTTTCTGCCCTTTCGAGTTAATCATATTCCATGTTAAGTAAATTATCGTTATTACTTGGAAATAGCTCATCTAGAAACTGGAAAATAGAAGATTTTTCAGGTATTGACCAATTACATCTGGGGGGCATTCCTGCAACGCTTGCACTGCTTGATTGGCTACCTAGCAGTGCTAAGGACGGCTTAGATATAGGTTGTGGCTTAGGTGGCACTAGCCGGCTATTGTCCGCTACACGCGATTGCAATATGTTAGGGTTAGATCTTAATCACCAATACATTGAAGCGGCGATGCTGCTCAATAAAAACATTCACCCCGAACCAAGCTGCCAGTTTGTAGTGGGCAACAGCCTAAATCTACCTTTCCCAAAGCACAGTTTCGACTTTGTGATCAGCCAACACGCCTCCATGAACATTGATCAAAAAGAAACCTTACTGAAAGGCTTATACAGAGTACTTAGGCCCCAAGGCCACCTATTAATTCATGAAATCATGTTACAACAACAAGCCACTGAGAGTAACGTGCTTTATCCTACACCTTGGGCCCACGAAAAGAATGACAGCCACTTGTGCCATTGGCATACATTTAAGGATTTAGCGTTAGCTATAGGATTCAAAGTGGACAATTTTGAGGATAATACAGAGGCTGCACTGACTTGGATACGTCAAACCCGTCAGCAGAAGCTAAAACCGCCATTTACACCACCCTTAGCATTGGGACCCAGTGCAGCAGTTATGAGCACCAACGTATTGAGCAATATAGAAGCAGGCTATTTAACGGTCGTAAGTGCCCGTTTATGCAAACCATAGACGGTGCTAGCTAAGCAGCCTCTTTAATGCGCCAGTGATTAACCAGGTTAGCCAGCAGCATAATGACACCTCCAAAAATCACCGACACTTCGACAGGTTCGCCATAGAGCAACATCCCTATAGTGGCAATAATTGGTAAGCGTAAAAAATCTAGAGTAATTACCACACTTACGTCCGCCAGTTGCATAGCCCTAAACATACAATAATGTGCAGACAAGCCAGTTAACGCCACAGCCATGACCCAAGGCCACATCCATGGTTCTGGCATAGTCCAATCAGCGCCAGCCATCAGTGCACCTAAAGGCAACTGAATTAAGGTCATGTAAAACACGAGGGTAAGCGGATGTTCAGTGGTGAGCAGCGACTTGCTTAGAATAAAGGTAATAGCGAAACACAGTGATGCAATTATCATCACTAGGCCGCCAACATCTAGAATTTGGATACCTGGCTTCACAATCACCACTACACCTATCAAACCTAGTGTGACAGAAGCAAACTTGCGTCGAGTGATAACTTCGCCAAGGAAAATAGCGGCTATAATTAACACCCATAAGGGCACTGTAAATTCTATTGCAAAAACTTCCGCCAAGGGCAGCAAACCGATACCCACAAGCCAACTAAACTGGCCAATAAAGTGAAACAAGTTACGCCAAAAATGAGTTTTAGTGCGCTGGCTAAACATTAGCGTAGGCCGTTTGATAACATTCATAATGATCACCAGAAGCACAAAGCCGACCATGCTACGAATGGCTAGTAATTCAAACTTATCAATCTGACCATCTAACTCACGGGCAGCGATGGCCATGAGGCAAAATGAGGCGATAGCGCCCAACATCCACAAAACAGTGCGCATGGTCGTTTCCTATAAGTGGCGGTAGGAAGATTTAGGTAGTTCTGGATTCACTAACCCAGTGCCGGCATCCATGGCTACCAAAATGTGCCATCCTGTGGCTATTGCACCCCAAAAAAGGCCAACCACAACACCTGCATCCATTATCGGCCGCCAAGGCTGAGGTAGATTTACAGCAATGGTCACAAATAATAACACCATGATAAGAATGCTGTAGGAGACAATGATACGTTTCTTCGAGGCATAGATGAAACCCATAGCATATAGCGGCGCAAGAGCCACTAACCAAAACTTTGGATTTTGTTGCAGCCATATTAAACGGGCAGCAACACGGGGCGAAAATGCTTTTTGGAAACCGTTATAACCTTCAGAATAAGCCATAAAAATAACCCACGTCAGCAAAGCCAACCAATGCCAAATATCTGCAGGGTAAAGGAAGAATTCTAACGCAATGGTAGACAGGCGCACTACAGAAGCCATCAGCAAGCCTATGACACCAATACTGCCCCAAATGAATCCAATACGACCTAACATGAACAATTAACCTAAACCCAAAAAAGAGGCAGCATTCTACCACACAGGTCTTTCCTGTGCGCCTAAGGAGGGCCATAATACCAGCTTGAATATTAGCTAGACTCATTCCTATGCGCCGTCGACCACGCCCTATCCGTAACATCGATCACTCAATTCCCTCGCCTTGTATTAAAGTCTGTCAATTTCATACCGACCACCTAGTTTGTAAAGGTTGTTACCGCAGCCAAGATGAAGTGAGGAACTGGATGATTATGAGTAAAGAGGACAAACTAGCAAGTCTTGCCCAAGTGAAGCTTAGGCAAGCCAAAGCTCAAGGTTTGGATTAGGCCGATAAAAAACGTTTCTTGCGACGATATGGAAATACGTCTTTAACCTGGCCATCTTCAATAGCCCTCTGTAGCGACTGCCAATAGTCGGCATCAAAAATATCGCTATGTATTTGACGAAATATTTTGGCAATACGAGGCCTGCCAGCTAAAAACACATGAAACTCCTCTGGGAACACATCATATGGCCCTACAGAATACCATGGCTCGCTAGCGAGCTCTTGTTCGGGGTACATAGGTTCTGGAATTTTGCGAAAATTACACTCCGTTAAATAACAAATCTCATCGTAGTCGTAAAACACCACACGGCCATGACGAGTGACACCAAAATTCTTAAACAACATATCCCCAGGGAAAATATTTGCTGCGGCGAGTTGTTTTATAGCATTACCATATTCATCAATAACGTCATATAACTGATCATCACTTGCCGTATCAATATAGATATTCAGCGGTATCATGCGGCGTTCAACGTAGAGTTGCTCAATCACCACGTATTCATCCACAATTTGAATCATGCTTGGCGCTACAGCGAACAGCTCGTCAATTAACTCTTGAGAAAAACGGTGTTTGGCAAATGCAAAGTGCTTAAATTCTTGGGTATCAGCCATGCGCCCTACCCGGTCATGAACTTTTACCAAGCGGTACTTTTCTTTCACCACAGCCTTAGTCATGGCCTTTGGTGGAGCGAACTTATCTTTAATGATTTTAAACACAATATCTAACGAAGGCAGGGTAAATACACTCATCACCATGCCTTTGATACCAGGGGCAATAATAAACTGATCCTCAGATTCGTCCATATGCTGAAGATAGTCACGCATAAATACAGACTTACCGTGTTTAAAAAAACCTATATTTGTATAAATTTCTGCCAAAGGTTTAGCAGGCAATATTTGCTGCAAAAAGCCTACAAACTCTGCTGGTACTGGGGCTTTCACCATAAAATATGAACGGGTAAAACTAAAGATGATGCTCACGTCATCAGAATCTGTGATTAACGTATCTGTATAAATACCATGATTTTCATCGTTCAACAAAGGGACCACAAAAGGTTGACGATGATCTGGGTTTACCAACTGCCCTACCAAATAGGCACCTTTATTTCTGTAAAATACAGACTTTAATATCTGTATCCGCGTATCTGCACTAATAGCCATACGGAAATCAGTGTTTTCTTTGATATTACGAACTAGATTAACAACATCTAAGCGTTTGTTAACATAAGGTATGTCAAAGCAATAGTCATCTAGAATTTGACTTACCATGCTTGTAACACCCTTATTAGCATCATATTCACAGTACATATCTTGCGCTAATACTTTAGGTGCTGCATCAGTAGAACTAAACAAAAACATACGTTGTTCACGTAAAGCGCGATGACGAAAGGTGCGGCAAAATATAGAGTTATAAAAGGTTTCAGCCATCTCTGGGTCTGTGCGCTGGGGCATCAGCTGTTCAAATTTAGCTTTAACAACTACCCAATCCCGTGCTTTTTCTTGGCCAATATTTTCGTCACTTCTATATTGATCTAGCCTTTTGGTTACTTCGTTAACCATTTCGCCATATAGGTCAATTCTCTGCATACCGCTTGCTTGAACCTCTTGCCATAAGGCCTTCTCAAAACGCCGTTTCGCACCAGATGAAATTTCTTCAAATTGAACTCTATACTCGGTAAAACCGATATCCATAATTTGAGCAATTTGACCTGCTTGTTTGCTATTTAACGGCATGACAGTCCTCTATAATTCAGATTGAAGGCGTTGATATTTAGCAACAATCTTATCTAAGACACGAGCTACGGCAATAAAACCAAAGGTGCCTGTGACAAAACTCACGGCACCAAACCCGCGGCTGCAGTCCATTTTAGCACCTGCCACATTAGCGCTCTTAGCCCAGTCTACACTTCCGTCGGGTTGCGGGTAATGCAGCTGTTCTGTTGAACACACACACTCAATACGAAACCGGCTTTTAAGATTTTTACTAAAGCCGTATTGGTTGCGTAACACGGACCTTAATTTGGCGGCTAATGGATCCACCCTAGTCATGGCTAGATCAACAATTTTAACTTGCCTAGGATCTCGTTGGCCACCTGCCCCACCAATAGTGATAATAGGTAAGCGGTGGTGTTTACACCAAGACACCATCATAGCTTTGGCCTTGATTGAATCGCAGGCATCAATGACGTAGTCGTAGCCTCTGTCTAAACACGCTTCAAGGTTATTTTCACCAACAAACTCTTCGATCAAATTGACTTTACAATGAGGGTTAATGTCCTTAATTCGCTCAGCCATTACCTTAATTTTAACTTGGTCAACTGTGGAGAGTAATGCCACCAATTGACGATTAATGTTGGATTCGGCCACATCATCCATATCAATCAAGGTGATCTCGCCTACACCAGAACGAGCAAGGGCCTCAGCCACCCATGTGCCCACGCCACCAATGCCCACAACACAAATATGTGACTTACGAATCGCAGTGTAACTGTCAACACCATATAATCTTTCGACGCCGTCGAAACCTTGTTGTTCTTGAGTCATTAATTAAATTGCATGTCTGTGAAACTTAGAGGTATTGTACCTGCTTGTAGCGGTATACAAGTGAATTTTGAAGATATTTAGACAATAAACTTAAGGCCTATTTTGAGCTACCAAATTCCACAGTTAGATGGCAAGGACCTAGAACTGACTCTTGCAATAAAGAATAGCCACTTCATCGCCAATTTGCGCCATACGGTTGGTCGAGACGAAGGTGATGTTCATTTAAAGGATATGCGCAAAAAATACCCCGATGCCAGCCACCATTGTTGGGCTGTAGTAGCAGCAGCGCCTGAAAATAGCACCTTTTGGGGTTTAAGTGATGCTGGAGAACCTTCTGGAACCGCTGGAAAACCTATGCTACAAGTACTAAGCCATTGTGGTATTGGTGAAGTGAGTGTGGTGGTCTGCCGTTATTTTGGAGGCACTAAGCTTGGTGCTGGCGGGTTAGTAAAAGCCTATTCTGAGGCCGTAAAGCTTGTCGTAGAAGCTTGCCCTCGGAAGATCAAACGTCAACTTAGCCACATTAAGTTAACTTGTCCCTATGACCTTAGCGGTCGCATCGAGCATTTATGCCAAAAACACGAGGCACTTATTGATGAGCGAATATACACCGACGACCTCACCCTAGCCTTGGTCATACCCATCGAAAATGTTTCAGCCTTAAAAAAAGATCTTGGCCCCATGCCTCTCGCAAATATCCTGCCAACACAAGACAAATAATTTGCTATTAAACTTAGTTTAGAGACGGCAGTTACTGTTTCTTAACAAACTTGGACTTTAGCTTCATAGCCCCAACACCTGAGATTTTGCAATCGATGTCGTGATCTCCATCTACAAGGCGAATACCCTTCACCTTTGTACCTACCTTAACCACTAAAGAAGAGCCTTTAACTTTAAGGTCTTTGATCACAGTAACTGTGTCGCCATTCTGCAAAAGGTTACCGTTACTGTCACGAATTTCTTTGCTATCTGTATCATCGTCAGAACCATCCATCGACCATTCATTGGCGCATTCTGGACATACGTATTGAGCACCATCTTGGTAGCTGTATTCGGAACTACATTTTGGACAGTTAGGTAAGGCAGACATATTAATATCTCAGAAAATATGAAGGAAATGACGAAGTGAGTCAAACATGACAACAATAGTCCAATTCTACAAACGCCCTTTAAGCAGTTTGTAATGCCTAAATTGTAATGCCCCCATGGCAGCAGTGTACATGGCAATCACAAACGTCACTCTTATACCCATTGGATCAATAATAACTGCCCCAGCACTTATTAGTATGACAGTGAGCAAGGTCCAACCGTAGCTGCCTAGAACAAAGAAAAATACCTCATGGGGTTGAATTTTCTCACGCAAGGATGCAACTAAAAGCAGCATGCCATTAACCACTAAAATAATGCCAATGGAGTGCATCAACATGGTTTTTTCAGTGCCTAGTAGCAGATTAACTGCATCAGTTTTAAGTAACATCACTAAACCGAATAGTAAAAAAGACGCACTGTTAATGCGTAACAACAGATTTAAACTCATACTAACCTCGTAAACGTCTAACTTTAAAATTACGGCCTTTAAGCTTGCCTTCACTCAACTTATTGAACGCAGTGTTACCATATGCTTGCGCCACGGCCACATAGGCCCATTGGTCACCCACCTGTATGCGGCCTATTTCCGAACCTGGAATACCATCAGCCCCCGTTAACGCTCCAACAATATCTCCTGCTCTTACCTTTTGTTTTTTGCCGCCACCAATTTGAATGGTCACCATTGATGGGGAAAACGCAGGTTGGCGTAACAAGGATATGGGTGGTAAGTCGTCGCGCTCAAGCTTTTGTTTTAAGTAATCTTCTAACAAACCCACTTTGTGGTTTTCTTTTTGTGTATGTAAAGTGCAGGCAATACCTTGAGCACCAGCACGACCTGTCCGGCCAATACGATGTGTATGCACTTCTAACTCGCGAGCAATTTGATAATTAATCACCAAATCTAGGGCTTCAATGTCCAAACCACGGGCTGCAACATCCGTAGCCACCAAGACAGAGGCACTACGGTTAGCGAAACGCACCAAGGTTTGATCCCGTTGTTTCTGCTCTAAATCACCATGTAAGGCCAAGGCTTCATAACCTGCCGTACGCAACTCATTGGCCACTTGGTCAGTTTCAATCTTGGTATTACAAAAAATGAGCGTAGTCTCAGGTTGATGAGCTTGTAACAACAAACGCACTGCATCTATGCGTGCGTCATCACTTTCTACCTGATAAAGGGTTTGTGCGATGCTTTGTTTACTGTGGCTATCCTGTACTTCCACAGTGACTGGCGACTGCATAATTCGTTGTGCAGTCTTTTCAATCTTGGGAGGGTAGGTAGCGCTAAACAACATCGTTTGCCGTTGTTTAGGCATGTAGCTAATAATGTCATCTAAAGCCTGCTGAAAACCCATATCCAACATTCTATCAGCTTCATCTAAAACCAGAGTCGTGAGGTCATCAAGATTAAGGTTAGCTTTTCGTAGGTGCTCTTCTACACGACCTGGCGTGCCCACAATAATGTGTGCGCCATGCTCCAAAGAGCCTACCTGCGGCCCAAAGGCCATGCCACCACATAGAGTAAGCACCTTAATGTTATGTATGCCACGAGCAAGTTTACGTATTTCTACCGCCACCTGATCCGCCAACTCTCGGGTTGGGCATAACACCAAGGTTTGTACCCGAAAACGTTTTACGTCAAGTTTATTGAGCAAACCTAAAGCAAAGGTAGCTGTTTTACCAGAGCCAGTTTTGGCCTTAGCAATGACATCTTTATTAGCCAGAATAGGTGGCAAAGCTTGCGCCTGAATCGGCGTCATTTCTGAGTAACCTAAGCTTGCAAGGTTATCTACTAAGGCCAAATTTAAGTCTAAACTGGCAAAATCATATTGTGACAAAGGATTTCTCGTATGTTGTTTTCGGAGCAAGGCAGCAGGATAGAGTGCTAAAAGCACAGACTACATCAACCACAGGAATATCAAACCAAACGACTTCGCTGATCAGAGTATTCATATCAGAATTGGCAATGGTATAAGTAATAGTTAGGCCACTCATTCTAACAGAATAATGCGCTGTTAGTTGCTTATCATCTCGTCTAACAACTGCTTACGCTGATCCACTTGATCACCCTGTAAGACAAAACCACAGATCCTACCCTCATTGCTTTTAAACCGAGCGATCATGCCCTTTTCACTTTGCTCCAACAGCCATTGACCATGATGGCCTTGTTGTGGTGGTAATAAGGTAATTGGACAAACTGGAGTCTTAACCACCACGGTCATTGGTGGATAACTAACCTCGGTAAAGGTGCCAGTAAGTGTCTGTGATAAGGCCTGGATACCCCAATAAATAGGAGCAATATAAGGTTGCAACTGACCATCAAACTCAACACAGTCACCCAAAGCATAAACATGAGGGATGTTGGTCATTAAACGAGTATCAGTTTTGATGCCCACACCACAGGTAATGCCACTGTTGATGGCAAGCTTAGTGCGCGCTTGTAAGCCCACAGCAGAGACAATAACGTCCACTTCTAACACATCTTCGCTTTTCAAAGTTACTGCATAGCCAGCCCGTGGGTTTGTTGGGTCAATATAATTGATGGATTTAACCGTATTATCCAACCACCAGTTCACGCCGATAGCAGAGAGTGAAGCCTGTAATTTTCGACCCACAGCTTCTGGCAACAAACGATCCATAGGCCAAGCGGTAAGCCCCACCACATTCACTTGTTTACCCACCGCGGCTAAATCGTTAGCAAATTCGCAACCAATCAAGCCATTACCAATCAAAAGTACGCGCTCCTTACCTTCTAGTAAGTTTCTATAGCGACGATAGTCTTGTAAGCTGTTAACACTGACAACATCTGCGCTAGCGTCACCTTCAAAGGGTATCTTAATCGCTTGCGCTCCCTGAGCTAAAACAAGCTGGCCGTATGGCTGCTGACCTATGTCAGTGAACAGCTGTTTAGACTGGGTGTCTACGCGCTCAACAGTGCAATGGGTCATGATACGGATGTTCAAACGATGCGCCCGATCTAGTGGTAGTTCTATGACCAAATTTTCAGCTGTTTGCTGCATTGTTAAACCCGTGGATAAAGCAGGCTTTGAGTAGTGCTTACCCGCATCTTGGGTTAATACGACGACGTCTACCTGGCCATCAAGCTTTCGAATGGCTTCTGCGAGGTTATAACCGGCATAGCCTGAACCTACAATGACAATAGGACCTTGAGGTTTATCTAAAGCTGACAATACTGACGCTGCAGCGGTTGTATTTTCACCTGATTGAATTGGCTCTGCTGGCATCTCAATCATTTCAAAATCTTCTTTGCCTACAAGGCAGTCTGGGCACAACCAATCATCAGGCACATCGTCCCAGCGAGTTCCAGGTTCTATACCATCATGGGGCCAGCCTAAGGCTTCGTCATAGATAAAACCACAAATAATACAAAGCCATTTTTTATAAGGCACAGATTGATTAGCAGAAGACATGCATAATTCTCTAGGGTGTTAAACGAATTGCTATATTTTTAGTACGGACGTAATTATACAAAGCTTCTTGACCTTTTTCACGCCCAAAACCCGATTTTCCTACCCCACCAAAAGGAGTACTGATGCCACCCGCAAACCATTCATTGACAAATACTTGGCCAGCAACTAACGCACGACTAGTGCGCAAAGCTAAACTTAAATCCTGAGTAAATACGCCTGCCACCAAACCAAATTCAGTACCATTGGCTATGTCATAGGCTTCTTGTTCACTGTTAAATTTCATTAATACTAAAACAGGACCAAATACTTCTTGTTGAGCTATTTCTGTATTTGCTTCTGCTTCTATAATTGTTGGTGGCATAAAATAACCTGCCCTAGGCAAAGCTGTGCCACCCAACAAGCAATTAGCACCCTGATCTTGGGCTCGCAAGCACATGGCTTCAATTTTATCGAGCTGCACCTTGGTTAATATGGGCGTGACATCAGCTTCACCCATACCAGACCCCACAGACTTAGTAGAAAAACAGGAAATTAAACGCTGTTTAACCTCTTCATAGATATCCTCATGCACAATAAGACGAGACATGGCAGAACACACCTGTCCTGAGTTGAAGAGGTTGCCTGCTTCGGCGCTAGCAATCACCTGGTCTAAATTAGCATCAGCAAAAACAACTCCGGCGGACTTACCACCCAACTCCATGACGCAAGGCACTACATGCTCTATAGCAGCGTTCATTATAGATTGCCCCGTGGCTACAGAACCTGTAAACACTATCTGATCAATATCTCCGTGGGCCACTAACGCTGCCCCTGTGTCGTGGCCATAACCACATAAGATATTCACCGCTCCTGCTGGCACTTTAGCGTTTACCATCGCCTCAGCTAACAAAGCCACCGCTAATGGTGTTAACTCAGGCGACTTGATTACCACACAATTGCCAGCTGCTAAAGCAGGCGCTAACGATCGAGCTACTAAGGAAACAGGGAAGTTCCACGGAATAATCTGAGCTGAAACCCCGAACGGTTCGTATTCGGTAAAGTCCACTAATCCATCACCCAGAGGAATAGATTGACCTTCAATCTTATCCGCCATGCCGGCATAGTACTCAAAGTATCGTGCAGCCTCCTCAAACTCACCCTCAGCTTGGCTTAACGGCTTGCCATTTTCCAGACACAAGAGTTCACCACCACGCTTGGCTAAGGACCTAATTTCAGCTGCAATCGAATGTAATAATTGCATGCGTTTGTATGGCAGCATACTGGCCATAAGTCGCCAATCGTGACATTGTCGAGCAGCGCTCACTGCTTGATTGACCTGTTCGGGCGTAGCACATGCAATGGTGCCAACAAGTTCGCCAGTAGCAGGATTTTCTACCTTGATGAGATGTTCACTGTCTACCCATTGACCATTAATAAAATTAGTCCAGTGGGTCACACCCTGTTGAAACTGATTCATGGTTTTATACTCCCGTTGTTTTGTGTGCTAGCGATTAAACGTTTAGCTGCCCATTGGTGAAAATAGTGTGTTGGGTTATCTAACACAGGAGAAAACTTACCCCCGCCAAATCCAGGTGAGGCCCTGCCTCGCTGCATGCCCTCAACTACTGCTACATCTTCACCAAAAACTTCTTTCCAAGCTGTTAAAGTCGCATCTCTGCAGCCCTTATATGCGGGACCAACGGCCTCATCGCCAACATACATCAAACGTAAATGTTCAACTGTCTGATTATTTGCTACCGGTTCTAGAACTATGGAAAAGGTATGATCAGCTTGAATGCCCAATAGCACATTGGGAAATACCGTGATGTATTCAGCCTCTTTCTTGCGATTTTGCTGCCACTCAGGGAACACTGGTAAGCGAGTACCCGCCGTATCAGTTAAATTATAAACCGTGGAACCTTGCCCCGAAAATTCATTGGCAAACATAATATGGTAATGATCTTGAATACGCGAATAAGCATTTAAGTTAGGATGAATCCAAGGTAGGTGGTAGCTTTCACAGTAATTTTCAACTGCCAGCTTCCAATTGCAAGCAACATTTAGGGTGAATGCTCCCTCTACTTTTCCGTCAGTTGCGATCTCTCGTCGCATGCGGCCGTAACCAGAATCACCCAGAAAAGGCTTCCAACGGTCAACAACAGGAGCTATAAACTGCTCAAATGGGTCTGCCTTTCCATCTATATTTACAAACACGATGTCAAACCACACTGCGCTTGAAACTTCCTTCATTCCATGTTTTTCGCATACGAAGCTGTCTAGTTTATGAATACCAACCCCACCTAAATGGGGAGTACCTTTCAGCTGACCACTTAAATCATAGGTCCACGAATGATAAGGACAACGAATATTTCCCTGAACTGGACCTTCTTCACTGATCAATTCCATACCACGATGACTACATACATTGTGAAAAACTCGTATTACATCATCATGATCACGCATAATAACAAGCGGCAAGCCCATAAAAGAAACTGGCTTAACATAACCAAGCTGAGGCAAATCTCCAGCAAAACCAACACCAGACCATGTCTTACCTAATAAACGATCGCGCTCTTCAGCAAACATATCTGGGTCGTTATATAAGGGGTTAGGGAGACCACTAGCATCTTCAATTGGAAGCATAGCGTTTTCTAGGCTGGTGAGTGGAATACGATCAAAGGCGTTCATGGTAGGATCCTTAAATTGGCGCACAACAGATAACACGGCCACTTTGCCTCAAACAAGACAGTTCAACAAACGATCATTTATCATTCATCCCATGAGATTAACTCATAGATTACTCATTAACCACAAACGAAACTCGTCCAGATCTGGTTTCCTGCTCCCCATCAGAGACGTCATTAGATAGAAGCTAGCTTCTGTATCTAAAGTTTGGTCAAAGGCTTTGACCAAACTGCCCGTGGCCAAATAATCAGACAATAAATGGTCCCATGCCAGTGCCACACCCTGACCTTGCTGAGCCGCTTGAATCAGCATATTGTAATGACTAAAGGTAACTTTATGTTGCGGCACTACTGGCAACATATCCATCCCTTTAAACCAGTCTGGCCAGTTAAACCAACCAATGGTTGGGTTGTCCAATACCAACTGCCTTGTTGCCAGCAACTCCTTTGGAGATAGATCCTTGTGTAGTGCTAAAAAATCGGGGCTCGAAACCACAAACACACGCTGCGAAAATAAACGATCCACTTGGTAAGCAACAGGCTCAAAGGCACTAAAACCAATACTACAATCAAAGTCAGCAGCATCTACTTCGAGTACGTTATCAGCCACTAACAACCGTATATCAGTGTCTGGATAGGCCCGCAAATATTCTGTAATGCGAGGCATAAGCCACAATGAAGCAACAGCATGACTAGCAGCAATAGTAATTTGTTTCGCTTGCACTGGATTTTTAACGGCAAAGGTTGCCACAGAAATCTGATTTAAGGCATCAGCTATATGCTGATGATATTCACGACCAGCAGAGGTCAGGCGTACTTGGCGCTGTTGGCGGTCAAATAAAACAATACCTAAATTTTCCTCTAAACCACGTATTTGGCGACTAATAGCGCCTTGGGTGACAAACAGTTTAGCTGCGGCTTGAGTAAAACTTATGTTCGTTGCAGCCGCATCAAAAGCCACCAATGCATTAAGGGGAGGCAAATTTTTTGTTTTCAATGGCATGACTAAAACTCATTTGTTATGAGCTATAAATTATGCCTCGACTATACCTAGTATTAAACCTAAATAGATTAATTATTTTAATAACTATTTATTCATTATTAATTTGCTTTATAATTTATCAATGAAGAACATCCCTACAGAACTACTACGCACCTTTATCACCATTGTAGATCTAGGTGGTTTTACTCTTGCTGGCGCATTACTAGGACGTTCTCAGCCTGCTATCAGCTTGCAAGTAAAGCGACTAGAGGAACTGCTAGATATTACAGTGTTCCAGAGAAATAACGGTCTGCAAGTCACAGAAGAAGGTGAAGTACTGCTTGGTTTCGCCAGACGAATGTTAGATATCAACGACAGCGCTGTGACTCGTTTAGCCAAAAGCAGAATTTCTGGGCAGGTACGATTAGGCATACCCAATGACTTTGAAGTGTCATTTTTGCCTCGACTGCTTAGCCAGTTTGGCCAAGCCCACCCTGAAGTTGCTTTAGAAGTGAATTGTGATTTAAGCGTGAAGTTGTTAAAAGATTTTCAACAAGGGCATTATGACCTTGTTTTGGCTACGGACAGCTTAGAAGAAACCCTACCAATTAATTCGGGTGATGAATTTTACGAGACCATTGTCTGGGTTACCAACGGTCATTTTGACTGGCCTGAGAACCAACCCGTACCCTTGGTGGTCTACCCCATCGGCTGCCGGTACCGGCAACAAATCATTAGCAAACTCAATGCTGCTGGTATTGCCTGGCGTATCGCCTATAGTTCATCCAGTTTATTGGGGATTCAAGCCGCTATTGAGGCCGGTTTAGGTATTAGCGCCCTAGCCCGCAGCACCGTTCCTCATGGGTTACACAGCCACTTACAAATACAAGAGAGCCCACAGTTGGGCCACGTCAAAATAGTATTCAAGCATGATAGAGGTAATCAAACAGATGCAACAAAGCGTCTTTATGAGTACCTCTATACTGGCCTAGAGCAATCAGCGAGTTAAGATTAGTAGCCCTGCAGTTCCCATAAGACCTGCTGTAATTTGGTTTAAACGCTTTACCGCCTTATGCTGGCTAAGTAATTTTCGGGCCTTGCTGGCACTAAAGGCGATCAGTATTAACCCCAACATCAAGGCAATAAAATTAAGCCCAACTACTAACGCCACACCTTGAGTGGTTAACACGGTTAAATCTACAAAAGTAGGTAAGAACGCAATATAAAACAGCATTACCTTAGGGTTGGTGGCTGATATCAGCATGCCTTCTGCAAAACTCAGTATAAAACCTGCTCCCTTATTACGAGCAGGAGGAAGATCAGCTGCATTCAGTTCGATAGGTGCATGCCAAACCTGCCAAGCCAAATAAAACAAGTAGGCGGCACCACACCAGCGAATTAGCGTAAAAATAACTTGATATTCATTAGCGATATAAGCAAGCCCCCAAACAACCAATAATAAATACGCTATATCGCTCATAGTCATACCGAGAGCTAAGCCCCAACAGCCATGACCCCCGTGCTTTAAGGCTTTAGCAATAAGCGCAAAAACGCCTGGCCCAGGGGTAACAGAAAATATGAATACTGCCAAAAAATAGGCCAAAGAAAATTCCAAAGTCATATAACCACCGGAGCACTCATGAATAAAGCTATAAGCCGCATAATACCTGATCTTTAATCAGCCATGATAATGTTTTTACAATTGATCCATTAAATAGATAGCGCTACCATTCTTACCTAGAATACGGTAGCTACTTCAATAACTGGTATCGCCGTAATGCCCTCAAGATGTGGACAGGCTGGCCATCATTTCCAATGATTTTTATCAATGGTATTTTAATTGGCGGTTCCAGCGATTTAACGGCTCTGATTGAAGCTAATACACTGACCAAACTGTTCTAGTAAAAACTAAGGCGGCAAGCTATGCTGTAACGAGTCCAACTTTTTCGCACCTATGACTTTGTGCATCCGCCTATCAGAGAGGCTGACTTTTAACCGTTCGTCAGTTACAGGGTCTAGCATACTGCCATCGAAGATTTTTATTATAGTGCCTTCGATGCTAGAGCCCAGCGCTGCATAATGGGTGTTCATGTTTGTAATGTGCCAAGGTGGTATTAGTTAATCATATCAAGGAATAATCATGTCAGAAGTAATCACTGGTACCGTAAAGTTTTTCAACAACACCAAAGGTTTTGGTTTTCTAGAACAGCCTAATGGTGCAGACGTGTTTGTTCACTTTAGTGCCATCGTTAAAGAAGGTTATAAAAGCCTAGAGCAAGGCCAACAAGTACAATTTACCATTACTGATGGTGACAAGGGTTTACAAGCAGCTAACGTTTCTCCATTATAATTTTTCAACTTATAAAGCAATAAAGCGCTCTAGGGTAACCTACAGCACTTTACTTATGTTTATCTTAAAACTGAGTTAAAGATTAGGCCATATAAGCTGGGCCTTTACCATCTGCACTAGGCTGAAAATGCACTGACACTTCACCCAATTTGGTAAGCGCTTGCGCGGCATGTTGGTCATCACGTAACTCAAAGGCATTAAAACCAACCCGATGCATAAAGTCGATGCGATCCATTGCCACGTCGCCGACAGAACGAATTTCACCCAGGTAACCATCACGGCGTAACATGCGCGCCATACTAAACCCACGCCCATCGGCAAAAGTCTCAAATTCAATAGCGATCATAGACAACTTATTAGCACTGGCTAACAAACTTGGCAAATCATCTTCGCCGTTGGTTAAGACTGTGTCACCTGCAGCCTGTTCATGATTGAGCCAATCAGAAAACCTAATTTCTGGTGTTGCAGCATGGTTAACACTAAGCTGCTGATCTTTGATGAGTGCCATAAACACGCTCCTTAAATGGTACAACACCTAAACGGCGCACAAGTTGTAAAAATGTTTCATCGATTTGACGTAGCTGTACATAAACGTCCAATATCTGCCCAATCACCACTACCACCTGGTCTTGTTCGATAGAGCGACCTAGAGTTTTGCCTAAGCTTGCGTCATTAGACGCCGAACCACCTAGAGTAAACTGATAGACTTGCTTACCACCCTTTTCAACACCCAAAATACCAATATGTCCTACATGGTGGTGACCACAAGCATTAATACAACCAGAAATTTTTAGCTGAATTTCACCAAGTTCATACTGGTAATCCATATCATCAAAGGTTTCATTGATTTGGCGTGAAAGCACCAGAGTTTCGGCATTAGCTAAGCTACAAAAATCTAATCCAGGGCAGTTAATCATGTCCGTTAGGGTACCCACGTTGGCGCGAGCCATATCCAAATCTTGTAACTTTAGCCACAAAGCCAATAAGTCACGTTGAGCTACATCTGCTAACACTAAGTTTTGATCGTGAGTTGAACGTAATTCAGCAAAGCTAAACTCATCCGCTAAAGCTGCGATGCCATCCATCTGTTGATGGCTTACGTCACCTGGTGCTTGCAGTTGGTTTTTAAGAGCCACAATCACAATACGGTAACCAGCCTGCTTGTGGTCTCGGGTATTTTGTCGATACCAGGTGGCAAACTGAGGATGTTCTAAAAACACACCTTGCAAATCACTTCCTGCATGCACGGCAGATAAGTAGTCTGGGCCTGTAAAAAAGCCTTTGACCCGTTCAATTTCTGACTCGGGCAAACGTAATTCTGTGTCCTTTAGCAGTTGCCATTCTGCTTCAACCATTTCAGTAAAGGCATCAATGCCAATGGCATTAACAAGAATCTTGATGCGAGCTTTGTATTTATTGTCCCGGCGGCCGTTAAGGTTGTAAACCCTTAGTACAGCCTCCAAGTATGACAGTAGCTCTTGTGGCTCAAGAAATTTGCGTACGGTTTTGCCAATAACTGGCGTGCGACCAAGGCCGCCGCCTACCAGCACCTCAAAACCAATCTCACCAGTTTCATTGTGATACAAATGTAACCCAATATCGTGTACCTGAGACGCTGCACGATCGTTAGACGAGCCCGACACAGCAATTTTAAATTTTCTAGGTAAGTAGGCAAACTCAGGGTGCAAAGTGCTCCACTGGCGAATAAGCTCACACCAAGGCCGTGTGTCCTCTATCTCGTCTGCACTAACACCTGCAAATGGGTCGGTTGTGGTATTACGAATACAGGCACCACTGGTTTGAATAGCATGCATCTGCACCTTGGCCAGATCTGCTAAAATATCAGGTACAGATTCTAATGTAGGCCAATTAAACTGTATGTTCTGACGTGTAGTAAAATGGCCATAACCCTTATCATAAGTCCGTGAAATTTGTGCTAATGTGCGTAATTGCTCGCTTTTCATCAGGCCGTATGGAATCGCAACTCGAAGCATAGGAGCAAGGCGTTGAATATAGAGCCCGTTCATGAGTCGTAAAATACGAAACTCATCTTCTGGAATTTCTCCAGCTAAATAACGGTGGGTTTGGTCACGATACTGTTCCACTCGTTGGTCTACGAGTGTTTGATCAAATTGGTTATAAGCGTACATTTGTTGGTCCTAATCAAGCTACAGGCATTTTATCCAGCCATAATAACCTGATACTCTTATAACACAAAATAATAAAAACTGATTTACTTATACTTAAATGGAATATAAAATGTTGCAAAATGAATCGACTCAATTAACGTTTTAGGCTGATTTTTGCGTTACAATAATACCCGACTAATTTGGTCAGACTTTGCCATACCTATCAGCTTTTGGTACTAAGGATTTAAAGACAAAATGGTAGACTATTTACTCATCCTAGTTAGCACCGTGTTAGTGAATAACTTTGTGTTAGTTCAGTTCCTTGGGCTTTGTCCTTTTATGGGCGTTTCTTCACGCTTAGAAACGGCGATGGGAATGTCGTTAGCCACTACCTTTGTGCTTACTCTTGCCTCTTTGTGCAGCTATCTTACGTATACCTATTTACTCGAACCTTTTGGGTTAGAGTTTTTACAAACCATTAGCTTTATTTTAGTCATTGCGTTCGTAGTGCAATTTACAGAAATGGTGGTGCATAAAACCAGCCCACTGTTACATAAAGTTCTAGGTATTTTTCTACCTTTAATCACC
>Ga0115003_10001619_pt1 | contig 19457 bp, 16 predicted proteins | sample ArcticOcean_MG_C_7_FD_88736 | JGI IMG/M metagenome (GOLD analysis project Ga0115003, IMG submission 88736) | Marine microbial communities from western Arctic Ocean - ArcticOcean_MG_CB11_88 | ecosystem: Environmental > Aquatic > Marine > Oceanic | place: Arctic Ocean: Canada Basin | collected... | reverse complement strand
TTGACATATACATCTAAAACCGTATTTTGCATTCGAACAGCAACATGTACCCATTTTCGAATCGGAATACTATCTACCATGATAACATCTCTTCCTGACGATTTAATGTCGTTTTTCGTTTCTTGACCACCTAAATGATCCATGACAACGGTCAATTCGTATTCATTTGACTTTGCGGCGGCATCTGTATTATCTTTTGATTGTAAATACAAACCAGGACCATTGACAACATTATAATCATCTGCTCCAAAATTTTCATTTCCCTTCAAAAAAATGTTTTTGATTCCGGTTTCAGTCGTTTCATTCAAAAACAACCATACGCTCCATGTGAACTCCATTCCTCTTCCTCGATCATTCGACTTTAATATTTGTTTGGTATCGTCCTTTCCTGGCTCTTGGGTAATTACAATACGATCATTTCCGTAAATAGAACCTTTTACAATATATGGACTTGTTGACGGAGATACAAAATACGCCATAATTCCCATACATACTTTTAATAACAACATAAAAACGATCACAACAAAAATAATAAAAGAGAATTTTGCTAAAAGGGAATTTGAATCTAAAAAATCTTTGCTAGCATCAGATAATGTTTCACCACTATTACTGGAAAACTCCGACATTTTTGACTTCACGCCGTCCCTTATTTCATTCATATTTTCACCAAAACCTTTGAAACCTTCTGACATAGTTTTCTGGACTTCTTCACCAGAAGGTATATTATCTTGTATTTGTTCAATAAATGGTTTTTCTGCGTTTGTCTCCATAATAATCTATATGATAGAAATAGATTATAATGGATCTAAAATAATGTAAATTGTCTTAAATCTAAATCATCTTTTGTAAGGGTAAATGATGCACCATACGAAGACAATAATTTGCTAAAGTAATTTCCTCCATTACCATCCATATACTTACTCCAAGCAGTAGCAGGATCCATTGGTTTGGACAATCTCTCAAATTTTGCAACGTATCCTTTACAATTATTGGTATTGCAATCACCATAAGTTATATTGTGATCAGAATCTGTAGTAGCTGGCAAATTCTCTAATTGTTGCGATCGAATCAGTTTGCCATCAATGTATAGATCTACTACTTTATTATCGACACTAACCATAACACATACCCATTTCTGTAGTGGGAAATTGACCATTATTTCGTTATTCGCAAGAGAACCGTTATCAAGTAATATATCATAATACAAAGTGGACTGGTTATTCAATTTTAGTTCAAAGAACTTAGTACTAGACTTATCGATTGAAAATACCTTTGTATTTCCGGTTGAACTTAATGATTCCATATAAACCCACAATGAAAAACAAAACCTAGATGCTTTGGGGTTTGTTAACGTACTATATCCTATGCTTCCATTTGCTGCAGATAAATCGATTTTACTTGACACAAGTTTGCCTTTTTCAGAAATGACTTTGTACAAGATATAAATGAAAACCAAGAGAATTACTCCTAAAATAATGAGTGTATAATTCATTCTATAATGTTAAGGTAGATTATTTACTGGTGGATTTTTGAATTTCATTAAATTATAGGATTGAGAGATTTGTGTTTGATTCAATATTTCGGAATGAACACGTACCTCACATATTGCACCATGCACTTTTTTCTGATCAGATCCTACACAAACAACTTGAGAATGATTGTATATTGGTAAATGTTCTGCTAAAGATTTTGTTTCTGTCAAAAATCCATTGACAAAAAGATCTACTTGATTGTCATGATAATTAAATACTAAATAATTCCATTTCTGGAAAGGAAGATCGAGTTCCAATGAAACCTTTTCTAAATCTTCTACACTTTTGATATTATTTGAAAAAACAAATCTCCATTTTTGTCCTCTACATCCAATGTAAGGCATACCTAACTCTGGATCATCCGGTTTATCAATAGTTCCTAAATCACTACCCACACGGAATATCATGCATTCTGAATCTTGGGAAAACGTCGGAGGATTTACAGTAACCCACATTGATAATGAGTAATTTTTCATGATAGATTTGTTTGGTATAGGTATAGTATCATCTGGGTCGCTTGTATTTTTAATATTGTGATGTTTTTTTAATGTATTGTATTCATCGCTTCTATTGTAAAAAGCATCAATTGAAGAAACTTGTTTTTTGTTATACAACAATGTAGGATTCTTTACAATACGAATATTGTTACTTAACACGACTTTGGATATTAAGCGTGGTAAATATATGTATAGTAAGATAAGCACCAATTCAATAAATAAAAGAGTATAAACTACTCTAGGAGTAGTAGTTAGTTCATTGAACAAATATTTCACATAATCACTAAGTACACAAGGAATATAAAAAAGTGCATAAAGAAAAATACCAAATTTACCTTTTTGTCTATATGATTCATTTAAAAACACATTGTAGATAATGGATAAGAAGACAACAAACATTCCAATTAAGATGAGTTTTAACGAAATGCCTATCATATACGCTGAATCATTTGAGAGAGATGGTATTTCTGTCACTGAAGTCAAACTAGTAATAATGTCTTTTACAAATTGATCAAATGATGGTAATTCAGAGCGTAACAAAGTGAATAAGATTAATAAGATCATAAAGAACAATAAAAGAAAGTATTTTTTTTCTTGAATATTTGACAATAAAACATATGCAAACACTACTAAAGGGAATATAATGGCAATTAACCACTTTACATGTTTTGACTCGCCTAATGCATTATCATCATTTGAAGACATAGTAAAAATTGCAATAAAATAAAGAATGAATGCGATGTACACTAAATATTGTGTACTCTTTTTGAAAATAACATCTTCCCATATATTTTTTGGTAATTCTAAAAATGCAGCCATCTATATTTATATTAGATATTGTGATTTAATTATCATAATATCACAATCGATCAATCACAAATTTTCAATCGTTGTTTTATGGCCATGACATTCTCTGCATAATGCTACCAAATTGTCTATATGATTGCTGCCTCCATATTCAAGGCGCGTTTTATGGTCGACTTCGAACCAAGCATTTAATTGATTGCTACATTCGCCACATTTCCAATGTTGGCGTGCAGCTACGTATTTTTTTTTCGTTTCGCTTACAGAACGTTTTGTAGCTGTTTTACCAGATTTGTGCAATCGAGCTTCTTGGGACGCCATGTTCTGTCCTGGAAGTAACATATTCATCATGTTAAAGGAATTCCCTGGATTGGTTGTACCACTATCGATGTTGTTTGTGTAGTTTTGTTTTGATGTAAAATCTAATATAGGGGATATAACGTTACTTGTATTTTGATCTATAGGTAAATATTTCAAATATTCATGTGAAGTAGCAAACATTTCATTTGCCTTTTGTGGATTTTTTTTAAATAACCACCATGCGATAATGCCACCAAATGCAATACCTGCCATTTGGTAATATTTTTTGTATGTGAAAAGTTTTTTTAAGAACTTGCCTTCCGTGTATACATTTGCAATTAAAAATGCAGTAATCAAAAAAATAACGATTTCGATCCTCATCTTTATTTTATAATGAGACTATTTTGTGTGATACAAAATAAATATTCCCAAAATCACCAAAATACCTAAAACAATATGTTTTTTTTGAATGCCAATTTTTTCCGAAAGTTTATACGGCTTGGGTAAATAAGAATTGTAATAGTTGTCTAAATGTTGGTAATATGTTTGCTCTTCGTTTCCTAATTCATTGTCAATTTTGTTTTGTACAAAATGAATCCAATAAGTGAAGGAATCTTTATTTTCTAAATAAGGTGTTACTGGAAAATAATCAAGTATTCTAACAAACCGTTTTTGAATCTCTGCATTTGGACAGAATAGAGGTATATTTTGAATAAAATCGTAAAATTTTCTTTTCGTCACTTTATTGGGAAAATCTGGATATCCATGCGCTGTAGAGTATAAAAAGAACCAAAAATTAGGTAACCATATTTCAGATGTTAAGTCTTTCATATATTTCAAAAATATATATAAAAATTTCGAATCATATTAATACACGAATGAACAATACACGAATTAACAATACACGAAAAACAAACGATTTGTTTTGTAACAATTGCGGTAAATATGGTCATTTACATCATATCTGCAAAGTTCCTATTACAAGTATAGGCATCATTTGTTTTAGGTACAATAAAAAAGAAATAGAATTCTTAATGATTCGCCGTAAAGACACATTGGGATATATTGATTTTATGAGAGCTAAATTTTCTGTCAATCAAAAATTGTATATATTGAATATGATGAAACAAATGACGCAGTCTGAAAAAGACGGATTACTTAGAAAGTACAATACCATAAAAAATGGGGGAACTGTCCTAAACCTAAAAGATAAAATTGTTCATCTTATAAATGGTACTACTTACCAAGGTGTCACATATGATTTGAGAGATCTTTTGATTGAAAGCAATACTGAACACTTATGGACAGAACCGGAATGGGGATTTCCTAAAGGACGAAGGAATTCTTTAGAGAGTGATTTTGATTGTGCAATCCGTGAATTTACAGAAGAAACTGGTTATTGTTCTACTAAGTTAAAGAATATACGTAACATTGTCCCTATGGAAGAGAGTTTTACAGGATCAAACTACAACTCGTACAGACATAAATATTATTTGATGTATATACCATACGACGATAGTTTGACTAATAATAATTTTCAAAAAAGCGAAGTAAGTAAAATGGATTGGAAAAATTTGCCTGAGTGTATGAAATGTATACGGCCTTATAATTTAGAAAAAAAAAATGTTATCCACAATGTTTATAATTGTTTAAATTCAACATTGTTGTTTTCGTTGGCAAAAAATAATATAAGCTAATTATAAATGGAAGAAACGTCTTTGCAAAAAACGAAAAAACAAACCGTTGCAAAACCTAAAAATAATAAAACTAGAAGATGTCCTAAAGGGACATGGTATGTGGCAAGTCGTGATGATTGTTTACCAATAGAAGAAGCGGTCGTTATTTTGGAAGCTGAAAAAGAATTAGCTAGACAAGAATTGGCAAAAGAGAAAGAGCGTATTAAATTAGAAAAAAATCGTCAAAAAGAGGAAGCAAAGAAAGCAAAACAAGATGCGCGTATAGCTACGAAAGGTCGTAAAAAAACTGAAAATGTTGTTGCATTGACAGAACCGCTTGTTGAAGAAGAACCGCTTGTTGAAGAAGAACCGAATAAACCACAAGTTATTCAAGACCCAAATCCAGAAGGGCTAGAAGTTAAAGAAGACGATGTAGAAATTTCATTCATGGATACAATATTGGAAAAAAAAGACGACATGATGAAATCAGTAACTTCCATGTTCGATAGTTTAACTGTAGATGACAAAAAAGAAGATGAACTCGTTAAAGATTTAGCGAAAATGAGCATCAATGATAAAGAACCAGACAAAGAAGAAGAATCAGACAAAGAAGAAGAATCAGACAAAGAAGAAGAACCAGACAAAGAAGAAGAACCAGACAAAGAAGAAGAATCAGACAAAGAAGAAGAATCAGACAAAGAAGAAGAACCAGACAAAGAAGAAGAACCAGACAAAGAAGAAGAACCGGAAAAGGATGACACCCCTCCTGAAAGGGAAGAATTAGAAGAAGAAAACAAAGAAAGTATGGATTCTATTACAGAACAATTAGAGATATTAAATATTGATGAAGCGGATTCTTCAAACAAGACTTTATTTGAAAAGGAAAAAAAAGAGTATTATTCAGAAGAAAAACGTAATGATGCACTCTATCCAGATATCAATGAGAAAGATTTCAACGAAAGAATTGCAGCCAAAAAAGAATTTGATCAATATCAATATGACGGAAAAATAAATAAAAATATCGAAGAAGAATCAAAAACAGCATGTGAAAGTGATTTCGAACTACTACCACATCAGCAATTTGTAAAAAACTTTATGTCGTTAGATACGCCGTATAATAGCCTTATGTTATATCATGAGTTAGGTACAGGAAAGACATGTAGTGCAATCGGTATAACAGAAGAAATGCGTCAATATATGAAACAAACAGGGATTGTAAAAAAAATATTGATAATTGCATCTCCAAATGTACAAGATAATTTTTATGCACAATTATTTGACCCTACCAAGTTGAAACGCATACATAATGGTGCATGGAATTTAGATTCTTGTGTAGGCAATTCCCTTTTAAAAGAAATAAATTTGACAGATATTGGTAGTATACCACGTGAACGTGTAGTGAGGTCAATCAACGCTTTGATAAAAAAATACTACCGTTTTATGGGGTATGATTCAGTTGCATTGTATAGTGACTCGGAAGTAAAAAATCTAAAGCGTAAGTTGAAGCGTAAAAATAGAGATACTACGTTTTTAGAAAATGCAACAGAAGATATACCAGAAATCCTGGATTTAGAACCAATAAAAGCGACAGATGACGAGACAACAAAAACACAAAAAAATAAAGTGATACGAAAACTGCGAGATAAGTTCGACCATAGACTGATTGTAATTGATGAATTTCACAATATGATTGCACGTAAAGAGAATACGAAAAAAGTCACTGCGAAAATTTTATTACAAATTGTGCGTTATTGTAAATTTACTCGTTTTTTGTTATTATCTGCCACTCCAATGTACAATACACCGGATGAAATCGTTTGGATTACAAACTTGATGAACTTAAACGATAAACGATCGGTGATTGATATAAAACAAGTTTTTAAAAATGATGGTGATTTTGTGGATGAACAAAAAAATGCAGAAGGAATTGTAATTAAAGAAAGTGGGGAAGACTTACTACGAAGAAAGTTAAATGGTTATGTATCATATGTCCGAGGTGAAAACCCATATACGTTTCCTTATCGCATTTATCCTAAAGATTTTGCAAATAAAGAACATCTTCTAGAAAGCTATCCGTTTCCCACAAAACAATTTAATGGTGTAGCTATAGAAAATGAGCCAGAGAAATTCGTGTTGAAAAATACATTCATAAATAAGATAGGAGAGTATCAATCAAAAGTATACAATGCATTAATTCATAATTTGAATTCTATCAACGATAAATTTAACGAAAAAACGAAATTCAACTTTAATGATTTGTTGAAACCAATAAGTTCTCTCAATATGTCATATCCATCACAAGCATTAGATGAATACCTGAAAACAAATTCTACGGAACCATTCAATGGACCATTTGATGATTTACATGGAAAAAATGGATTACGAAGTGTAATGAATTATGACACATCTACAGCATTATACGACACATATACTAATTTTGAATATAAACCAGAAATTAAAGAACTTCACGGAGAGATTTTCAGCATGGATAAAATTGGAAAATTTAGCAGTAAAATACACGCAATATGTAATGCAATCCAAAATTCGACTGGTATTGTTATGATATATTCCAGATATATTGATGGTGGTTTGATACCAATGGCACTGGCTCTCGAAGAAATGGGATTTTCTCGTTATAGTTACTCATCACATGTTGGTTCTTTATTGAAAAATAAAAAGCCCTCTTTAAATCCATTGACGATGAAACCAAAGAAAAAAGGTGAAGAATATGTTGCGAAATATGCAATGATTACAGGAACAAAAACGTACTCTCAGAGTAATGAGAAAGACTTGGAATTAATAACGGATTCGGAAAATAAAGATGGTCGCCATGTAAAAGTGGTCATGATTTCGGAGGCAGGAAGTGAAGGTTTGGATTTTAAAAACATTCGTCAAGTACACATATTAGATCCGTGGTACAATATGAGTAGACTAGAACAAGTGATTGGCAGAGCAGTTCGTAATAAAAGTCACTGCAAATTACCATTGTCTCAACGAAACGTAGAAATATATATGCATGCAACTCAGGATACAACCGATTTGGAAAGTGCAGACATGTATTTGTATCGTTTTGCAGAAGAAAAGGCAATCCAAATAGGAAAAATAACCAGAATTTTAAAAGAATCGGCAGTAGATTGTATTTTGAATCAAAATCAAAATAATTTTACAGAGGAAAAAATGGATGTTGAAATCGAGTTAGAATTATCAACAAAAAAGAAAATCAAATACACCGTCGGAGACAAAGCATTCTCAGGTAAATGCGATTATATGGAGGATTGTGAGTATAGCTGTAAACCGAAGTCAAATAAGCTTTCGCGAAATGAAAGTACGTATAACATTCATCATGTAAGTATGAATCATGATCGGATTTCAAAAACAATAAGGGAATTGTATCGTGATCGACTGTTCTATTCTTTAGAAGATTTATTAAAAGAGATTCAATTGTTTAAACCTTATCCCATGGAAGAAATTTATTATTCTTTATCAATGTTTTTGAAAAATAAACAAGAATGGGTTGTTTACAAAGATAAATTAGGATATCTGATTAAAAAAAATGATTTGTATGTGTTTCAACCAAATGAATTGGTGAATAAACAATCTTCTTTGTTTGAACGAAGCGTACCTTTAGACTATAAACCCAAATATGTTACTGTAAATTTACCAGAAGAGAATGAAGTTCCAGTAATACCACAAGGCTCGAATGTCATTCAAATAGGGCCTTCTAATAAAAAGAAAACTAACGAAATTGAAGTAAGTGCAATTGGAACCTTGATAAAATCAAAATCGAAAACAACGAAAGGGTTTGACGAGCTTTTATTGAAAATGGAAAATTTAGTAAAATACTGGACACAAGATATCTACAGGTACATATCGTCTTCTGAAAACGAAAAATTAGTGAAATCAAAAGAGCTATCTCACGTTGGTATTCGGTGTTTGAATGTACTGACTACAGCACATGGAATGGACAAAAACAAGATGTTACAATATTTCATATATCATAGCTTAGACGTTTGTAGTTTTGATGAAAGAATGATCTATGTGAAAGGAATGTTTAACAAAGAAAGTGATTTTGAAAATAATATTGTGGATACCTATACATCTACAGACGAAGTGATTTACAGTTATTTCAAACGTAAAATGTTTAAACCGAACAATAATAACTATTATGTATTGTGTTTAACAAAAGAAAAACAAAATATGTTAATGGTATGGAAAGAAAAATGGAGAGATATACAAGTAGTTGAAAGCGACGACCCAAATACAAACGTTTGGTTGAATACATTTAACAAACGTGAAAAAATATTGGAAAAGGTAAGACGTGAGTTTCAAAATAGTGATGAAGTAGAATCATTATGTGGGTTTATAGCTTTACTGAAAAGTGCGGAAAAGGATGGATATGGATTAAAGTTGAAAAACATTTTGCAAAAACGCAATGCATTAGGGGCAACTTGTGAACAAGCAAGTCGTGAAATTATCTGTAAAAAGGTCAGTATGTTATTGGACATAATGGGTATTCCAACAGATAAAATAGATACCGTTTACGATGTAGTACCTCATAGTGATTGGTTATATATAATGATTAAAGACAGACAATTGCGTGTTAATAAACATCATATTTGTTTTATTTATGAGATGTTAGTACGTAATATATCAGATAATGAAAAATTACCATGGTTTTTAGATTTGGAACACGCAATCGCAACTGATATTATACATTTAAGTATTGTGAAATCTAAAGTAGGAACAAAAGATGTTTATGATTTGAAATTATAAAAATAATAATAATCGTAAAATTGAAAATAATATATAAATTATATAATATATAATATAATTTACACATGGCTACAAGAAAAAATAATCAGAAGAAAACGTTTTCAAATGACACATTGTACATTACAAATATGTTAGAAATGAAGGTAACCTTGTTGCCAAATCAAATTGGAGGGAGAATGACCAAAGAAAACTTGAAAACAATATTGGAAAAAAATGTTGGGGGTAAATGTATTTCAGAAGGGTTTGTCAAACCAAACACCATTGAAATTATTTCGCATAGCATTGGTACATTGAAATTCGACAAAATAGAGTTTACGGTTGTCTTTCAATGTAAAACATATAGTCCAGCAGAAGGATCATGGATTCATCAATGTCATGTCAAGAGTGTAACTAAAGCTGGTATACATGCAAATGTGATAGACAGTGAAAATAATATACCAGCTACGGTGTTTGTTATTCGTGATCATTTTGGAACAAATAAATATTTCAATAGTATTGCAGAAGACGATAAAATTGATATAAAAGTTATAGGTACACGATTTGAACTCAATGATCCTTGTATTGAGGTATTAGGTGATTTAATGCCAAAAGAAAAATAAAATAGAATATAAAAGCATTTTTTTTTATACTTTATTCACGATGACTTCATTAGAAAAGATCCATAGGATGGATAAAGACAAACATATTGTGATAGGATCGATTTTAAGAAAATACAACGCTGTTAAATTAAATGCAAATAAAAACGGAATTATGATCAACACATCTACAATACCAAAAGACGCACATGACGAAATTCAACAGTATTTAGATTATTTGGATCAACAACAAATATACTTGCAGAAATTAGAAAAAGAAAAAGATGACTGTAAAATGAAGTTAATGACATTAATAGACACTAATATAGTTTAGTAATATATATAAAAATATTTATAATTGATACATAAGGAAAAATGTATTGGACTTCAGTTATTTGCAATTCTCATATACCATGGACAGTAGAACACATCGAAACGTTTATGATTACTGCAAATGACAAAATGATTGATAATTACGAACTGGTTGTAAAAGATAAGGAAGAAAAAACGGAAGAATCATCTTCTACAATAGATAGACATTTTACAGTAAAAAAAGATTCTTTGTTTACAGTAAAGAAGTGTCAAGATTCGTTATTTTGGTCGTTATATGTTGGGAAACACGGTATAAAAGAATATGAAAGAGTTTCGCGGATGAATAACGTTGAAATAAAAGAAAAAGAAGAAATTGCGAATTATTTTTTCAAACTTGGCGCAGCCAATATTTCTACAAAAATGCCAACAAAAATATCGAAAGTATCATGTGGTAAAATTGTTGAAGATATTTTAACTCAACCAAAAACAAACTTGTTTACATTGTGCGCGTTTAATGTATTTTACAATTGTAATATTTACATAGTAGATATTGATAAAAAAACGTTTATTCAACATACATTGGATAATCAAGACCAGTATGATAACATTATTCTTTACAGGAACACACAACAGAAAAATACAACATATAATGTTGATATAGCAGAACAATTATACACTTTAGAACACTTGAAAAACAATTTTTTAGCATTAGTAAGTCATGAAAAACCATTGAAGGCAATTTCGAATTACAAAGTGTGTGATTTGGAATCAATTGCCCTCAAAATAGGGATGTCTAGTACCGGAATGAAGAAATCGGAACTCTATGAAAAAGTGGTTGTACATTGTGCATGGTAAACTTTAATTCAATATAAAATTGAATATATATAGTTTTTTCTTGTTATAATATATATTTCGTGGAACATGTCTAAAGAAACAAAACTTTTAAATGATCGATTTGAACAAATTGTAGAACATTATTTAGTGAATTGCAATTCTGTTCGAAATACTACACATACTCAAAATGTAACTCCAGAATTGGAAATACGTTTTGGTACAAATAAGAATGTGGCGAAACCGATTTCTATTGTTGATTACAAAAATGTTGCCGAAAATTTATTGGCAAACGGATGGACTTCCGCCACAAGAAATATGGAAGGTAACCAAATGTTGCGAATTATACCAGAACGGTTAATGCAAGGAAATCAACAAAAACCCCATATTGATAAAGACAAAAACGATGCAGAGAAAGAGTTATCTAACGAAGAGGCAAAAGATGCATCCAAAGGGGGTGGTGCAAGGGCAAAATTAGTGTCTTCTAACATAAGAGCCGAAATCGAAGGATCCCATTTAATTCAGTATTATTGTGAACATAATGATTTACAGAATATGAAACGCGATGCAAAATTCACGAAAAAGGTTGGGGTCAAAAACCCTAGTACCAACAAATTTTTCGAACGAGTCGACTATGAAGATTTCAATTTCCGTGTTTCTTACCAAGAAGAAGAAGATTATAGAATAACGAGTACGTATCATCCCATTACAAAAACACTATACGATTGGCCATCGTCTAAAAAAACATTCAGAAACATAAACCGCGTAAGATTTAGACATGATGAGTATCCGATATTTGTAGATATGAGTATTATTAAGACAAATCGCAAAAACAAAGTATCTAGAAAGAAAAAAGAAAAACGAGGTTCGCCAATCCCAACACTTACAGTACAAGAGGCTGGTGTTTTTAATGAAATACCAGTATACGAAATAGAAATAGAACTTGATAATTCGAAAATGTCTATGTATAGCTCTACCTCTAATAAAGGCGTCAAAGAACTTATGAATGAGATTAAAAAAACGATCCGGTTTGTGTTAGGTGGTTTGCAAGAAACTCCATTCCCTGTATGTTATAGTGAACAGGATCAAATTATTGAAGCATATATGTGTCGTATTCATAGCGATTCATGGCTGACTTCCAAATCACCATATCCATATTTCATTGGTCCGCAATCCGTATCTTTACAGTTAGATAATGTACAAAACAATGAAGATATGTTGTCATCTACTACATCCATACAAAACAAATATACGGTTACCGAAAAAGCAGATGGACAAAGATCGTTATTATATGTTTCTAAAACTGGAAGGTTATATATGATATCGAGTAATTTGAAAGTCATGTTTACAGGTTGTATTACAAAGGAAAAAAATTGTTTTGATAGTTTGTTAGATGGTGAATTTATCATGCGAGGAAAATTACCAAATCGAGACGTGTTGTTTCTATATGCCGCTTTTGATATTTATTACTTTGGGGGAATGCAAAAAGATGCACATGTAAGGCATTTGCCTTTTAGCGCAGATGATGACAGTGTATTGGAAGATAAATATAGATTGACCCTTTTACAGAAATTTCATGGAATGTGCAAGTTAGAGTATGTTACATCAAACACATCTTGTGAATTTCGGTTTCACTGTAAGAATTTCGAACAATGCACAGAAACACAAACAATAAATATGGCATCCTCCTACATCTTATCCAAACGTTATGATTATGAAGTCGATGGATTGATTTTCACTCCAATGAATACAGGAGTAGGTGGTACAAAACCGAATGAAGCATTTCCTTTAGGAAAAAAATTTACATGGAAAGAATCGTTCAAATGGAAACCACCACATTACAATACAATTGACTTTTTGGTTCAAATCAAACAAGATAATGATGGTCAAGATCTTGTAAGGTATATTGCACATGATGGTGAAACAATGATGACAAAAATGACTCCTTACAAAACATTGATTTTGAATGTTGGTTTTGATAAATCCAAAGATAAGCATATGAATATATTTCATGATGTATTGTACGATAACAACGATTATTTTACAAAATTAATTGGTCAAGAAAATGAAGGAGGATATGAAGCGATGCCATTTGTACCTAGTGATCCATATGATCCAGAAGCCTTTTTATGTTACATTCCATTGTATGAAGACGAATCTAACAAACTGCGAATGAAAACATTGGAAGGAGATGTATTTGACGGTGATATGGTAGTAGAATTTCAATATGCAAAAGACGATGATACAAAACAAGGGCCATGGAAATGGGTACCATTGCGTGTAAGACAAGATAAAACACAAGCACTTATGGAAGGAAAGAAACAATTTAACAGTTATGTAACCGCCGATTCAAATTGGCACTCTATTCATTATCCTGTTACTGAAGATATCATCACTGGAAAAGAAACACTTCCTGGTGTTGAAATCAATGATACTGTATATTACAACATTACCAATAAAAATGATTCGACTGCAATTGGTCTTAGACAATATCACAATTACATAAAACGAAAACTTGTAGAAACACTTTCTTCTTATCTTAGAAAATCTGCGCATATTCAAGAACCTTATTTGATTGATTTTTCTGTGGGGAAAGGTGGGGATTTAGCGAAATGGGTACATTCGAAAATACGATTTGTACTGGGAATTGACATTCATGGTGATAATATTACAAATCCTTATAATGGTGCATGTATACGTTATTTAAGACACCGCAGTAAAAATAAGCATTCTAGTTTACGTGCTCTTTTTGTAGAAGGTAACAGTGGAGAAAATATCCGTACAGAAGGGAAGGCATTTAAGAGTAATATGGAGAAGGAATTGATACAATCTATTTTTGGACATGGAAAAAACACAAACAGTAAGAAATATGTATTTCCGCACGGAATGGCTAGCGAAGGATTTCATATTAGTTCGTGTCAATTTTCATTACATTACTTTTTCGAAAACACAACCGTACTTCATAAATTTCTACAAAATGTAGCAGAGTGCACAAGATTACATGGATACTTTATTGGTACTTGTTTTGACGGTGAAGAAATATTTAAGTTTCTGTACAAAAATCGTGACGGTACATTGATCCGTAAAGATGAATCCATTCAAATAAACAAGAAAGGCCGAAAGATGTTTGAAATTACTAAAAAATACAATTCTATGATACAAGAATTCAAAGCAGATGAAACATCTGTTGGATTACCCATACAAGTGTATCAAGAAAGTATTGGTAAAACATTTACAGAATATTTAGTGAATTTTGAGTATTTTATACGATTGATGGAAGATTATGGGTTTACACTGTTACCAAAAGAAGAACTACATCAAATGAAATTGACTCATTCGTCTGGACTTTTCAAAAGCTTTATGCAAGTTATGCAAAACGATTTCAACAAAAATCCAGAATTGCAAAAAGACTACGGAGAGGCTGCATATATGTCTTCTCACGAAAAAACGGTTTCCTTTTTAAATCGCTACTTTATTTTCAAAAAAATGAGAGAGTTGTCAAAAACAACATTGACTCAAATGCAAAATACGATTTCAGAAAGGGAAAAAGAACACGAGGATGAAGAATATGCAATTGAACCACCTGTAGAAGAAACTAATTCTGATGTACCCATTGTGTTGAAAACAACTGCACCGAAAAATAAGACACGAAAGAAAGTGAAACTGATTAAAATCGCTCTTAAAGAAGACAATTATTCTCCAATAGATAAATTGGTATTTGATGATCCAGAAATGCAGAAATTTTATGATACCTTTTCCGAAAAACGATTGAAGAAAATGGCACACCTTCCTCTAATGGATCAAAAAGATATGGTCACCTACTTATGGAAAAAAAAACAAAACAAGTAAAATATAAATACATTTTTTTATATTATACCAAGATGTACAAAAATCAACCATACTACGTTAAAACCAATAATTGTTCCAATCAAAAACGTGTTACTACTATGATATACTATTTATTTCCAAGATCATCTATACAGATAAATTTACACTGCAAATTATCTTATACATCCTCTGTACAAACGAAATGTTATTCCAACTCCCTAGCGAAATATTTGAAACAATTGAATGATCATGCAGAACAACATCCCAAATGGAATGAAATACTGTATTACAAACATCCATACCGATCATTGTTTAATAATCATACTACTATTTTTTATGAAATACTTGAAGTGTACCATTTGATGAATTTGGCATTGGATACTGTAAAACAAGATTCTATACATTTTCATAATGACACTGTACACGCAATGCAATATATTCGGAAAAAAAATATAAATGACAAATATGTTATTATTCAGCAGCCATCAACGACGGAAGATTTCGTCTCTTATTCTAAATTACAATTTGACACTGCGTTTTGTCAAGTAAATAGTGATGATGAATACAAAAATAATATAGATTTAATTCTCCAACTTTGTTTGGTTTTCTGTACAATGAAACATAAAGGTACATGTATTGTAAAATTAGGAGATACATTCAGTAAATTATCGTTAGATGTATTGGCATTGTTGTCTCATTTTTTTGAAAAAACATTTATTTTAAAACCAACAGTATGCCCTATTACTTCATCTGAAAAATATGTTGTTTGTAAATCTTTTATTTATAACAACATAGGTGAAAAAATGTACAACACATTTTTGAATATGTATAATTCATTATTACAATGTCCTGATGACAAAAAGATATACCGTATATTACAAATGAATATTCCAATCTTTATTTGGGGGAAATTAGAAGAAGTAAACTCCATTTTAGGTCAACCTCGTTTGGAACAATTACAGTCATTGTTGGTTAGCATGGAAGACCCACTTGTTGATTATACTATCGCGACATCATCTGATATACAAAAATGTAAAGAGTGGCGCGAAAACACAATGTAAAATATGGTTAAGTGGATACGAATTCAATGTAGTAAATATAAATAATACCGCCACCTGACTCTTCAAATCGAGTTTTCTCACCTTCGTTCCAATTTGAAATACTCATTTCTTTTTATGGGTTTTCACTAGACACAAGATTGAAATCTGGTGAACCAATCGCAGCAACTAGGGTACTGTTTATAGTCACTCCATTTAAGTATTTAATTAATACATAATTTGACGATAATTTAGCTACAGTTGTGACGCCGGTATCTGTACTGTTATAGGTTTTGAGCTCCATATTTAAAATTAATTACGCTGCAATTAAATGGTACTGTAAATGATATTGAAGCGTCGACCCCCTCCACTACCAGTAGGACCCCAAGTGTATATCGCATTATCACGGCGGTCGGTTGCTGAACTATTGAAGTCTGAGATACCATTATAATTAACAGTAATACCATTGTCGTTACAGTATGTTTGTAATTCCGTCACACTAGTTATACTGGGATCAAACACCAAATATATACGTGTTTATGTTGTCTCATTGACAATATTACTATTGTCATTATTACATCTTTTGGGAAACATAGGCGTGCATTTATTGGGATAACCAACCTTATCCTTTATTGTATAACCATTTGATGGCACCCCATATGCCAGCGCATTGGCAGTATGTGGTCCATATGCCTCGCGCATTGCGTTTCCACCTTGTGTAATTGTATCATACTTTAGCCGTAACAAACGTGAACCAGAATCAACCGCACCTTGTTGTGCAAATTTTGAATTATTGGGTTTATAATAAACAGGCACATATGTTGTCAAACTCGAGTTGGAATCACAATACTGAATCGTATTAGACGAATATTCATTTTCTTGACTTGAAGTAGACCCAGGTGTTGCATTTTCGTTACCAATACGTAAATTAGAAAACTGATTTTGTTTGAAAGTTTTATTTCGACTGTGTAAATATTGCCCAGAAGATGCATAATTTTCTGAGCGCCCATTTTTATTGTTATTATAACGAGGTCTTGTCATACCACTACTACGTACACGTCTTCTTGCATTATCCGCCTGTGATAAAGATTGGATGTATTTACTGTTGCGATATTCCGGTTGATTTTCAGTAAGTAAATCGTCACATCCAGTGCTACATGCACGTGCCGTTTTTGTTTCTTCGTAATGAATATTTGCAGTCCCTTCATTGCCACTACATAATGTACTTGATGTATTGACTATGTTTCCTCCAGGAATTTCCATTGAATTGATTGTGGTTTTTACATGTTTTAGCGGATTGGTCACAGATGAAATTTCTTTTCGATAGATTTTACTGGGCAATGGACGAAAAAGCATATGAATGCTTAATTCATCATTTCCTTTGTTCTTTTGAATAACTGACGTAACCTGTGAAAACGTTTTTCCTTTCCATTTAAAATTTGTTTTTGTTTTTAACCCTAAACGTCCTTCTTGACTAGATTCCATATACATTAAGTCTATGAAAAAACTTTTGTTGAAAATAAGATAAAACAAAAATTATATTTATGGTAAGATATGAATATTTTGGGTTTAGATTTACATAATTACGATTCCAATTTCTTTTATTATTTAGATACCAAGAAAAATTTAATCATGGATGGTATTTTTACTAAAATAATTTACACACATTCCCACTTCACAATGAATGGTTTAACATTTTCATTTCCATTACAATATACATTCTATGAGACGACTTCTGAAAAATCATTTTACATGCATTTTGATCCAAATCTTCATTCTAATAGAGCCTTAATTGATTTTGTTCTTAAACTAGAAACACAAATCATGTTACATTACGCAAGCTTCATGAATAAAAAAAAATCGTCTAATGTTTCACTATACAAGCAGTTACAAAAAGGTAAAATAAAAATAAATGGGTCAACCACATTTTTACAGTCTCATTCACAATGTGTTTTGAAAATTTCTGGTGTTTGGGAAAACGACAATGAATATGGGGTAACGTATAAATGGTTATTAGCGAAACCTTTATTGTAACTACTATAGATTCATATTCATCCTTAATCTGGTAACTTGTTTCTTTCCCATCTCCGTTAGTTTAGTGGGTAATTCACTTACCGCGGTTTCAAAATAATTTACATCGATTGTATCAGAATTATCAGAATTATCAGAATTATAAGAATAGATCAATTCGTCTATGTCTTTGATGCCTTCTGTAGTTTTCCACTTATAACGAGTCATTTCTTTCTCATTTACGTATCGTTTAGATCCATCTTGTAAATGTATTATATTGCTATGTAATATGGGATAAAGGCAACTACGATCTATAGTAATTTTACACAAATCTGCTCTACGCTGAAGCTCGTTGTCTTCGTATCCCCATGACCAAAAATTAGGAAAACCGTCCATTGTTTCAAAGTCTTCTCCGTTTACAGACACAATTCCTCCTAATGTATATTTGAATCCATAAAAGTGTTTTATAACCCCCTTTTTTGTTTCATAAAGAAAGAAATTTTTAACCAATGGCATAGTATCAATATCATTGAATACAAAAGTAATATTTTTGTACGTGTTTGGATACTTCTCTTTGATGGCAATAAATCCAATATTTTTCATGGCTCCACGATTGAAAGTACGGTTATCATTTTGATGTAGAAAGTACATATCAAAGGTAGACGGTTCTAAATCTTCTAAAATATATTTCATGTGTCTACGAAAAAATTGCTGCTGTAAATCTCTATCTCGATAAGGTATAATAAATACAATTTCTGGAGTATTCATTATATTAACATTGATATTTATTTATATACAAATGGACGACATCTACTATTTTTTGGTAACCGCAATACATACTTTTCTTTATAGGGATCCTCTTCTGCATCACAATATTCCTGACATGGTTCTAAATGTGTATGACATGGTACACTATCTTCTAGTTCATGTGGATCGCACATAGACTCTTCATCATGATGTGGTGGATGGAAAACACTTTCATTTACATCTAAAGGAACGGAATCACAATCATCTTCGGTTGGTTTTCCATTGTTTTCTGTATTGAATAAATGGGCATCGTATACAGGTGGACCGAACGGATCGTCCAATCGAACAATATTTCCAGAATGTAAATGATTTGTTGGAATTTCTTCTTCGGCTGATGGAGTTGTATTCTCTGTAGAATGAAAAAATGATGGATGTTGATGAAAATGGGGAGCAGTGTAAGGATTCATATGTGGATTCATATGTGGATTCATATGTGGATTCATATGTGGATTCATATGTGGATTCATATGTGGAT
>Ga0115003_10001611_pt1 | contig 19510 bp, 15 predicted proteins | sample ArcticOcean_MG_C_7_FD_88736 | JGI IMG/M metagenome (GOLD analysis project Ga0115003, IMG submission 88736) | Marine microbial communities from western Arctic Ocean - ArcticOcean_MG_CB11_88 | ecosystem: Environmental > Aquatic > Marine > Oceanic | place: Arctic Ocean: Canada Basin | collected... | reverse complement strand
TACCCAATACATTTCCACATTTTTCTTTTAATATATTTTGATCCATAGTAACTAATGATGTTAAATATGAACCTGCTACTCCAAATGCTTTACCTGTATTTTCTGTAGATAATCCACTTGTAACCGATAACCCACGTAATTGTTCATTTGCATTTTTAATACAATCTGTTTCTGGATTAGTTAAAATACATTTAGGATTAGGTTTAGCCATAATTATAATTATATTATAAAATTATTATAATTATATTATAAAATTATTATAAAATTATTATAAAATTATTATAAAATTATTTATTAAGTTTTAATATTATTTATTATATTCAAATTTTCTGCTACTTGCTCTTTATCATCTTCTGCTTTATCTTTATTCTTATTATTTTCTATTATTCCAGTATATTGATTTATTAATGATAATAATAATAATATTACTAAAATACTTATTAAAAATTTAGTATTTATTTTCATCATTTTATAATTATTATATTATAAAAGCAAAATAATATTTTAATAAATAATATTATCTTATATTAATAAATGTTATTTTTAAGCAATAATAAAAATAGAACACAACTTCAACCATACAAATCAAAGAACCAAGAAACATGGAAAAATGCATCAAATAATAATACTATAATTGTTGCTAAAAATGTATATAATGAAACACCTAATAATTCATCAAATTTTACTCCTTGGCCTAAAACTTGTCAAAGTAAACAAAAATATAAATTCAATGCAAATCCCATTAAGCATTATAGAAAACAATATACAAATGCTTCTTCAGTTAGTAATAATTCTATGAGTAATAATTCTATGATTGGGTTTTTAGATAAACCCGGTAATTATATTGTAACAAATAGTAATGATTGCAAAGATTGTGGCTTACAACCATCTCAAAATATACATATTACATTATTTAATAAAAATGAACCTTCTCCACAACCAGGAGATTGGTCTTATGATTCTTCTAAAAATAAAATGGTTTGTATTGGTTGTAATCCACAATCAATGGTTATAAAACGTGCTACTACTGTTATTGAACCAAATTATTGCACCTCTAATAAAGAATATTTATATAAAAAATGTAAAACATTTACACAAAATTTACCTAATTTTGTTGAAAATAGCACTAAATTTGACGGCGATGGTACAATGACAACTGAATCTTGTAATAAAGACACATTTAATTGTAAAATAACATTTAATCCATCCAATCAAAAATATAAAACACAAGGACCTATAACTAGCAGTTCTCGTATTAGTGCTTTAAAATATGCTTGCAATGATGAAACAAATAAAAAATGTTATAAAAATGGTATTAATAGTAAATGTAAAACTAATGATAAAGATTGTAAAACTAAATTAGAATTATTACAAAGCAATGCTTGTTATGGTTGTTTAAATGATAAAAAATTAAGAAGAAAAAGAATAAATATATTAAAATAAACATTTAACAAAATTTTAATCATTATTATATATTTTTAATATTAGTAAATATATAATAAAGAATAATGAATACGACAGAAAATACAAAACAAAACGCAGTAGAAGCAGCACAAGCAGCAGAAGCAGCAGAAGCAGCAGAAGCAAGAGCAAACCAAAACGGAGGTAAAAAAAAGCATAAAAAAACAAAAAAGTATAAAAAATCTAATAAAAGAAGGCATAAAAAATCAAAATATCATAAAAAAAGATAAATTAATAAACATTTAACAAAATTTTAATCATTAAAATTCTTGTTTATTGTAAAACTATATTTATTACACCAATGTACTGATTTTTGAATATTCAAATTTTTCAATACATTTATTTTATTATTAAATTTCTCAATGTTTAATTTAATAATTTTATTATTACTTGTATCGCTAATATCGCTTATATTGCTTATATCATTTGTTTCTGCCAATTTAAAATCATCGTTAATATTAATATTATAATTTAATATATTAGTTAATTTTGAATCATTTTTTGTATTATTTTCAAGTATATGTATATTTGAAGGCGGTGAATAGCAATATATTTCATCATCTATTTCTTTATTTTTTTGATTATCATTATTAATAATAATATTAATTGATTCAGAAGATAATACTCTTGTTTTTTTAGAAATTTTATTTTCTATACTTTCATTCTTTTCTTCATCACTTAAATCATGATTGGTTTTTCCAAAATTCAATTCAAAACTATTATTTTTATTATTTAAATCATTATTATGAAAATCAAGATTTTCAAGATTCAAATATTCTCTTATCAAATTCAATGTATTATTAATATTTTCAATTTGTTGTTGCCCGTATATTGCATTAATTTCTTTTATTTTATTTACAAACATATTTGGAAATGTTTTGTTAAATAAACTTTTAATATTTTCAATATTACCAATTATAGATTTATAATTTTTTAATAATTCATTTTTTAAATTATTATTATTTGCCTTAAAATACTTACAAATAATATATTTTTCAGAATTAGCAACTCTACTTGTATGTGGCTTATAAATGTAAATATTTTCATATAAATTGGACAATAAAAATAATAATTCAACTGTTTTAAATTTAAATATATCAAAAATTTTTAAAACAAAATGTCCATGCTTTTTCTGCATTATTATTGCATATACTATTTGTGAAAAAATTAATTTTAACGACATCTCTTCTTGATTATTAAAATCTACTGAAAAATCTATACCTCCGTCACCTGTAATATATTCCATACTAGAACCATATTTTTCATTAATATAATTTAAATTAGACTCTAAAAATAAATCTCCATTTTTTGATTTACCATTTTCAATAAAAACGTTTTTATTATTATTTAAAAATGTTTGACTTTTTTTCCACGATGGAATATTTACATCGCTAGATATTAATGTCATACCATAATAGTTATCTTGTTTGTTTTGTCTAACATAACTAAATGCTTCAATAAAACCACCGGGACCTTCTGCCAAATGAAAGCAATTGATATCATATTTTTCATCTAAAAAATTAAAAATATTTATTATTTCTATCATTTTAAAAAAAGCACGACTTAAGGGTTTATATTTACATACTGAATAGTTTTTCCCAAAAATATGCGTATGAATATATTCGTGTGGATTTGTAATTTTTTTATAATAATCCCAATGCTCTTCATAAATATCAATTTCTTCTTTTATTTTTGTTAAATAATTATATAATGAAGGAGATATAAAAGGTTCATTATTTACTTCTGCTTCTACATTTGTCTCTGCCTCAGACAACCCATCAAAATAACTAATATCTAAACTCAAATCTTTAAAATTTAAACTTGGAATACTAATATAAGCCATTGAATAATATTAATAGTATTTTAACTAATATTATTAAAATTATAAGTTTATGTTCTTTTAATTAATTATTTTTTTATCTTTTTATTTTTTTATCTTTTATCTTTTTATTTTTTTATTTTTTTATTTTTTATCTTTTTATTTTTTTATTTTTTTATTTTTTTATTTTTTTATCTTTTTAATTAACGTTTTCTGCGTCTTGTGCGTCCTTTTTTCCCCCTTTTCCCTTTTGTTTTATTAGCTTTTCCTCTTCTGTGTTTTCTACTTTTACCACCTACAAGTGTTTTATTACCGACGGGAGCAGTTCCCGCGGTGGGAATAAGGGTGGCGGGATTAATGGTGGCGGCGTCCAGGGCGTTCACATCGGTGTCATTAAATATGGCGTCAGCGTTATTTATTACGTTTTTCACACTAGAGTCTGTTAATGTTGAATCTGCTGCATTTACTAAATTAGTATAAGTGGTGGCGTCTGCGTCCGGCACAGCATAAAAGGGGGCAGCGGCGATGTCTTCTCCACACTTATCTGCATTAAAATTACCATCAGTTAGTTGAATACCTCTTAATATTTTAGTAGCCTGATAAATAACTTTTTGTCCTTTATCTACAGCATGAGAACCTAAAATAATTGCTTGTGAAAGTGCTTTGGCGGATTCTGTGTCTCCAATAAGTATTGGAGTAGCCATATTTATATTTATACTATATAAATATAAAAAAAAATATTTATAATATTTATAATTATTGAACTATAATATTTTTTATTTTTTTTTAAGTTTTTGTTTTTCTTCTTTAAGTTTTTGTTTTTCTAATTTAAGTTTTTGTTTTTCTTGTTCTTTTGTTTTCTTTTTTATTTCAGCTAAAGCAATTTTTTCATCTATTGTTAATTTCATTTTGCTTAAATCTTTTTTTATTTCTGTTTTTAAAGTTTTACCGGGTTCTGCTTTATCTTCCACAATTAAAGGAGACATTAATTTGCTTAAATCATCTTCTTCTATTTCTTGTTCTTTTTCTTTTTTTTCTAAAAATTGTTGTGCTAATTTTTTAGACTTTTCTTCAATAGATTTTTTCTCTTCTTTTAATAATTCATTATTTAAAGCTTCTATTTCTTCTACTACTTTTTGTGATTGCTCTAAATTCTCTGTTTGAGACTTAATTTTTTCTTCAATAGCACCTTCATCAATGTTTCTAACTTTCTTAAATACAAAATAATTGTTTAAAAATGAAATTTTCTTCTCTTCTTCACTCATAGACAAGGAATTTCCAATTTTAAACTTTAAACTATGTTTTCGTTTAACTTCTTCATTCATAAATTTATACATTTCTTCAAATGAACCTAAAGAACCTGGCAAATCTAATTGTTTATATTCGCTCTGATTTAATAATACAAAACCATAATTTTCCATTAATCGCACTAAATAATCAAAATTTACTAAATATTCACGAAATGTTTTATTAATTGATTCTTGAAATACATCAATTGCATAACCAAAACAACTTTCATCATCATTGAATTCACTTTTTGTATAACGTTTACTAATTTCCCAAATTTTACTATCATTTTTAAATAAACTTTTACTTTCACCTGTTTCTAAAGATTCAAGCATATTAAACACTCGTTTACCATCATAACAACCACCAATAAAGTAACCATTAATTGCTGTACATTGTGCTACATTTTTTAGAAAACTATGCGCAATGGTTTCTGACTCAAACATATAATGCAAAGCAAATTGAATAGAACTCACATTGAAACCGTTCTTAGCAATACCATAATTTTTATAAACACCTTTACCAAGTGTAATTTCATTTTTTGTTCCTTCTCCAAAAATTGCTTTAACAATGGCTTTACTTTTTTCTGTAAATAATGCTTCACCTGATTTAATATTTACAGAACTATTTCCATTTAAAAATAATGCTTTTGGAAGATTAGTAAATTTATAACAATAATTTAAATAACGAGCACAGGCACCGTCCATTCTATTTTCAATATTATCTTTTGATAAATCAATACCTAAAATAAATGCTAAATTGGCATTAATCCATTTTGGTAAATCACCGCCTTTACCACAAGCATAATCAATTAATGTTTGTCCTGGTTGAAGTGTATTGTTGATTAAAATATTTTTAACATATAAATTATGGAAATCACGTAGTCCACGTGTTTGTGTCTTATTTGAAACTTTATTGTAGTAAATATCATCATCTGCATTATCAAATACAATATTATTTCCAGTTTTAATAATTTCTTCGCTAATTGGATTATGAATTGATTGCCAATTGGAATTTGCTACGTGATATGCATTGCCAAAATTCTTTGCACCTGCTCTCAATTCGCTTGTTTTATCGTAGCGAACACGCAAAGGTGTCCATCTCCAAAATTCGGGTTTGGAAGAATCATAACTAAATTCAACAATACAATAATCTTCAATTTCTTCATTTTCTAATGTATAAATTTTGAGATTATTTTCATTATTTGTTGTTCCAAGTATATTACAAATACCAGCATTATTATCGCTTGGATTTGTTGGATAAAATTGCATAGGTTTATAATTACTGGAATATGAATCTTTATTTAATGTAGAAGGTAAATAATCATTAATAACATCATTAAATGGATTAATATAGCCGTGTTTTGATTCGTCAAAACCAACAAGTAAAAGAAGTGTATAATATTGTTTTAAATCATTTGCTCCAGTTAAAGAAACTCCTCCAGTATGTAAGTTTGATACAATATTTTTTTTAAATTCATTTTTTTTAAATTTCACTAAAAAGTCAATAGTATTATAATGAGGTGGTTTCCATTTAAATGATTCTGTCCAAGTAATTTTATAATTAGGTGCTAATTCTCCCACTTTTTTACTTGCTACACCTGTATCGGTAGGTGTAAATATAAGACCATCTGTAGTATATTCATATAATCCTTTTTCAATATTATTTAAAATAGTAGCACAACCACTAAAAATATTTTGTGCATAGAATTTTTTAATTTTAATAGTAAATGGCAGTTTTGCTTTTGGATCTTGTAGAATAAATTGAATATTTAATTTTTTGATTATACTATTTAATATAACCAATCTAAATTTTGCTGCTTCTTCTTTGGTTTTTTCATCTTTTCCAGTTTTACTTTGTGGGTCATCATCTAACCCATCTTCATCTTCTTCTTTAGCTAATTTATCTTTTGCTTCTTTCATTTCTTCTTTCATTTCTTCTTTTTTTTCTTCTTTTTGTTTCGCAATAGTTGATACATCAATAAACGGAAGCATTGTAACATTTTTTCCATTTAAATAGTAAATATCAAATGCTGCAAATAAATTAATAAATTGTCCATTTTTATCGTGTAAAATGTGTTCTCCATCCATTAATGTATTAAATATTTCTTTAACACTAGTAAAACATCCTGTAAATTCAATATTCATAGAAGTGGTTAATAGATAAATTTTCCCATCATTATTAATATAAAGTAATTTACGCATTCCATCTGCTTTATCTGTAACAGTATAATTATTTCTAATATTTCCAACGGCTTTAGTTGCATTATTAATATCATCACTGTTTAATAAATTAATCATTTGTAATGTAGTGGAAGATGGTCCTACAAAATCTTTAAAGTTTGTTTTACTATATTTTGATTTATCAAATTCTGGTCCTTTAATCAATTTATAATAATTATTTAATACATTAGATTGTTCGCTGATAGTAACTGGATATTTTGTTTGTTGTAAGCCGATTAATATAAATTTAATAGTTTTTTTTAATAAACTATATAAATAAATTCCTGTTTCAAATTTTGTATCAATACCAATTTGTGTATTATTGCATTCAATCTCAATCTCATAATGTTCAACCGAGTCAAAAACTTCTGAATCTTTAATATTAAATTGCGGAATCATTTTTCCACCAATTGCTTTAGATGTTTTAACAATACTTAAATGAATCATAAATGGAATTGATGGATGACTATATTCAAATCGTTTAATATATCTGAAAATTTTTTTAGTAGAACTCCATTTATTAATAATTTTTTGTATTTTTTCATCAACAATTTCAAAATTATTTTCTACCTGAAATGCAACTCTAAAATTATAATCGTCAAAATCTAATGGATAAATAGGTTGTTCTTCAAATCTAAAATATTCTTTTTGTAAAAAACTTACATTAGCTGGGTCAACAATACTATTTACACTATTATTATTACAATAATCTTGTATATTATTTAGCCCATCTAATTGTGTTCTAATTTGAGAAAATTCATTATCCATAATAATTTTTAGACTATAGTTTTCCTTTACAAGATTGAATCCATTATTTAAAAGCGATTTCGCAACATTAGCAAAATCTATTTTAGTAATTGATTTAATATTTTTTGTTCCAAACCGCACTTCAAATTCTGGATTACTATTTTCAGGAAACTTTGTTAAATTTTCCATATAAAGATTTAATAATCTTTTGAATTTTTTAGTATCTTCACTATCATCACTTGATTCAATAACAGATTTTAATTTTTTAGATACTTTATCAAATTCACTGTTTGATAAAGGTGAAATTTTTGATTTAGCAATAGATTTAGATTTAGATTTATCTGACATAATATATATATTTGTTTATTATTTAAATTTAATTAATATATATATCAATTTTAATTAAATTTGTTTTATTAAATTATCTTTTTACCTTAATATAAAATATTTCACTCAATATTTAATTTAAAATTATTTCTTAGTATTTTACATAATAAAAAATATTAATTTTAGTAAAAATATTTTTAATTTTATTTATGTAAAAATCAAAATAAAATTAAAGAACCTATTTATCTTCTTCTTTTTGTTGATTTTCTTCTTTTTGTTGATTTTCTTCTTTTTGTTGGTCTTCTCTTTTTTCTAGATCTTCTTCTTTTTGTTGGACTTTTTCTTTTCAATTTTTTGCCACCAGTGGCATCATCTCTACTATTTGTTTTGCTGACACCTTTATCCCACCTACTTTCATCAAAATATTTACCAAAAGCTATTTTCTCAGCTTCTAATTCATCTAAATACTTATCCATTAAATGTTTATTTCTTCCTAAAAAATCTTTTTTACTTCTATACGCTGTAGTAAAATCTTCCCCAGAATTAACATAATCACGAGCCAGTGAACTTTTAAAAAAATTATTTATTTCTGTTATTTCTGCTTCAGTTAAAGGCTTGTTATCAAAATAAAATTTTGCCAGTTTAAATACAAAATTAGGTATATAAAAAGTAGCTATAGATGCTTTATTTGATAAATCTTCTAATGGGGGGTGCCCTTTTTCAATAACGCCGTTACCATAATTCTTGTCCTCAGTAATAAAATCGTAATTTATTTCAGTGTTAGTTCTTTTAAAATCATCTAATGATATTTTAGACTTACTTACTCCTATATTTCTACCGAAACTTCTTAACATTATAATATACCTAAATATTTTATTTCAATCTTAATTTCAATTTAGATTTCAATTATGATTTCCATAATGTTGTAAAATTTTTTTTCTTTTCTATTTTTACTCCGTCTCTATACAAATTTCATTATTTTCTGGTTTCTCTTTCTTCAAAGTTGCTTTATATTTTGAACAACCACGCATATGAGCCATTAATGACTGTGTTTTTTTACCAATAAATCCACAATATTTACATACATTTTTATTATTTTGAATAGTTGATTCTAAAAACTCTTCTAGATATCTTAAATAAAATTTAACTCAATAATTTTAAAATTTCTTCATATAAATCTTTTTTTGTTTTCTTTTTATTTGCTTCTTTATAAATATTAATTTTTAATTTGTTTGCAATAGCAATAAGGTCTTCTGATTTATATGCACTAATTGATTTAAGTGGTTTATTTAAATCCTTTACAAAAAAAGACCTTTCTATAATGGTTTTAATATTTTCTTTTTCATATTTTGGTTCAAATAATTCAATACTAAAATTATTAGTTTTTTGTGAAGTATTATTATAAACCAATTTTAAAATAGTATAGCTTGTAAAATCACTATTAGCAAAATTATCATCATTATCTTTATCCTTTTCTTCTTCTTTTTCTTCGCTATTAATATCATATGAAAAATGTGTATAAGTATTATTGTCTTTTAAAATAATTATATTTTGTTTATAAAGCATATTTAAACATTCAAAAGTATATAAACTAATATTTTTACTATTTAATAGCTCATCTTCAACATAATTTCTTCTGAATTTATAATATTTAATATTTGTTTTAAAATTATCTACATTATTTTGAATTTTTTCAACTAATTGTATTTTAAAATCTTTTTCAACTTTAAGATGATTTAAATATTGTATATCCGTGTCTTCATAATTATTTATAATTTTATAAAAAGCCCAAAATAATTTATCATCAAAAAATAATTTCTTCTTTTCGCTATATTTGCTTTGAGCTTTATTATAATTATTATAAATTAAATTTTTACTTACACTTGGTTTAATAATTTTATTATTATTTTTTTCTTGTATGTCATTTTTATTTATATAATTTAAATTTTTTACATCATTTAAATTATATAACATATATTGTTTCAAATCTTTGACACATACGCTATTTGGGTCTAATGAAAACATCTGCTTATCATATTATAATGTTAAATAATCTTTAAATTGTTTTAATAAATATTATTATTTTAAATTTAGTTATAATTATTATTTTAAATTTAGTTATAATTATTATAATTTAAATTCAATCTGTGTCATTAAAATAATTTTTTTGTAAATCTTTTTTTATTACTTCCACATCATTTATATTGTTTTCTTGTATATTAACAAAAGTCAAATATTTATTAATTTCATTTATAATATTAACGTCAATATTGTTTAAATTAACAAATAATCCATTATTATTTTCTGTTAATTTAATATTATTATTTTTTAATATTTTTGCAATTTCAATATGATGAACATTATTTAATAATTCTATTTGTTTTCTAATTTTTTCTAAATCATTATAATTTGTTTTTTTATAATTTTCTATATCAATTTCCTCTTTTTTGATTTTATTTTCTAATACAACTTCAATATTTATTTTATCTGCAATATTAATTTTATCTGCAATATTAATTTTATCTGCAATATTTATTTTATCTGCAATATTTATTTTATCTTCTTCTATATTAGCATATAATAATTCACTCATTATTAAAGTATATAAAAAAATATTTTTATATACTTTAAATTATTATTTTCTAATTTCTAATTTCTAATTATTATTTCTAATTTCTAATTTCTAATTTCTATTTTCTATTTTTTTTAGAACTAGATTTTGAACCACCCGTTAGTTCGTTTAAACTAGATTCTTTGTTGTCAATTTGAAGTAATTCTCCAATTACAGAAATAAAACTATCATTTAATTCATACCGTTGTCCAATAACTTTTACATTAATTATATCATTTAAATTAATTTTGGAAAATTCTTCATTATTATAATTATAATCTCGTGCGACAAATATTAAATATGGGTTATATGTTTCATTTAATTCAGCACGAATTCCTACCTTTGTTATAGATTTTACAATACAACTTAACTCCATAGATTCTACTAAATTAGAGACATAACATTCATATACTACTCCAAATTTTATATAATTAGAATATAATTCACCTGAAGAATATGTAATAATTTTAATAGAATCGGGTTTTATATAACCATCTTCTATACATATTCCTTCTTTTTTTTTTAAAATAGTTGTCAATGTTTCTTCTAAATTATTATTTACATATTTAAAATCAATATTTATTGAATCACTAAGTGTTACTTTTGTAAAATAGTCATTCTTTATACTTTTTTTCATAACTAATTTAGTTTTAGACATCTCAATTAATATAATATTATAAATAAATCTTTAATTTATTCAATTTTATTTATTTATTTATTATTAAAATATTTTATTTTAAACTAATTTTATTTTAAACTAATTTTATTTTAAACTAATTTTATTTTAAACTAATTTTATTTTAAACTAATTTTATTTTAAAATTTATTTATTAATGAATCTCTTACATTAAAAAACCAAATATTATCATCCTTTTTAATATTATTATAATATCTCAACATGATTTCAACTAATAAACATAAATGTTTTGTTTGTAAGTTTGGTAATTCTTTTATATTAAAACTATCAATTATAGTCTTTAAATCTGTCTGTGAATGCGAAGAACAAACCTTTCCAGAATTATAATTTCCATTCTTCTTTGTACTATCTTTTAATTCTTTTATTTTAAATATATAATTATATTTCATATTATCATCATTATCTAAATCAATTGTTTTAATAAAACCTAAAGTATTGTTATGAGTTAATAAATCTATTTTATTATAATTAATACTTTCCACAAAATCTTTGCTATAGTTTAATGGTGTCCCAGGTAATAGTTTATTATTGTTCAATACAAATAAACTATAATTAAAATCTTTTGCAAAATCTTCTATATCTTTTTTATCAATAATTAATGGATCAAAAATAAACGCTTTTTGATTACCACTTATTAACATATTTTTAGTATAATATTCTTTAATTATTATAAATAACTCTTTTTCTATATCTTCAACATATGGAACTTCAATAGAATCATCAAAAACATATTCTATAAGTGATTTATGCGATTCAAAGTTAAATTTATCAATTAAAATTTGTATAATAAGTTTATTTACTTCTTTTTTATTTATTTTTTTTGATGTTTTATCTATTTCTAATTCTATTTTATCACTTAAATCAAATAACTTATTTTTAGATTTAAAAATTTTAAATTTTTCTATAATCTCTGCTAATAATCTTATATGCGAATTTTTTGATTTTAATTTTTTTAAATATTCAGTATTATTAAACATTATATTATTATACTCTTCACATAATTTACTAAAAATTAAATTATTATTACCTTGTCGCGTTGTATATAAATCTTCATTTGAATCGGCAAATTTATCTACTATTTTAATAGTGGCATTAGCATACATTTTTTTGTCAATCGGTTTTTTTATGCTATCTGGAACTTTAAATGTTAAATTATCATTATTGTATTCTATTGGTTTTATTTTAGAATACATTGAAGAATTATTGTATTCATTGGTTAATGGTTGAAATATATATAATTCATCAATATTTATAACTTTTCCAATTTTACCATATTTATCTTTTATAATATAGTTGGAATTTTCTACCAATTCTGTTAATGCATTATTTATTGAATATATGCTATAACTTTTGATATTATTCAAAAAACTTAATATTTCTATTTTTGTATAGAAATATTTTTCTAAAAATAATTCTTTCACCTTATTAATTATACTAGTATTATTTGTTTCTAAAAATGATTCATTATAGCTTTTAATATTGGTGTCTTCTATTTCACTATATTGATCCTGATTATTACAATTATATTTACAAGTTTCCATATAATCACATAAAGCAGTTTGTGGTCTATCTCCAATAGTAAATTCTATAACTTCATTATTTGATAAAATTTGCTGCAATTTGGATTTATTATATTTTTCCAAAACATCGGAATTATAATTATTTAATTCAATGTTCAAAATACAATCAACACTTGTTTCTTTCATCAATCTAGTTATTTTACCTATTTGTATTGCTTTTATTTCTGCTTTTCTATATAATAACATATCAACTGTTTCTGTTGTTTTATTTTCTAATAAAGATGTATGCATAAAAATTTTCGCATTTCTTTTTACTAATTCTAAATCTTTATGACTACAATTTCTTATTCCCCGCCCAATAATTTGCTCCATTCTATTGATATTATACCAAGGTTCCATTATATGTATTTGTCTAATAAATTTGAAATCAATTCCCTCTGAACCTGCCATTGATAATAATACTACTTTTATAATATTTCCAGTTACATTGTTACTGTCTGTTATTGCCTTCAATTCTCCTTTTAAATTATCAGTTAATAATTTATCACCAGTTATCATCATATAATTAAATTGTTGTTTTACATCGCTTTGTGGTGTTGTAAATAAAGAATTATTGCCAAATTTCTTATAACCATTGCATTCTAATGCAAGAGCCATTGGAATAAGTCCGGCTTCAATAAATTGTGAATAAATTATAATTACTCCTTCTGAATTTTCAATGGTATCTAATATATTTTTAATTTTAATACTATATTTGCCTATATTTTCTTTTAAAAAAATATTTTCACTTGATTCGTCTATAAATCTATAGTTATATTTTGTTTTATCACTAGATGATGTTAAAATACTGTGTAATCCATTTTTTGCTATTAAATCTTCCGAGTTTATATTTAATTTTGGAAAATCATTAAATGGTGTGCTTTCTAACATACTATTTGGATAAACAATATTTAGCGCCATCAATGGTTTTTGAAGTTCTGTATATTTAAATGCAGTTGATGAATGAAAATCTGTTTTATAAATAATATAATTATATACGTGTTCTTGGTATGTATTAACATTATTTAAATATAAATCAAAAAACCGGATTTTATCATCTATTCTATTTTTTTTTAAATCATATAAGGGATAATCTATAGATGTAATGCTTTTTTCTTTATTATAATCATTTGGTAGAATTCTATAAGGAAATGTAAATGGATTATCACCTTTTACATAACTTATATAACCATTTAATTTACGTTTTAATAAATCTTTACCTGTTTCATTATTATCAATATCTGTTACAAAGGTTCCGTCATTATTAAATACGTCACTAAATTCAATAGCACTGCGTTTATCATTTAAATTTAATAAATTTGCTATATAAATTATTTCTTTATAATCATTATACATCGGTGTTGCTGACATAAGTACTAATTTCATATTATAAACATATTTCACTAGATTTGATAATTGTTTTGCTACTAATTTACTTGATTCATCGCTACTTGATTCTCTAATATTATGTATTTCATCTATAATAATTAATCTATTTCCAAAAAATTTTTGCAATTTATTTTTGATTAATTTATTTTTTTCTTTGCTATTTAATGTTTTAAAGCTGACATTATCTATATTTGATTTTTTTATTATTAAATTTGCAAATTCAATATATCCCATAAATAAATAATAACTACTAATTATATTATCAACTATTTTTACTACTTTTTCTTTTGATACACTAGATTTTAACATATTTATGTCTTTTAAAAAATTGTTTCCTGCACAATTGTCAATACTGTATTTACCATTTTCCAATTTTAATTTGCGTTCGTCAAAAAGCTGTAATTTAAAATTAGTTTGAACACTGCGCGATGCAACAATGATTATTCTTTCTTTGTAACCATTTAATTTCAAAAACTCCCGCGTTTCTTCTGCTATACTTATTGCTGAACATGTTTTGCCTGTTCCTAAACCATGATATAAAAATAGACTATTGTATGGTGTATAATTTGATAAAAAGTTTTTAATAAACATTTGATGTGGTAATAGTTCAAATTCACTATTACACAATTTTTCTGCTTCCTCTTCTATTGATTTTATTTTTTCAATATCTACATTATATTTGTGTTCTTTAAATTCTTGTAAATTTGAAATTTTTATATTTAATAATTCATCATCTAAATGTGGATATAAATAATCATAATTTTTATAATATTTATCGCTTTGTTCGTTTGTATTAATTCTATTTAATAATTCAACTGAATTTAAAAAATATTGCAAATCTTTTTTTGTTGTAATATTATTTTTTGTACTTTCTAATATTGATTCGTCAAAATCTATATTATTAATATTTTTTTTAAATATATTGTATAATTCCATATTCTTTATTTTTTTTGATTTAATAAATGCTTCATCTTCTAAAAAAAATTCATCTGCTTTTTTTTCTATTTCTTCATCACCAGAATCTTCATCGCCACTTTCTTCATCGCCACTTTCTTCATCAGATGATTCTTCATCGACGGAATCGTCATCATCTACAGAATCGTCTTCATCGACAGAATCGTCTTTATCGACAGAATCGTCTTTATCACGTGAATCGCGTGAATCGTCTTCATCACCAGAAACGTCTTCATCTTGTGGTTCTTCTACTTCTGCTTCTACTTGTGGATCGGCTGCTTCTTCTGGTTCTTTTAATTCACTAGATTCTGCTTTTAATTCACTAGATTCTGCTTTTAATTCACTAGATTCTGCTTTTAATTCACTTGATTCTGCTTTTAATTCACTTGATTCTGCTTTTAATTCACTAGATTCTGCTTTTAATTCACTTGATTCTGCTTTTAATTCACTAGATTCTGCTTTTAATTCACTAGAATCTGTATCACTTGAATCCTCGTCTTTTGGTACTGCTTGTGGTAATAATTCTGAATTAGGTAAATTATTTATTTCTTTATATTCTATATTATCTGGTTTATCACTCATCTATATATTAAATATATAGTTTATTAGTTTTTAATAATTTATTTAATTCAACTAATATATTTTTTTTTTCAATATTATAATCACGTAAATACTCGGATGCAGTATTTATTGAAACCCATTCTATTTTACTTATTTCATATGTTTGATATATAGTTTGTGGTTTATTATTATTATTCATAAATCCTAAAAAATATTTATGTTTATATGATTTATAATTTGAACCAGTAAATATTTCCTCTAAAGGTATTATGTTATGTAGGGTAATAATATCGGTTTTATTGTATCCTGTTTCTTCTTCAAATTCACGCAATGCACACATTATATCTTTTTCTTGAAAATTACGCCGTCCTTTTGGAAATCCCCATTCTGGTTCAATATAATTATTTTTACATTCATTAATAATAGTCTCTAAATTTATAAATTCATTATTTATTTTATATCCTTCTTTTAATTTGTTAAATTTATTATTTGATACTTTCTCTTCATTTTTGTATTGTAATGCAATTTTTATGCCCCATAAATAATTCCATAAACTTTGAAAATCACTATTTAATAATTTATTTCGTTCACCAATTGTCATTTTTTCAAATGTATTTAATATATATTTTTTATCTTCTAAATTATATTTTCCTCTCATAAAATCTACAAATGCTAAACTATCTTTTCTTTTTATTAATAATACTTCATAATCATTTACCGCTTTTCTAAATGCAATAATACCTATACTTGTAATTGGTATTTTACATTGATGAAATAAATGTCCTATTTTTCCGCAATTATTGCAAAATGTTGTTTTTTTTATATTACTCATTTTAGCAAAATAATTTTTAAACTATATGTAACTATTTAATTGTTTTTATATTATTTATATTTAATGAGTAATATAAGTAATATATTTAATCCTGAAATTTGGGGACCACATTATTGGTTTTTTTTATATACTATGGCTCTCTCATATCCATTAAATCCAAATGATGTTTCTAAAAGAAAATATTATGATTTTATACAAAATTTGCCTTTATTTATGCCTGTTTCAGATATTGGTAATACATTCTCTCAGTTTTTAGACCGATATCCTATTACACCTTATTTGGATTCGCGAGAGAGTATGATAAAGTGGGTACATTTTATACATAATAAAATTAATGTTTATCTAGGAAAGCCAGAACTCACATATTACGAAGCAATGGATAAATATTATCAAAATTATAAATTAAAAGATGTTAAAATGAGAGAAGAGAGAACCAATAAACATAAATATATTTATGGTGGAGCAGTTATTTTATTGGTTTCTCTCATAATTTTCCTATATTTTTCAAATTAATATTTGCAACAATAGTTATAATTATATCTATTAAATATAAAAAGCATTATTTATAAATATAATAATTATAATTAATAAATATAATAATATATTAATTATGAAATTAGAATTATTTATTGGATTAATTGTTTTAATTTTTGTTGCAAATATTTATTTTGAAGGAAAGATTTTAGCAAAAATTAAATCATATCAAAAATATTATAAAATGGCATTTATAGCATTTGTAGGATTATGTGTATATTTATATTTAAAGCGTTCTCCACAGCACGCAAAAGAATTTTTCAGTAACGCAAATGGTTATATAAAATATTTACCTATTGATAGAAATACAACGTCTATGGTTGCTCCTTTAATAGATTTTACAGGAAAAGCATTGGGTGATTCTATAAATTCTAATTATAACGCTCAGCATGCTCAAAATCAATATAATCAAACTTTTCAAAGTTTAACACCGCAACAAAGACGTTTATTAAATTCCGGAAATAAAGGAACAAAACGAAGCGTAAGTGAAACAAAGAAAAAATATGTAGCAGCAAATCAAAATTGGAAATGTAAGCATTGTACGAAACAACTACCTGGTTGGTTTGAAGTGGATCATGTAATGAAATTAGAATATGGGGGTTCAAATAATATAGACAATTTAGAAGCATTATGTAGAGATTGTCATGGTAAAAAAACCGCAATGGAGAATTTATAATTATTTTAAATTATTTTAATCAGTTTGTTTTTTTCTTGACATTATTATAATATAATAATACTATAATTATGCCAGTTGGTGGTTCTAATACTGATGGTTTTTTTAAATCATTATATAACCTATTAAAAGGGTTATTTGAATTATTATTATCATTTTTTGAGAGATTTAAAGATGGTGCATTATTTGTTTTTGATTATATATTAAATGAAGAATATTATAGCAGATTTATTTTTACAATATTATTATTAATTTTTAGTTTATTATTTTATTTAATTTATTATGTAAATCCTTTTAAATTATTCAATTCACAAACATCACAATTAAGTGTAATAATAATTGCTTCATTATTTTTAACAATATTTTATTTTATTGTTTATAGAAATAGAAAACATGATGATAATAACCCTCCTAATCATTATTTAAATAATACTTCTATAAAAACTGAGATAGATAAAAGTAGTCAAGAAAAAAAAAATGAGTATGCAAGAAAATACGAATTTAATAAAGAAAATTACAAATTTTCATTAAAAGATCCATTAATAAATTTATTTAAATCCTTCTTTTCTTTATTAGGAATTGTTTTAATACCTGTAATAATAATAAGTTTAATTTTTTCAGCATATCATAATTATCATAGTTTATTTACTATTACAAAACTAATACTTGGGATTTTTATAATAATTACAACATTATCAATAGTTGCATATATAGTAAATATACAATTAAATAATATTAATTGTTTAAATAAAGACATACATTTCTTTCAAAAACTAATTTGTATAATAAAATATTTAATTTTCTTTATACCCTGTTTGTTAATAATTGGAATAGAAAAATTAAAAGAAGACCTTAAATTAACTCCAAAATCAATATATTTATTATTCATTTTAGAATTAGTATTAATATGTTTATTTTTCTTTATTCCAGTATTATTCAAATATTTTGCCAATTTAAATAAACACAATTTATTGGAAAATAATCAAATTTATTATACACACAAATATAGACATATTGCATATTATCAATCTCTCAGAGATCAAAATATTAAATCAGTTAAAGATGAGTCAACAAGTATTAGTTTATTTGATAAAGATGATGACCCTGATTGGAATTTAGAAACAAAATTTAACGGAACAGACAATCCAAATAAAAATAGGATTAATTATACTTATAGCATAAGTTTTTATTTATATTTAAATCCACAAGATAAAAATACAAACGAAGCATATAGCGATCCAGATGGAGTAATATTATTTAATTATGGCAATAAACCCGTTATAAAATATAATGGATTAACAAAACAATTAACAGTTGAATCTTGTGATGGTAAAAATAATGACTGTAGTCAAAAAACAACAATATTTAAATCAAATGATAAAGAATATAATAATTATAATTTAAAATATCAAAAATGGCTTTATTTTGTTATTAATTTTAAAGATAACAATTTAGATATTTTTATAGATGGCAAACTTGTTGGTTCAAAACCAAATATACCAAATTTTGTTACCAATGATAATGTAGAAATTGGTGATAAAAATTATAAAAATAAAAATGGCATTTATGGTAGTATTAAAGAAGTAAATTATTATAAAACACCAAGACCAAATAATAATATAGAATTTATATATGATTTAACAAAAAATGAATAAATACAAAATTTAATATTTAATATAAATAATAATATTTAATATAATATTTAATTTACATTAATTTAATATAAATAATAATATTAATTTATATTAAATATGAATATTGCTAATATTATAATCATCATAATCTTAATATTAATAATAATATGGTTATTAAACAAAGTATTTTTTTCAACAAATAT
>Ga0115003_10001609_pt1 | contig 19512 bp, 15 predicted proteins | sample ArcticOcean_MG_C_7_FD_88736 | JGI IMG/M metagenome (GOLD analysis project Ga0115003, IMG submission 88736) | Marine microbial communities from western Arctic Ocean - ArcticOcean_MG_CB11_88 | ecosystem: Environmental > Aquatic > Marine > Oceanic | place: Arctic Ocean: Canada Basin | collected... | reverse complement strand
CTCAAATGGAACAGTTCACATTGTCCATGTCATTTTGGATAGCGATGAATTATGGCACAGCACCTATGATGGTTCCACATGGAGTCATGCGAAAATCAGGAATTGTGATTGTAGAAATATTGATCTCGTTATTGACAGCAATGACAATGTTCATATCGCTCATTACAACAATGGTTACCTACTCTATTCCATGTATGATGGAACATCATGGACAAATGATTGGAGTAAGTCCGGTGTGGAGAACGACCAAATCTCCATAGCCCTGGATGCGAATGACCAGCCACATATTTCCTACTCAAGGGATGGATACATCTGTAACGCGGCGTTGCTCTCCTACTATGATGGGTCATCATGGTCCACCGTCACTTTGGATGACTCGAGCACATACATTGGTTGTGACTCTTCACTTGCGATTGACTCCAACGGCTTTGTCCATGTTGCATACAGGCACCATGGCAACATGGACATGAAGATTGCTTCGAACATCAGTGGTTCATGGCAACGGTACACCGTCGATAACGGCAATGGTGTGGGCTATCACAGCGCTATGGCTGTCGACTCAAACGATGAACTTCATGTTGTTTATGCCTCCAATGCTGCCGGAAATACCGCATACTTTGCAGACGGTGCCTCCGGTTCGGCTTGGGCAGTTTCAAGCCAGGGCAACTCAAGAAACACGTTTAGCATGTACATTGACCAATTTGACATCGTTCACATTTCGGAATACAATGGGGGCTCAAACCTTGGTTACAGTATGGTGGCTTCAGGGGCCTCACGCCAATCGATGACTGTCGACAACGTTGGAGACGTAGGCTATGGGAATGATATTGTTGTTGATGACAATAACATGGTTCACATCGCCTATTATGATTCTTCAAACAAGGTCCTAAAGTACGCCAACCGCTCCACTGGGATGTACCTTAATCATGAAATCACGGTCCAATTCGGCTCTTATGGTTCCGTGACAGGAACCGTCGTGAACGACACCACCATTCGAGTCACAACGCCAAGTGCGGGCTCAGTGGCGGAACAAGTTGATTTGAAGCTCTTCGGCGACCAAGGGTCGTCGCTTGATTTGGGCCTTGTGTTCCAGTATGTATCCCCTGATGATGTCGACATGGACGGTGTGCTTAACGATCAAGACGATTGTCCAAATCTGGCTGGGACTTCGGCAGTTGACCTCACTGGCTGCCCCGATAGCGACGGTGATGGCTACAGCGACACAGGCGATGCATTCCCGAACAATGCTGGGGAATGGATGGACAGCGATGGAGATGGTGTTGGTGACAACAGCGATGTGTTCCCAACGGATGCCACTGAATCGATGGATTCTGACGGCGACGGTGTGGGCGATAACAGCGATGCGTTCCCGTATGATGCCAACGAAACATCCGACTCAGACAGCGATGGTGTTGGGGACAACACAGATGTGTTCCCGCTTGATTACTTCGAATACCAAGACAGCGATGGCGATGGCGTTGGCGACAATGGCGATGCGTTCCCATTCGATGGCAACGAAACGATGGATTCCGATGGCGATGGTGTTGGCGACAACGCCGATGCGTTCCCGAACGATGCCTCGGAAACGACGGACACGGACGGTGACGGAATTGGTGACAATGCCGATCAATACCCCCTCATCGACAACTTCCTCGACACCGATGGCGACACGATCGTCGACTTACTCGATGTGTTCCCGACAGATCAAACTCAATGGATGGATGCTGATGGCGACGGCTACGGCGACAACACCACAGGAAACAACCCGGATGCCTTCCCATCACTTTCCTCTCAATGGTCGGATGTCGATGGCGATGGGTACGGCGATAATTGGGGCAATGCTTCATGGAACACAACGGCCGGATTCACCGGGGTTGGCCAGTACGTTGAGGGCGCACTTATGTCGGATTTCTGTCCTCAAATAGCCGGCACATCAACTGCCAGCGGGTTCTTTGGATGCGCTGATGATGACGGGGATGGTATCCCTAACATGTTTGAGATCGTTGAAGTTATTGAAGTGGATACAGATGGAGACGGCGTCCAAGACGCGAGCGATCGTTGCCCAGGTACAGACCCAGGCGCAACGGTCGACAGCGATGGTTGCGAACTGGTCGTCAAGTCCGATGAACCCCTCCAAACCTCAAACGATGCCTTCTTTTCTGGAGAGGTCGCTCAAAGCGTTGGTATGGGTGCCATTTTAGTAGCCATCTTTTCACTCTTACAAACAAATCTTGTCGCAGCAATGCTCCCAGATGCGTTCCGCTGGGTTCAGGTCTTTAGACAATCAAACAAACTCACCAAAGAGGAAAAGAACGAACTCACCTACCTTCAATCCCTCGTTCGAGGGTATGCGGACGATGTTGAAACCCTACGGGAGGAGCTGCAGCAGATGAAATCAGACCTCACTTCGAGATTTATGAACAATGAAATCAAGAAAGACACTCGAGAAAAGATCCTTCTGGTGATTGATGAACTCATTGCAGCCCCCGCTGAACAAATCCAAATCATTGCACTTGACCATGGTTATTTTGGACTTGAAGGGACCATTGATTCGAGTGAGCGATATGCTTTGCTCGAGGAAGAAATGGCCATGCGAGACTCCGATATGAACCCCGATTCCAACCCCTCCATGGATCTTCAAGGGAGCGTTGCAGAAGATGGATATGAGTACGTAGAATTCCCAGCAAACAGCGGTGTTTGGTTAATCCGAGATTCAACCACTCGTCAATGGATGGTATGGGAACAATGATTCAATTTCAATTTAGAGTCCCACTTCGACACCATTGAATGGTTCTGAGCGCTGGTTGTGTCCATGGCACAGATGCGAACAATCCTCGCACTCGCGCTTGTGGTCTTGCTCACGTTGTCTTTGGGCGTGCGAAGAAGAAGGCCTTTTCGGCTCACTGGCCTACGTTGAACACTTGCCCGAAAACGTCTCTGTCCGCGCCTAGATGAACTTCGACATGGTGTCCCTCAACTATCCCATTATTCCACTGTCAGATCCACTGATTGGACCGGGTGGCGAAGTGTTTTCTGCAGCCAAGTACGATTGGACCATCAGCATCGCTGGAGCGAATCAGGAAAACATGGAGCGAATGCATGAGTGGATCGGCACCATCATCAATGATGATTTAGATTACAAACCAACCGAAGCAAACCCAATCACGTGGGAGATCGCTGAATCATGCGCTTCGGACCACTGTGCATTCTTTTCAGAAGGTTATCCAACCTTCAACTTCTTCAGCCCCGGGGGGATATATCCTTCAGGCAAGAATGGAATTCCCCTTCCGATACCTTGGAGTTCATGACCGCTAAAGCAGGCGGCCAAGAAGGAATGGAAAGTGGATTCAACAGTTTGGTCTGGAGTTCACTTGACCTCTTTGTTCGAGTTGACAACGCTGAAGATTTCCACGGCACGTGGACAGAGTGAACTTGGATTCGTTTCCGCTTCCCGTTTTGAGCGACCGGCTCAATATGTCTTGGCTAGCAACACTCTTCGCGTTGTTGGCTTTCCACTCATATGACATGGTTTTGGCTCTGAATAATCATCGGTTGCATCACCTAGGAACGTGAATCCTGTGGCCCTCTCAATGGCTTCGGCATGTGCGTCAGTGCCATCGAATGGAATTTCGTATATTCGACCATCTTCGACTTCACCTTGCATTTTGAAATCACCGTCAACTTCGAGGAATGGAGGGAGAGGTTGAATGACATCCGCCATATGTGCCTGCGATCTGTTTCGTAACTCTGTAGCAATTTCTTCGAGCACCGTTAGGCATGCCTCTGCAATCCCCTCGAGTGGGATTGGCTCTTTGCCACCTGTACGTCGAGCTGCGAAGGCCGTGCCTTGTGCAATATCTCGTGGACCTATGTCGAGTCGGAGCGGGACACCTTTGATTTCCCAATCGTAATACTTCTGTCCTGCTCGAATATCCCTGGCATCGACCTTGACCCGCAATCCATGTCGGCGAAGTTTCGTAGCGATCTCTTCGGCTGCTGCAACCGTGTCAACATCTGAGTTTTTCTTGATCATTGGGCAGACGACCACTTGGAACGGGGCGACCGCTGGTGGCAAGATGAGACCATTTTCATCACCGTGCATACCAACCACAGCGCCGAGCAATCGCTCGGACATTCCATAGGTGGTTTGGTGGCAATGTTGTTGTTGTGCGTCGAGATTTTCATAGGTGATGTCGAAGGCTTTGGCCCATTGATCTTGGTAATGATGGCACGACGCGACTTGCAATGTTCGCCCGTTTGGCATAACGGCATCAATTCCAATGGTGTACCATGCACCAGGGAATGTGTCCCAAAGTGGTCGCTTTGCTTTGATCACTGGAAGGCATAAATCGTGCATGATGTTGTCAACCATTTCTAAATCCTGTTCAATTTGACGTGTTGCTCCTGCCTCATCAGCGTGAGCAGTGTGGGCTTCAAAGAAATGAATTTCACGAACTCGAATGAACGAGCGGGTTTGCTTCGTTTCGTAGCGGAATGTGTTGACCATTTGGTAGACTTTCAAAGGAAGGTCCTTGTGAGAACGAACCCAGAGTGGGAACATAGTGTACATTGCCGTTTCGGAAGTCGGTCGAAGGAACATTGGCACATCGAGTTCATTTTCGCCAGCGTGCTTAACCCAGTACACTTCTTTCTTGAAGCCAGCCTCCTCCTCTTCATCTCGCAGGTCATCAGGGTTCACACCTTCTTCACGGGCTCGCTTGAGTCGTGCAACCAATGCGTTTTCACGGTCGAGTAAATGTTCTGGAATCAAAAGAGGGAAATTGACTTCTTCGTGATCTGTGCGTTCCATTTCGTGGTGTGTGAGGGCGTCGATGAGCTTCATCGTTTTCCAGCCATAGGGTCGCCAAACATCCATACCCTTGATCGGGTAACGCTTGTCGACCAATTCAGCCGCCTCGATGATGAAGGGGTACCATTCATTGAAGTTCTCTTCTTTCGAAGGGATGCCTCGCTTTGCCTTGCCTGGACCTTGGCTCATGATTGGCTTCGGTCATCCCCTGCTCATCAAGATGACGCTTCATCATTGGTGCTAGGGGGTACTTGTCGCGTGTGAATGTAAGCCACGACAGCTGCCAAGCACCAAGCTGCTTCAAGGATTAAAAAAGCCCATTCTTCGATTAAGTAAGCACGAATTCCAAGCAAGGCTGATCCAACTGCCATGAGGGCGAGGTAAACTGTTTGCTTGCTGGTGACAATGTTTCGAGTCTCTAGAACGAAAGCAAGAAGGATCGAAACCATCCCGATGTAGGAGAGAACTTCAGTCCATGCCTCGACCGTCATGTGCATCACTTTCGGCGCATGAACATGACGAGGGTGACCGTCAGAACGGCGACCGCCACAATGTCTGGGAGACCATAGCCACCGTCTTGCAACGGAAGGGACCATCCATAGCCCGTGTCGAGGTTATGAACGTCCAACCAGTTGATGCGAGTGGAACCAGTCGTCGGGCACAAATCGCCTTCGAGGCAGTTTCCACCGAGGAGGCCAGACAGCAAACCGAAGAGGTTTGAAAGGACCACTATAAGACCAAGGCCGACAACATAGATGGCTGGATGTCGCCCAGAGGAAGGTACGGCTGCCAGTGGTGGAAGCGTTAGTGGTTCGATCAGTGGTGCAGCCGGGGCGAGGTCGCCAATGACTTCGATCAACATGTCTGTTGGGGGGGCGACTTCGGTGATGCTCCCAACTTGGGCGTCAACCATGTCACGGGCCTTTACTGGACGCGCAGGAGTAATTTTGATGCCGTAGAGACGATCGGCCAAAGTCACCAAAGCTGGATCGTCTGCAATGTCTTCAGGAGACAAGTCTCCATCCAACAGTTGTTGCAATCGGTCGCGTGATGATTTCATGGAATGCCCTCTGTAGTTCAAGCGGGGAGGACTTCATTGAAGAAGCCTCCTTCTGAGAAAGGAAGGTCAGAACAAGTGGTTCAAGCGTTTCCTGCCTTCTCGACTTCGGCCCAGTCTCGCATGAACCCTTCAAGACCTTTATCGGTGAGTGGATGGGTCATTAATTGACGGAAGATTTTGGCAGGCATGGTCGCTGTATGAGCGCCAAGCTGGATGCATTGGAGGACGTGGGTTGGGTGTCGAATTGAGGCTGCAAGGACTTTTGTCGTGATCCAAGGATAATTATTCCATGTGTCCATGATTTCAGCGATGAGATTCATTCCATCGTGGCCAGTGTCATCGATTCGTCCAATGAATGGCGAGACATAGGTTGCTCCTGCCTTCGCAGCCATGAGCGCTTGAGAGGCAGAAAAGATCAGTGTAACGTTGGTGCTGATTCCTTCGCTTGTAAGGATTTTAGTTGCTGCTAAACCTTCAGGGGTGCATGGAATCTTGATGATGACGTTCTCGGGTAGGCTTGCTTTCAATGCCAGACCTTGTTCGACCATACCTGCTGTATCCATTGCAGTGACTTCTGCAGAGATTGGACCATCACAAATGGATGCAATTTCTGCAACAACTTGTTTGAAGTCTCGTCCACTCTTCTTGATCAAAGAGGGGTTCGTGGTCACACCATCTAGGATGCCCCATGCAGCAATTTCTCGTATTTCATCTACGTCAGCGGTGTCTAGGAAGAACTCCATGTTGGTTGGTTGTGCCACGCACTCCTTCAAGTATCCGCTCAGGGCTTGCGGTGCATTCATTGGTAAGTCGTGTATTTTGCAGATGATCCCCTAACCAATTCGGCAGGGTATTTTTGTTCATTGATTTCGAATTTTTGGTTCATAATTGTGATGGGATCGAGGCCTAATACACTGCACAAACGCAGGCAGTACATCATGACGTCAGCAGTCTCATGGGCTATTTTTTGAGTCAACGCACTGTCCTCAAGAACTTCTTCGACGCTTGGATTTACCCATTGGACTGTTTCGGAGAGTTCTGCAGATTCGATGCTGATTGACGCAACGAGGTTTTTGACGCTATGAAATTGATTCCAGTCCCTTTGTTTGACAAAGGCATCCAAGCGAGTGTTCAGCTCTTTCAGGGGGTCATTGGTCTCCATAACCGTTGTTCGTCCGTGACCCTAATGGTTGTTGGCTTGTTCACTTTCGCTGAATTGCTTTCTCTGCAGCCGCTGCAATGTGAGGTGCAGAAAGTTGCATGACTTCGAGCATTTCATCCGCTTGACCAGATTCACCAAAGCGGTCAGGAACGCCAACTCGTTCGAGTGGAGCCGGTTGGTTTGAGACAAGATGCTCTGCGACGGCCCCGCCGAGTCCACCGATGATGTTGTGGTCTTCAGCAGTCACAACGGCACCACATTGTGCCACCAGTCGGTCGATAAGGGCTCCATCAAGTGGCTTGAGTGTGTGCATATCTACGACGCAAGCGTTCACGCCTTTTCCAGATAGGGTTTCTGCTGCTTTGAGTGCTTCAGAAACCAAGACTCCACAGGCAATGATCGCGACGTCTGTTCCTTCCTTGAGAACGATCCCTTTTCCGATTTGAATTTCATCTTCACGACCATCGTACAACACAGGTGTCTTATTTCGGGCTGTTCGCATGTATGATGGCTGACCCAATGCTGGCAATTGCATTGTGAGAACACGGGTGCTTACATCATCACATGGGTGCATGACCACGACGTTTGGTAGCGTGCGGAAAATAGCCAAATCTTCGATTGATTGAGCCGATGAACCATCGGTTCCTGTGTGCGTTCCACCGTGGCTGCCACACAGATGAACGGGAAGGTTGGGCCGAGCCACACCGTTGCGCATTTGTTCAAATGCACGTTCGGTAAAGATTGCAAATGTACTGGCAAAGGGTATGTATCCAGCAGAGGCCAGTCCTGCTCCAACGAGCAACATGTTTTGTTCACCAATTCCACAGGACACAGTTCGATCCGGGTAGGCCTTTCTGAAATGGAGGGATTTGGTTGATTTACCAAGATCTGCTTCAAGGACGACAACTTTGGGATTGTCTGCCAATTCGAGCAAGGCTTGGCCGTAGCCGTCGCGGGTTGCTGCCATTCGTGTCATGCTTCCACCTCACCGAGTTCAATCATAGCTTGTTTGAATTGCTCATCGTTTGGTGCAGCCCCATGGAACGATGGGTTGTTTTCCATGTACGAGATTCCACCACCTTTGATGGTGTGTGCAATAAGAATTGATGGGCCATTTGAGTTTTCTTCGGCTTCGAGGAAATCCAAACCTTCCATGACTTCTGTCATGTTGTGGCCATCGATTTCCTTGACGTTCCAGCCAAACGAACGCCACTTTGCTGGTATGTCGAACATTCGCATTTGCTCTTCGCAGAAATCGTCGTTTTGGATTCGATTTCGATCGAGAATAACTTTCAAGTTGCCAAGCTCATGGTGGGCTGCTGCCATTGCTGCTTCCCAAACGCTTCCTTCCTGCATTTCCCCATCACCGATCATCACAAAGGCACGGCGCTCGCTTTTATCGAGGCGCGCTGCGATTGCACAACCCATGCCAAAGGAGAGACCCATACCGAGGGACCCAGCTGAGAAGTCCACTCCGGGGCACCACTTGCTATCGACGTGTCCTTGACAGACACCGCCAAGAACACGGTACGATTTGAGATCTTCATGAGAGATGAAACCCATCTCGGCAAGAACTGCGTACATACCGGGAGAAGCGTGTCCCTTGGAAAGAATAAATCGGTCACGGTCAGCCCATTTTGGTTCGTCAGGTCGGATGCGCATTCGCGTTGCATATAGCGCTGATATCAAATCGATTTCAGAAAGTGAACCACCAGGGTGACCTGCTTGAGCGCGGTACACCATCTTGATAATCTCGACCCTGCACTTTCGTGCCATTTCTTCAATTTCTTCGATGCTTGTTGACATTCGTTCCCCTACAGCCCTACGGCCTTCACGGGCGACCTTTGATGCTTGTGCAAACAATCGGCGGTCGTAGGTTCTCATTTTTTGGGTGGTGGAAGCAATGCATTGTAGAATTTTATCAACACGTCACCGGCCACGACCATGGCATCAGTCAGCAAGTTTCCACCCTTCGGTAGAGCGCGTGTAGCCAGCCAAATGAACACAGCCACGAACCATCCAAAGAAGGCCAAGGACAGGAGGCTGTTGAGGGTGACGACACCAAATATTTCGGGCAGGTTGATGTCGAGTACGATCAGGACTGCAATGAGCACACCAAGGATTGATTCTCCAGCAATGAAACCCGCACCGATTAAGACACCACGGTTTTCCACTTCCTTGGCAGCGGTAGCTGCTTCTTTGGAAGGTATTCGATTGAGCGTTCCATCCACTCGGAAGTGAGCGGTTCGCAAAGCAAAGTAGGAGATGATACCGCCAAGCATGATTGGGACTGAAAGTCCGAGAGGGAGGTAAATACCAATAGCAACCGACATCACCGGCATTCGCAGGTAAATGAGGACCACGGCAATGAGTGCTCCGAGTGTGACCATTTGTAGGTTGAGATCGCCACCAAAAGCACCCTGGATGATGGCACCAATAAGTTCAGCTTGCGGCGCAAACAGGGCATTGCTGCAATCGTATTGGTCCGCTGCGGCCAGATTTAGATTCGTATTGGCGCATGCTGTCTTCGAAATTTGAAATGCATCGTGGAGAAGGGCTAATGTTGGACCGATGACAATAGCACCGGTGATGACACCAATGATTTCTGCTACTTGTTGTCGCCAAGGCGTTGCACCAACCATATGTCCGGTTTTCAGGTCCTGCATGACGTCGCCAGCAATCGCAGCAGATGAAGCCACAACTGCAGCAATCAGGAGGGTTGCAAGCATCAATTCCTCTCGTCCAAGGCCGAGGAGTAAATCACCTACGACCCACACGAGTGCAACGGTGAACAAAAGCGTAGCAATGGTCATGCCCGATACAGGTGAATTGGATGAACCAACCACGCCTGCAATGTAGCCAGCAACAGCAGCAAAGAAGAAGGAAACCACGGCTAGGAAGAGTGCTCCAGCCAAAGCAAGACCAAAGGAGCCTGTTGATTTCCAGTAGAAGAGGAATGTTAGGACAACCAGAACGCCACAGAACATGATCACCTTATCGAGTGGTAGATCAATTTCAGTTCGCAATGGCTCAACATCATCATCATCTGTTTTAATCAGCGCTTTGGACAGACCGGTAATGATGGTTTTTCGCATTGACCAGAGGGTGTACACACCACCGACGACCATTGCACCAACACCGACGTAACGAATTTGTTCCGCCCAAATACCATAGAAACCGTCGACCAAGGAATCTGATGTTGGCCATCCGTGAATGAGCCCATACATTGGGACAAGCAAACCAAAACCGATCACGCCCCCTAGGAAAATATACGAGGCAATTCGAACGCCTACAATGTAGCCGACCGAAAGCAGAGCAATGGACAAGTCCATACCTGCATAGAGCCGGGTTCCAAGGAAACCAACTGCGGATTCAACGGTGTGTTGCGTGACTTCGAAACCTTTGACCATGAGACCATAGATGGCGCCGATACCTAGAGCATAGAGAATGGCTAAGGCACCTTCGCCACCTTCTTCTCCGGCGACAAGGACTTCTCTGCATGCGACACCTTCTGGATATGGCAAGGCTTCTTCGACGATGAAAAGTCGGCGCAGTGCAATTGTAAACATGGTTCCTAACAGGCCACCAAGGGTTGCAATGATGAGGGTGTCAAGCCATTGAATATCATCCCAAAGTCCGATGACAAGCATTGCTGGGACGGTGAAAATAATTCCAGCAGCAAGCGATTCACCGGCACTCGCCATGGTTTGAACAGAGTTGTTTTCGAGGATGCTGACATCATTAAACAACGAGCGTAGGATGATCATGGACATCACAGCTGCAGGAATACTCGCAGAAACGGTCATTCCAGCATACAACCCCAAATAGGCATTTGCTGCCGTCATTAGGATCCCCAGAAGAATACCAACGACAACAACGCGTAAGGTCAACTCAGGGGGTGATTCTGTTGCCGGGATGTACGGGTCATGGACGGCGCTCATCCGTTGTTCCACATGGAACAAGTTGTTCAACACATCGCAGTACCAAGATTGGGAAATCCTCCATTATTATCATAAGTCATCCATGAAACCGGAGCATGAAGGGTGACCCCCTTTGGGTGACGAACATGATTCAAGAACATTGGCACGATATTAGCCCTGAAGATACTTTCGCGAAGTTGGAAACCCAATCTGAAGGACTCACAAACAGCGAAGTTGTCACCCGTCGAGAACGCTATGGGGAAAACAAACTCCAAGAACCAAAAAAGACACCCGGATGGCTCCGTTTCCTCTCTCAGTACCACGACCCTTTGAATTATTTATTGATTGGTGCGGCCTTGGTTGCGCTTTCCATCGACCCCGACCATCCAGGTGATGCTATTTTCATCTTCTCCGTTCTCACAGCCAATGCCATCTTCGGCTATTGGCAAGAAGGTCAGGCAGAGCAAGCCATGGATGCTCTCAAACAAATGGCAGTATCCACGTGCATCGTTGTACGAGATGGCGTGGAGCAGGAAGTACCTACGCCCCTGCTCGTACCCGGCGATGTGGTCCGCCTTGAGGAAGGCCTCAATGTACCGGCTGACGTGAGAATCGTCGAATCTTATCAGTGCAAAGTGGACGAGTCATCCCTAACGGGAGAATCAAACAGCATAAAAAAAACCGTCGGTGTTTTACCTACGGAATCATTGCTGGCTGATCGAAACAACATGGCCTACATGGGCACAACTGTAGCGAGCGGTCGTTCGGTTGGGATTGTGGTCAATATTGGAATGGAGACCGAACTTGGTCGCATTGCAAGTGATATCGTTGGTGCAGAATCTCCGAAAACACCCCTCGAAAACAAACTAGAATCCCTAGGTAAATTCTTGGGAATGGTGGCACTTGTTGTCGCCGTTTTGATGGTTGCCATCAAGATGATGATCGCTTATGGTGATGAATCAGCGGATCTGAAGGAAGTTGCTATTGAACAATTCATTGTCGCCATTGCCATCTTCGTAGCAATCGTTCCAGAGGGTTTACCAATTATTTTGGTCATCACCTTGGCCCTCGGTATGCGGAACATGGCGAAGCACAAAGCGATCATTCGACGCATGAAAGCCGTTGAAACACTCGGTTCAACCACCGTGATTTGCTCAGATAAAACTGGCACATTGACGAAGAATCAAATGACAGCGCGTCAACTCACCACCACTGAAGGTACGTTCACCATCTCTGGTGAAGGGTTCAAACCCAAAGGGGACCTTTCGTACAACGACGAAGTTGTTACAGAGGCAGAACTGTCAGGATTGCAAAGCGATCTGGGTTTCCGTTTGTCTGCTGCTTGCTTGAGCCTTTGTCACAATTCTCAAGTCTCAAAGGTTGATGGGCAATGGCAAGCCTTGGGCGACCCAACCGACTCAGCCTGTGCAGTCCTTGGCTGGAAAATTAATGGTGATGTTCGTAAGTTTGCACAACGTCATTCTCGAATTCATGAGTTCTTCTTTGATGCAACCCGCAAGAGAATGTCAGTCATTCATGATTACGAAGGTGAGCGCTGGGTGTTCTCGAAAGGTGGAGCGGGTGGCTACGTACCTCTTGTTAAATGGAAAATTTTGGATGGAGAAATCGTTCCAATTGAACAGAAGGATTTCGATTTGGCTTCAATTGCCAACAAAGAAATGGCGAGCCGTGCTATGCGCGTGATTGCTCTTTGTGCTCGACGCCTTGACGATGACGAGAACATCGAAGACATCAAAACCGTAGAATCAAGTTTCATCTTCCTCGGCCTGGTTGGAATCATGGATCCTCCGCGTGCTGAAGTCAAAGAAGCGATTGAAATTTGTCAACGTGCAGGTATCCGGGTCAAAATGATCACCGGCGACCAGCAATACACGGCAGAGGCAATCGGTCGAGAACTCAACATTACCGAAGGTGGAATCCCTCCAGTCAACGGTCATGCACTCTCTCAATTCGATGATGAAGCTCTGAATGAGGCATCCGCTAAAGCCTCGATTTTCTCGCGTGTCACACCGGAACAAAAAATGCGAATTGTATCCTCGCTTCAAAGCCAAGGCGAAATTGTCGCCATGACTGGCGATGGTGTGAACGATGCACCTGCCCTTTCACGTGCCAACATTGGTATTGCCATGGGTATAGCAGGCACTGACGTAGCCAAAGACGCAGCAGACATGGTCCTTCAGGATGACAATTTCGCCAACATTGTTCACGCAGTTGAAGAAGGAAGAAAAATCTATCAAAACATCCGGAACTTTGTCCGTTACCAAGTATCGACTAACGTTGCTGCTGTTGCATTGATTCTCATATCGACCTTCTTATTTGGTTGGAATCTTCCACTGACAGCAACTCAAATTTTGGTGATCAACATCCTCATGGATGGACCACCTGCCGTAGCCCTCGGCGTGGAGAAAAACCATGGAGAGGTCATGAACCAACCGCCGCGTCCTGTGGATGAAGGTATGCCGAATTTCAGGGATATCACGCTCATTTTCTACCTCGGTGCAGTCATGGTAACTGGAACCCTCATTGTGTTCTTCCTCGCAGGCGGAGGTGTTGGAACATGTGAATTGCACCCACTCCAAACAGAGGACGATGCACCCTTTGATGTCGCCATGTGCAACCTCGGTATCGGCTCTGGAGCAGATTCTTCCAACGCAGAGCAAGTTGCTGCGGTCGAAGCATCTGAGCAGTACAGCAGTGACCTTTTCGAGCATGCCCAAACAATGACATTCTCGGTTTTCATTGTCTATCAGTTGTTTAACGTCATGAATTGCCGAAGCAATCGAGAAAGTGCGTTTAAACTTGGTCTCTTTTCCAATCAATGGATCAATTATGCCTTCTTGTTCTCGCTTGGCTTGTTAATCTTCTTTGTTCAACTGGCCGAACATCAAGTTCCATTCACCTCACTTTACATCGGTGAACTGATGTCCACGACGGTACTGAGTTCGACCGATTGGGTGATTATATTTGCAGTTTCAGCCTCTGTGTTCGTCATTGACGAGTTCAGAAAGTTTATTGTTAATTCCAAGTTTTTCACCCCCGGCCGATGATGGTTTAGCCTCACGGGGCCAACCACATCTTCAAGAAGAAAACTCGGTAGCAGAGACCATGTCAGTGTGGACTTCGTCGAGAGTCAATGCTGGTTCGAATGAAGATTGGCAACAAAGGATTGTCGTTCTCCTCGATGATATGGATGGATGGAGCGAGGCACTCAGCCCGCTTGTTGCCAAACTCCGCCTCGGTGAAAGGTTCTCCCGAGACGACGGGATGATCCTGTATACACACCCGAATCTGAACGAGGTTGGGCGTCTCGCACATGTGGTTCGAACCGCTCGGTTTGGCGATAAAGCATTTTTTAACAGCAATGTTCACGTCAACCAAACCAATGTTTGCATCCTTGCGTGCAAGTTTTGCGCCTTCCGTCGTAGTAAGAAAGCAAAAGATGCCTATGCTCTTGACATCGCTGCTTACCTTGAAGACCTCGAACAATATTCTGAGTATGTTGATGAGGTCCATTCCGTGGGCGGACTTCATCCTGAATGGGGCGTCGAACACTACGAGGCATTGTTCCGTGCCACCCGCTCTAAATTCCCACACATTACCATCAAAGCCCTCACAGCTGTAGAAATCAAACATCTCTCCCAACTTTCCAACCTCACCTACACCGAGACACTCACGAAATTGAAGGACGCTGGGTTGGGCTCCTTACCTGGCGGCGGAGCTGAAATCCTCGATGATGATGTACGTGCGATCATCTGTAATGGGAAAGAGAGTTCACAAGAGTATCTTGACATTCATCGATCCGCCCATGGTGTAGGTCTTTCAACCAACTGCACCATGTTGTTTGGTACAATCGAGACATTAGAACAGCGCCTGAACCACATGATATCGCTCAGGGAGTTAGCGGATGAAACACATGGATTCCAATGCTTTGTCCCCTACCCCTACCTCCCTGACCATAGCCGCCTTCCCGAAGCGCAGCTGGCTACTGGGAGCGAAATTTTGAGAACAATCGCTGTTTCGCGCTTGATGCTTGATTCGATCCCTCACCTGAAGGCATACAGAATGAATATTGGAGATGAACTGGCTGAATTGGCTTTGCAATTTGGTGCTGATGACATCGACGGAACCGTTCAGAAAGAGTCGATCATGCATCTTGCTGGTTCGACCACACCACTCGACCATGACCGCTTCCAACTTGCGCGACTGATCAAAGATGCAGGATGCGTGCCGATTCAACGCAACACGACCTACGAACGTTTCGAAACGTACGTTCCACCCGAACCAAAACGGGTACGCAGACTCAATGTTGTACAGGAATGAGGTGATCTTATGAGCAACGAACAACAGCAATGGAAAAAAATTATTGGACGGGTTGCTTTCCTCAATTGTGATCCACTGTTTCACGGTCTTGACCCTCAATGGAGTGTTCTTCCTGCTCCACCTTCTTGGCTCACTGGCCATCTGTTGCGAAGGGATTGTGTCCTCGCGCCAATACCTGCTGCTGACTACGCACGTAACTCAGATGAGTTGGTCCTCGTACCTGAAATTGGAATATGCAGCAAAGGTGAGGTCGGGAGTGTTCTTGTTTTCGGGGACATGCCGATTAAAGACATGAAGACACTTGCTCTACCGACGGACTCTCAGACCTCTGTGGCTCTTTTGATGTACATTCTAAAGCAGGATGGACTCAACCCAGAAACACGCCTCATGGGGCCTGATTTAGACTCCATGCTCGCTTCTTGTGACGGGGCACTGTTGATTGGAGATCGAGCGCTTGAAGGTGCAAAACTCCGCCCAGAGTCAGTGCAATTGGATTTGGGTACCGCATGGTTGGAACGTACGTCGAAACCAATGGTATTCGGTGTGTTCGCAGCACGCAAAGACACACCAGTAGCAGATGTAAAGGCAGCCCAAACAGCCCTTCTTGAACGGCTGAACCTGTTCGAACAAGATCCAGGTCAAAGGCAAGCCGTTATTGAATGGTCAATGACTCGATCTGATTTAGAATACGATCGTTTGAATCGGTATTTCGGAGAAGTCTTCAACCGCCTCGACGGTGAACACATGGAAGGTTTGGAACAGTTCCTCGTAGATGCGTGCGGACTCGAAGAAGGCTCAATCTTCGCTTGGTGATTCATCTTCCGCTTTGTTCGATTGGGTGACCACCCTTCGCGTTTTCCTGACAGGGGCATCCGATACCTTGGCTTTCTTTTTCACAGCCGTCCGCTTTTTTGGGGCTTTTTCAACATCCGAACCATCAAGGCGTTTACGCTTGACTGTTGTGATTGGGCCTTCCTTCGATTCAGTCGAAACACGCGTTCGTCGGCTTGTCTGTTGGGAGGTGGGTTCATTTGATGCTTCATCTTTTCCAGCAATCCTGGACCGCGTTGGAGATTGGATGTCTTCATCCTCGTCATCTTCAGGCTCCTCCTCAACCGTGCTTTGGTTGCCGCTGGATTGAGTCTCTGAATCACTGGTTGGTTTCCGTTGTGCTAGAGGTTCAACAGGGTCGGCTGGTTCATCATCAAAGATATCCAAATCCATCCCACGATTGTTCTTGGCTCGTAGCACTGCGATGCTCGCAAGGCCAACAAGTCCGATAATTGGAAGGAAAAGGATGGGGTAATCAACGAACAGTTGCACGCCTTTTTCGGTTAACGTGAGCTCAATGATCGTCTCTTTCTCGAGGGTCAGAACCAGAGGTGATTCTGTAATCCACCATGGGGATAATTGCACTGAATCAGCACCTTCCCCGAAAATTTCAATGTTGATTGGGTGCATTTCTACCAAATGAGTGAGGGATGCATCAGTAGCTTCCGGTTGTTCTTCCAAGGTCACAATGAGAGGATAGGACAGCGAAGACGAACGATTGAACGTTACTTCGAACTCCAAACTGATCATTGAGAGGTAATCATTCCTTGCTTTAAATGTCATTCCATCTGTGACGCTGCAGCTGACTTCCCCGCCTGTCAGTTGACCTTCGGATAGGACAATATTGTCACCCCATTCCTCGATGAACCTTACTTTGTTGAGATTTGAACAGACACTTTGTGCAAATAAATCCGCTTCTGCTGGACTGAGTTGCAGGTCTTGGATGAGTGATGTTCTTGACATGTTGCGGATGGAGGAAGAAAGAACGCTGTCTAATTTCACACGGTCTACGATGATGACGTGGGTATCATTGAATCGCATGTGGACCGATCGAATGTTGTTTAGATCTGGTGATCGGCTGCAATCTTCAACACCCTCCTGGCAATTGTTGTCCCATTGGTCGGATGTAGCATCGCCATCATCGTCATCATCATGGGTGTCGGGAATACCGTCACCGTCTAAATCTGCTCCTGCGATGCCAAACCCATCGGCCAATTGATGGTGGCCATAGGATGCAATATGAAGAGAGTTCGTGGCCACGTAGAGTTGCGTAATCATTCCGTAGAGGTTGTCCACAAAGGCCATGTCCTTGACTTCGTGCGCCATTGAAGTTGTTTCAACAATATCAAACGTTGTTGAGTCCACTGAGATGACCATTGGCGATGTTCCGGGCACAGTAAGATGGAGGTAATTCCCAAGGGCAGACCATTCCATTGAACCGCCGGATTCAAATTTGGCGTTGAGCAGTGAACCGCCTGCAAAGGACATGGTGTTGAGGTCACCTTCAATGGTGAGTGTAGCAATTCGAGTTTCCATAGGATCGAATTCACACGATGTAAGTTCGTTGACCAATTCCCACTTTTTGGTGGTTGGTGTTCCGTCGAAGTTCCACATCACCACACGACCTGAAGCATCGCCTGTCAACAAATGTCCACCGTTGGGAGAGAAGGAAACACAGGTCACATCGGTGTTGTGTTCACCAGTGAGGCTCCGTTCGAGGCCCATGTCTTCAACACGGATGAGGTTCACCCCATTATCGCTGTTGGGCACCGCTAAAAAATCCCCATCAGGCGACCATGCAACATCGACTGGGCGGGCATTTGCAGCCTGTACCTTCCCAGTTAGAGTCATTGAGTCCATGTCATAAATGCGGATGGAATCCATGTCCAGTTCTGATCCAGAAGTGGCGATGGCAATTGTCGATCCATCTGGCGAGAATTCGAGGGTTTGGACGGGCCGCGCAATATCAACGACATCGATCAGCGTCATGTTCGCCAACCACATAATGGCAAGGTGATCGTCATAGCCACTGGCCAGGTACATCGCATCTCCATCAATGGCTACGGAGGCTGAACCGTCCGCTTCTGGGAGTGTGCTGACGCCTGTGAAGGAGATTTCAGATGAGGCAGAGGCCGTTGGGAGCGTGGTGAACACCAGCATCGCCAAAACGATGATTGCAGCTGTCTCGGCCTTCAATCGCAGTCCCCTTGTTCAGCCATGGGCCGACCACCATTGAAAACACATCGGTTTGAGGATGCCCATCCACTTCCAAAATTATTGATGGAAAAAGAGCGGTTGGTTCATCAAGGTCGCTCATGTCGAACTGACATGGTAGCACAGTTACCCCTCGACGAAAACGGCAATAAAATCGTGCGAATTGGCCACTCTCCCGACCCAGACGATGCCTTCATGTTCCATGCTATGACCACAGGGGCATTCCCAACTCCGGGTTACAACTTTGTCCATGAATTACAGGACATTGAGACCCTCAACCACCGTGCTATGAATTCGGACCTCGAAGTCTCAGCGGTTTCCATTCATGCCTATCCAAAAATTTCTGATGACTATGCCTTGATGAACTGTGGAGCATCCATGGGAGAAGGGTACGGTCCAATGGTCGTGTCCATGCAAGGAGCGACCGAGGAACAAGTTCGTAGCAACATCATCGCCGTACCAGGACTCAAAACCAGTGCCTACATGGGTTTGCGTTTGGCATGGGGCGACTGCGAAGTGGCGGTCGTACCTTTCGACGAAATCATTCCAAGGATTCTCGACGGCACCTACTTGAGTGGATTGATCATCCATGAAGGTCAATTGACCTATGTAAAAGATAACCTTCATGTCCACATCGACCTCGGTGTTTGGTGGAACGATCGAACCGATGGCTGGCCTATGCCCCTCGGTGGCAACGTTGTCCGACGGGACCTTGGCCAGCAAGCCATGGAAGACATCACCCTCTACACAAAAATGAGCATCGAGTATGCGCTTGAATCACCCGAAGATGCACTTGCTTTTGCCAAGAAATGGGGTCGCGGAATTGATGATGCAACCAACAAAGAATTTGTTGGAATGTATGTCAATGACCGAACCATCGACTACAAACCAGAAGGGCGAGCATCGGTTCGTCAATTCATCAGCGAAGGCCAAGAACTGGGTCTCATTCGGAAGGACTTTGATGTTACAACAATGGCTTTCATTGGTTCTGATGAAGAAGATCGCACACAACTTTAACGGAACTCGATTGGTCCTTTTTAGCCACAATGAGAACAAAGGACTTGGTTCACTTTCGATGCCCAAGTTCAAAGACTGGACCACTTTCAACCAAAACAAGGGGAACATGCATGCCACACGAACACATCACCCTCGCACAATCCCCGAACGGCGAAAT
>Ga0115003_10001607_pt1 | contig 19522 bp, 28 predicted proteins | sample ArcticOcean_MG_C_7_FD_88736 | JGI IMG/M metagenome (GOLD analysis project Ga0115003, IMG submission 88736) | Marine microbial communities from western Arctic Ocean - ArcticOcean_MG_CB11_88 | ecosystem: Environmental > Aquatic > Marine > Oceanic | place: Arctic Ocean: Canada Basin | collected... | reverse complement strand
TCCCAGTGAAATTCCCAGTGAACCCAGTGAAATTCCCAGTGAAATTCCCAGTGAACCCAGTGAAATTCCCAGTGAAATTCCCAGTGAACCCAGTGAAATTCCCAGTGAACCCAGTGAAAATACCAATGAATTTGACGTTTGTGAAAAGAACGAGTTTGAAAATCCACTCAAAAATCCCAATGGAGCGTTCCTTTGTGAAGGGTAAACCGGTTCGTTCGTTGCGCGGCATTGGTCCGAAAACCGAATTGGCCCTACTGGCTTTGAACATTACAACGGTCGAACAATTAAAAAACAACTATAATAAACATGGTGTTGCTTGGTTGAGGGCAAATGTTCCCAAAGGTGTACAATGGAGAGTCATAATAGCCGGTTTGAAATCCCCTTTTTGACAAAAAATCCCCTTTTTGACAAAAAATCCCTATACATATACGACTATTACAGATAAAATGTTTGAATTTATTTTTGGGTTTGCATTGGGCGTATGGGCTGGACAGGCTTTACCCTTGCCATTGGTTGGTAGGTATGTTGAATCATTTTGGACACCAAAAACCTCACCCGAAAAAGAAATCGCCAGAGTGGACGAAGAATCGGTACCAATCTTCACGGGTCCAATACTAACAACTGTGCCTACAAGTTAGTATAAATAAAAGTTGGTGATAATTAAAATGTTTTGGTCTCTACTTAGTTTTTTGTGTGGCATCCTTGTGGCACAAGAATGTCCAAATCTCCCAAAATTAAGACCAAAATTAAAACAACTCGTAGAAAAATTTACTAAGGACAAATAAACTATATAAAGAAATAAAATTAATAAATGTCTTCCGAGTGTACTGTACGCATACCCACCTCTCAAAACATCCATTTCATTCACAGTAAATTAAAGTCACATGTCATTATATTCAATCCACCGTATACAATTCTCGATATATTGAGACCATATGTGTCATCGACGGGCCGTGAAATTAGAATTGTGATAGACCACGCATCGCGTGATGTTCGAATCGTCGAAGGGTCGATTCGTTCACACGTGCTTCAAACTACTGTTTGGGCGTTTCAGCGACACCGACTTGCACCCAGTGTAGTGCGCCCTCCCATCACAGCCCTACGACCCCCCCATTCTCCCATCACAGTCAGGGGTCGTAGACCCCCACAATCAACGGGTCAAGAATGTCCCATTTGTTATGAAATGATTTATCAAAACGACATGTGTACGTTGCCGTGTGCACACATGTTCCATGGTTCTTGTGTGACACAATGGTTGCGGCAAAATCCGTCTTGTCCGGTTTGTAGGACTCATGTATGACAAAGCATATTTTTCATTGTTTGTCTCCATAAACAAGAACGTTGACACTTACTATTGGCACTTTTAATATCGTGGATATCAATGCAACCATCTTTGTTTGTATCACATTCTTCGTACAGACGTTGGTATTGTGGACCTTCTATCGCCATGATGAACGGTTGTTGTAACGTGTTGGTCCTGTGTCGCTTTGCAATGGAGTGTAGGTGGTATTTGTTGAGACATTGTGTACCGAGTGCGCAATTCCACAACTCTTCGTGCGAAACTGGACATATTGCGTTTCCGTTCAAGATGGTGATGGTAAGAACAATTAGTTTAAACATTTCTACAACAATGTGTTATTTTATAGGCTATTTTCGAATCCACTGAAAATGTATTTATTCATATAAATAAGAATCACATCTATCCAATGGATTTTGAAAACCAACATTCCATTTGGATAGAACAAGTTGGAAAGCTTGTGAAAAGCAAAGCAAATCTGACCGAAACCAACCAAAACAATATTTTATCTAATTTTTTTTCACAAGCAATTGAATCTGAATTTCAAAACGAATTGGACACTTTCAAAACGTCGGTTAAAAACTTACTTTTGCGCGCATCCGAACGGGCTCCTAACATAACTGGGACAATAAGAGAAAGAGCTGCCATGATTTTCCCCAAGACCGAGCCGGTCTTTTCAAACATCCGATTATCCGATATTCGCAACATGGTGGTGTTTGAAATATACAAGCGTTGTGGGCATGCCACGGAAACATATTTTGAAAGGTATTCGAGTCCACCGGGAACTCGCGAACAAAACCAAGTTTATTCTGCGATAGCGCATGGAAATGCAAAATGTTCAGCCCAATGGACTGAACAGATACGTTATTTGATTACTGCGCTTACATTATTAAAGCGTTTTTTTACAGTGTACGATACTTTCAACAACCAATCCATTACACTGACGAGTTCAAATTTGAATTGGTTTGGTACAAGTTGGGTGAGTCACATTGATAACAAAGGTCTGGGGGATCTTGTGTGGAACATATTTTTAGATCTATGGACGTACGAAAATTTACAATAATGTTTTTGCAATACTTATAATTGCCTTTGTCGACATATTACGCCAAATTTCTGATTCTTGTAATATTTCATCAACGTGTAATTCTTTTAACGATAGACTCAAGTCTTTAACCACCATAATTAACTGATGAAAATCGCTTAACAATGGTTTCATATTACTTGTGCCCAACATGTGTGTTGTTTTGTGGATTGTGTGGACGGTATCGCCAATATCGCTAATCATCGACGACATTAATTTCGTACTATTCTTGTTCTTTAGCTCTGTCACGGTTCCAACTATGTATACCCCTGTCGTAATTATGGATATTGAAATAAACAAAAGACAAATCGCGGTTATCACTGAAGATATGGTCCGAATTTGCTCGGGCCAATCTGGTTTTTTCACGGAAATCATTGTTGAAAATATCACGTGTTATATAGTATATAAATTCACATTTGTGTCTAATGCATGTGGCCTCTAATCGTTGCAACAATTGGTCATGCATCATGGGATAATATTATGCATTGGATGATCAAGGAAGATCCCGATGCGTCCATATTGCATTTACATTGGACGCGCCTGTTTTTTGTGGCATTGTTTCTGTCTGTGATAAGTTTTAAGAAACAAACATCTGTGCATTCAATAGGTTGGTGGATTAGTTTTGCTTTTTTTGGATGGATCATACCTACTTTGTCCTACACATTGTGTGTAATGTCGTCCGGGTACCGCATTGCCATTTCTTTACAACCCTTCATCCCACTTTTTGTCGCCCTAAATTCTCAAATCATTAATGGAAAAAAATTACTGGCGTTAAATTTGGCTTTATTAGGAACGCTAACCATTTGGACCATTGCGCCGTGGAGTCACCGTAAAATCGATCTGTGGCAAATCTGGGCTTCGTTGGGATTTGGTAGTTTGCAGGTTTTTTCAGTGGTACGGTGGTTTTTAATGATGGATAAAGAAAATGTATTGGCAAACATCACCAAAGGCGCACAAATCGCTGTACTGATCTTGTTTATCGGGACTATCTTGTGGACACCCCAACACTTAAACGCTGCGTATATGAGCCGGTGGGACAGTTGGTTTGGATTGATAATTGCTGCTGGAATCTGTTCAGGTTGTAAATTTTGGGTCATTGCAATTTGTTCCAACAATATGCCAATCGATTCAGTCGCGATTTTCGAATGTCTACATCCTATTGCCACACTTTGTACCGATATCATGTTCAAAAACGAAATATTTGAATACGACGACGCAATTGCCATTCTTTTTTTGTCCGCGGGGTGGATTTTATATCCTAAAACGAATATTTAGGTGCACAATCTTTGTGCAAATATGTACGACAAACATGCAGTCTGGTGTCAGTGTTCGGCGATCGTATATTTTGTATTGGGACTATCCATATTTTCATCTTCCATGATTTGGTCTCACGACTCACTTTGGGGATTCTTGTTTATTTCACTAGGGACTTGTCGGTTTTGTCATGCGGAACACATGCCAATATTTGGAATCAGTATTAACTGGTGGGTTTTTATAAATAACAAAACGTCTGCTTTTGTCATTGGTCTAATCGGTTGGAGGACATTGTGGTGGTACATCCTGCCCGTGTGTATTGCAGTACCACATCGGACAGAGCTACTTTTGCCAGTGTTTGTATTATTGCAATTGTTAAATGGTACGATTGATTTGACCTCAGTCTATGCTTTGGTCAAAAATGTCCAGATGCCCATCGTCGGCAAATCGATGGCTTCAAAAGAACAAAAGACGCGGTTTGCACAATTTTCCATTCAAAATATATTAGAGGCTCTGATACTGTGGAATTACAGGTGCAGCCAACGGTTTCCCTTTACATTTAGAACAAAACCAGTGTTATGTTCGTGTTTTGGAGTGTGTATTGCTCTTGTGTATTGTCACTTGTACGTTTCACCCACGACAGTGTCTCGCAACTCTATTATTACCAAGCGGGGGCATGGAGTTGCAGCGTCTTTAACAGCGGCAATGGCCTGTGACATATGTGCATCAACATTAACATCTTTGGATATGGAGTCGTCTTTCGAGGATTAGAATAATGCAGTATTTAATGATGTAATTATTTTAATACAAATGCCATACACTTTCCAGAAATTTGAAAATCTCTGGACTTGGATATGGACGTACAATCCAGTGGTTTTAATGGATGGTCCTAAAATAATACGGATGAAACGACCCACTTCGCTTTTCCCGCCTTTTGCGGATTTCACAACTTTTTTCATAATTGTATGTCAGTGCTTGTGGACTTACGCGTTTATAGAATTGGAACTGGGCTCAGATACTGATGTTACTATCGTGGTCGGCATTTTAGCGGGAACATTGGGTTTCATTTTACCATTGCAACTAAACTCAGCCCTGAGTAAGAATGCAAATTGTTTGAACAATTACAATGCATTTACAGGAGATTTAGTGGCCCTGTGTTGGGATATCATTGCGTTTTACAAAAATGACTCGGAGCAAGCAAGCAACGATCAAAATATACATCGTTTGTTTAACGTAATATGCGCAATGCCCGCACTTGCCAAGCATCAATTTAGAGGTACGTTAGACCTCACGAAGGCAACAACTATTGACAACAAAGTGTTTATCAACCACAGGGGGGGCACAGAAGTAAATGCATTGGTGAACAGTCTTCAAGGAGACGGAATGACTGTTGTCGACGTCTGTTTCTATAAATTATTGGACTATCTCAAAGATTTATTACCCAATGATGCCAAAACGAGGGGATTTATGATCAAGAGTTGGGAACGCGCGTACGGTTCGTGGGGAAACATGTCGAATTTAAATGCTTACAAACCACCCAGCATTTTCACCAATGTATTAAATGTGGCACTCGCACTGTATTCAATATTATTACCATTTACTCTTGCGAGTCAGGGATATCATGCTATCTGGATGGTGGCCATCATCGGCTATTTTTTCCTCGGCTTAAACATGGCCGGTCGAAAAGTTGCAAACGCATTTGCCGAAAACGCAGTCGGTTTCCAAACGGTTACAATTGCACAAAAATCAGCCACAAACGCAATTCAACAAGTTTACGATACTATAAATAGAGTTGTAGGCGATGATATACATTTTTAATAACAATATTTGTTCTGTATGTATGTACAAATTATACAGTTTCTCTGGCCAACCTTTTGCGGACAATAATTTGAGTGGCGATGGATAGCGCGTGACACGGTTGAGCCCTTAAGAAAGCTCGTCGCAATGGTTGTTTCGTGTCTAGCGAATACATATCGTACAACGTGTCAGGTCTATGGAATTCAATGTACGAAATCCACCACGATTTTGCAAGGTCTTGAAACCCACGCGAATGCAATATCAAAATCCATAACATACCGACCCACGGCCATACAACGGTATCGTGTTGGTCGTGGTAGCCGTGAATCCACGAATGTGCCGTTGACTTTTGTGCAATGGGCCCGTCAATCCGACATGGTATCCACGTAGTGTGGATACATTGGTTAAACGATTGAATAAACGAACGCGGCGCGATTCCGAAATGGACGGCCAACACGCGCGGTAGTACTTCTTGCGTTTTGTATATTTCTGGCATCCAAGTTGAAAGACATCGGTCATACATTAATTTAAAGTGTTGTTGTTTACGCTTGTCTTTGGAAAACATGGAGAGTAATTCCATGCACCTAACTGTCTGTATCATCAGTACGTTGGACAAGAGAAGTACACCATTGTGGTGACGCGATGTTTCCCATGAAGCATCGATTTCCTCGTGCAATGTCTCGCTAACGATATTCACGTCCAACCATTGCCACGCGCGTTGACAATGCAAGTATAATTCCGGGACTTTTTCAGGCCGGTGTTCGTACAACCAATACACCATGATAATGAATTGCATATTTGCATCAATTACAGGCACGCCGCTCCGACTACTTGTGTACTGCGCGATTTGTCCCGAGTACCACGATGGTCTAAATTCGTAAGGAACGTGACCATCGTTGCTCATTGCTCGGGCCAATCGTCGGACAAATTTTTCAAGTTCTTGCTGTCCACCTTTTGTAAAACGCAACGTCAAAAAAATATAGAAATTATCACGCGTAGAAACCCGTTGTTGATGGTAATTTTGCCACCAACCTCCTTTACTATCCATCAAACATTCGAATTGTACATCGACGTTCGAAATAGAGGGGTTGCGTGTTTTAAATATACAATAGCACCACCATACTATGAAACGATAAAATAATACCAAAGGTATCCTTAAATAATAGCACATGCGTTGGCACATGCGTTGGCAGTACAAAAGGGAATGTATATATATATAATGATTTTGTTTTTATGGATTCTATTTGTCTCTGTTTCGGGTGCTCCATGCCTGGAACACTTGAATAATACGCCCAATTTAATTGGTGCGTACCGTCCACAATGTACCTCGGACGGTATGTATGAAAAGAAACAGTGCCATGGTTCTACTGGATATTGTTGGTGCGTTACGCCACGCGGCGTACGGTTGGAACCGTTATTGGCGCCATCGATTGCCACATGTTAGACAGTTTGCAAACAATGTCATGGGCTCGTCCGCGCCTCGTGTCTGTTTTTCGTAGTAGTCCACTGTGTTTTTTTTACATTTTCCGCACTGCAGGACGGAATCGGTAATATCTACGGTACGTTCAATATGTTTGGGGTAAACTTCGGCCAACCATTTGGCGACGATCTGGCTTTGTTTACTGGAGACCAACCAAAGTTCGGGGTATTTGACGAGGTCTTGGGGCGAGAAATGTTCCAAGGCGGAGGGGTATGTTTTAAAGTGGGCGCAAAAAGACCGCGCTTGTTGAGGTGTTGACAACAACATTTCTTGCGCCAAATCGTTGGGCAATTTTGTTTCCAAGTATTTTCTCATTTTTTAATAATCATAAGCAGTTGTTTTAAATATTACATTATCTCTACACAAGTGAAAACATCATGATGAGGGACAAAAAAATGACATCAGACACCATGCGATACAACTCCAATTGACAAAATGTACAGACATTTTTTAAATACATAAAATCCAGAACCAATGGTAGGATGTACGACCACAGCAAAATGCAAATGATAAGGGGGGTTGCGAAAATCCATTGTTGGGGTAAATCAGACGTTAGGAACAGACAGGTAATCACCCAGGTCTTTACCAAACAGCTTATCACAAATGGCGACCACACGACGGATTGATTTGGATGATTCACTTGATACGTATGCAGGGATTCCAAGCACAACGTTCCTTGTGCGTCGATAAATTTTTCATGAACTGTTTGGTCATATTGGTTTTGGTTTTCAACTATGCCGATTTGCCATTCCGCAATCACAGCAAGCAAGCTGACGTAAAAGATGCCAGACGGTGGTGCACCCAAAATGAATGTCAACAACGCGAATAAAAACGTCACTGAAAAAAATCGACTCATGGTGCGAATTGTGTTGAATCCACGGACAAACATTATTTTCACATCACACCAGAAACGACTTTTAGGCGCACCCCAACCATTCATTGTCAAATTCAAATACACAATACTGTATTGTACACTTGTCACAAACATCGCCAACACAGAAATCCAACGTAAATTGAAACCCTTGAAATAGACGCCTTCGCGCATAAATAACGTGGCAGTACCACACAAACCACACAAACATATAACAATGGCGCATAGCCGCGGCATTTCGTGTATTTTTAAAGTATCTTTTTGAAGTCGAAATGGAACTGTGAATATCGTCAGGATTATTTGTTCCGAATCAACAAACGAAGTTTTCTCCTCCGGGTCTTCCATTTGAGATTTTTTACGCCTGCTTTATAGGCTATATTGTTATTGTTATATGTTTGTATAGCGCATTTGGTGTAGTATGCAAGGGCTTCAATTGTGATAAATGTCCAATGCGCTGGAAAGCTGTCACCACAAATTCAGAACAAAAGTACGACTCATATTCTCTTTGTGGTTGCTCGTTGGTCCAAGGTAATACTGAACATAGTGCACCATTCGTGTCGTATTTTTTGCCCAGTTCTTCTATACTAAACTTTAATGTTTCTAACGTTTGTTCTGACGTAACCCCGGGCATTGTGTGCATTTCTACGATGTCGGTGTTATTGTTTGGAATTTTAAACCAACTGTCATGCGACACTTTTGTCAAAACACGTACTGTTGCGGGTGCACCCCAGAGTTGCGAAAAGGACAGTACGATATTGTCTGACGATTGGATGGATTTTCGGAACTCGGTTGAAAAAAAATTGGATTCTATTTGAAGCAATATACGCGCACAATCCTCGGGGGCATAATTATCTTGTTGGGCCGCTTCGTATATTTTTTTAACAGTGCTCATGATATCTGTGGGCGTCGTGTGGACCACCAATTCGCAATGGCAAAAGTCACCCGCGGTCATCCACGTCACAAATCGGTTAAAAAAATTAGAAAAGTAATCAATGGGTTTATAAAATGAAATACTCAACATGATAAAAAAACCAATCACTATATAAATACTCTCCTGTGGTAACTACATGGGAAACAAATGCTGGGCATCACAAACCGCTCCTATTGTAGAATGCATCCAACAATTACAACGTGTCGAAAAAACCCTACAAAATCTCATAGACAAATATGGCAAACAAATTCGAGAACAAAAATCCATGGCACGGGCGAAAATGTATAACAAACCAGATTGTATACTACACATACGCACAATTAATCTCGTGCGTCACCACAAACAAAATTTGGAACACCGGCTCACCAATTGTATGGCAAAGCGATACCAATTAGAATCGTTAAATGTGACCAAAATGCACATTGACGCTGTCAAGAAAACTACACAAACATTTCGGCTATTTTTAAACGTAAACGATGTGGAAAAGGTGGCCAAGATGCAAGACACCCTCTGTGGCATGATTGACGACGCGTGTGAAATAACAGAAATTATGAACGTTCCGACTGTTGATGTCGACGACAGTGAAATTGAAGAAGAATACGAAAACCTTTGTTCGGAAATACAACTTCCTGTGGCTCCTTCTGATTTCACAGATGAAAGTTTTGAAATGAAACATTTTGAAAGAATTCCACTTACAGCTTGAAAATAAATAATATTGAGTATTTATATTTACACAAACTTTATATTATGCAATCGGAACGAGTACAAATTTGCACACGCAAAATGTTACAACGACCCTTACATGCTTCTTGGTTTGTACCTCTGGAACAGGAAGCTTCTGTTCAAGATATTTTGATTTTATTTGCACAATTTATGTTGAATGGACACGAACCACCCAATAGTATTCTTTTGTCGGTGTTTCAAACCCTTATACAACATGATGACGAATGTATGTTTGTATTCATGCGGAGAGGAACACAAAAAGCGGCAGGAATATTGAGATCCTCTAAACCATTGTGTTCACAACGTGAATTAGAACTTTTAAATCAATTGGGTCAGACCAAACAGTGGAACATACCACTCTGGACCTGGACCGAAGAACACCATGAATTAACAAGGCTGATGGAGTACCAGTGTCAACACGTCAAAGGACCATGCATGGGCATATGGTGCTATCGGTGACCCATGGGTTTGCCGGTCGGGTCGTTGGCCTGCATCTCACTGGCGTGGAAATGCTCCTCCATGGCCAACGCCCATTCCTCCCACTGAATTAAACGTATTTCCTCTTTCGACCATTCATTATTTTTTGGTGCTGGATATTGTTGTCCAGACATTTTATCATAAAATTGTATCGTTGTTTCCGATCAATGACGAATCCACTTTTGGGAAATTAAAAAAAAAAATTAAAAAAAAATACGTTTTATATCTAATTATCTTCATCGCTACTATCTTCCATGTCTGAAATTTGGGTTGAGGGGTCGGCCGCTGGGGCCAATTCCGACGGACTAAATGTAGTTCCACTGATCCCATCGACAGAAACGCGGTTGTTCACGGATTTTGACACTTTCATAACATTTCCCGTTGCTTTAATTCTTACAAAATCACCCTTTTCATATTCATCGGAGGAATGCCGCGCGTTGCTCATATCGACCCCCATGATTTTCTTTGAGGTGTCCCAAGTGGATTCCAAATCTACCTTTCGCCCTTGTGTCTTTGTAACTTTATAAATTTCATAACAACTCCCCTTTAAATGCACAGTATCGTCAATTTTAAACGGTTCAACATAAGGGTCGAGTTGTGTCCTGTTCACATTTTCTCCCGTGTCTAATTGATACATTCCTTTTTGTGTAGATTTCACAATGCGTTTTTGATAGGTGTCGTCCTCCAGTAGATAGACGGGGTTACCCACCCCTGGCACCGGTACATAATGAATCAAGCACATGGGTGGAACAACCAATTGTAAGGTGCGCCAGCACGACGCCAACTTATAGTTCCCAGACTCAAGCACTTCCGCTTTGAAAACTTCACCGTCCAACAACGCGATGCCGTCGAGTTCGACAATAACTTTCGTAAGGTCGTCCAGATACACAGTTTTTTGCTCCGAGCCATCGCCAATGACAAACATATTCAATTGTTCGGTGTTGAGTTTTTTTTGGCCCAAATCTTCAGCAGATACGTCCTTCACAATAGACCAGACTTTTTTACCATCGTCTTCGTCGTCACTTTCGAACCCATCGTCGTACCGAACTTGTTCACCAGCAAATCCCAACGGCTGTGGTTCTTGTACCCAGACAAACTTTTCGTCGAACTCGTCGTCTACAACGGAGTCGGAATCGGATTCTGACTCGGATTCCGAACTGGATTGCTCTGACATGGCTGACCAGCCTGGTTCTTCGGTCACTTTGGTTTCTGACGTCTCAGTCAAAACTTCAATTTTTTGATATTTGTACCATTGTTCGATGCCATCGTCAAATCTGATTCGATAACTGTCCGATGTTGCATGTTCGGCTTTTTTCGACTCGCGCCACCCAACAACAATCCCTTCTCTCATTTTGCTGTTATTCAATTCCACGTTCACTCGCGCGTTTTTGGAAATCATACCATTCCATTTTTCGTGGATGAACATTGAGTCGATGTCGGCTTGAAAAGTAACCAATGACTCTTTGACTGTCTTGGGTCTTTTCGCCTTTGGGGTGGCAAATATTTTGACATGGGAAATCATCACGTCTTTTTTGTTTGATTTTAACTCGCGAACTGGTAGGCCATCCTCCGACAACTTCAGTCGAACAACCTTCTTATTGTACATACACCACTCGTTCAGTGCCACCTCGGTAACATTTCCGTACGTTTCGTCCAAATTGGCTTCCGGACTCCGGGGGTCTTGTTTCTGGTCCAAACGAGTTAATTCATAGACCAATTCAACGTCCAAAATTTTGCAAAATTCATACTTGTACCCCACTAATTGCCCCACTTCGTATTGCAAAATTGGTTCCAGTGCAATGTCTTTTTCTTGGACAATCGTCGTCTCTTCTTCGTCCTGCAACGTGTACGTCCCATCACTTCCATTGAACTCGACAATTTTCCACAATCTGTTGTCATACAGCACGTAATTTTTCAAGTGGGTGTCAAACAATTCGAATTTTGCTTCGACCTGGTCTTGAATTTGTTGAGCTGTCTTGAAAATTGTTTTACCCAGTTTTTTGTTGGTCAACTTGTACACGACGTCGTCCTCGGTAGTTTTTGACTCGCCTTCGCAAACGTAGGTCACGCCGCCATAATCATATTCTTCAAATTGTTCCAATGCATCGTCGTCCTCCTCCTCGATATTATCCTTAACCCAAGTGGCGTAGCTTCCCGTGGAGGACAAACGAACTTCGGTATAGTATACATCAAGCACGAATTTCTTTTTATTTTTCACCCATTCACAATTCCAAAGATGTGGCGTGTGTTCAGGTTCTTTATATCTATCGCCCTTGTCGACATGACGCCACACTCCTAAAATACACCCAAGTGGGACCTCACCGTATCTTTCCAACGTGCACGTAGTTCTACCCACTTTAGTGACTTTGCATTCGACGTAATTTGTTCGAAGGATTTCTGCTTCTATTGCAACCGCGTCGAACGAACGAGATTTGTCTCCATTGGAAAATTCATCCGGAAGCAAGACACGCATTTCACCACTATTTAATGTAGCAACGCAAACATTGACCTGCGAACCCTTGTCGGGGAGTAACGGTTTTGTTTTCTCGCAGTATTGGCCACAGTCTAACACTTCTATACGTGCTTCTGACGTCAAATTTAAATATATTGGGTAATTCCAATCTTCTTCTGGATCGTCGGGATCAAATGGAGTTGTGATAATCGGCGTTTTCGTATTATAGGTTACGAAAACAACCGGAGACTCCGCGTAAACGACATTGCGGTACATCTGTGTCATTAACGGATATCCGCTCCATTTAACTTGGATGAGCATTCCATCTAACAGTTCCTCCGGTTCCGGAACTGGGGCCATGACGACTTGTTTCAATTCGACATCTTCGATGGCCACGTTTGAACCAACTGCATCTATGGAGCCTTTGGTGTCAAACGTGTAATACACAGTACCAATATTTAATAACGACCATATTTGCGGACCCTCGTCCAGCAATTTGTATGCTTTTCGCATCTTTTTGTGTTTACGTTGAATGGAATTTATATTCGTTAACGTGACGCGATACACTGTGCCTTCTTTTATGATATTTGTATCTGGGACTGTTTCTGGGACTGTTTCTGGGACTGTTTCTGGGACTGTATCTGGGACTGTTTCTGGGACTGTATCTGGGATTTTTTCTTCATGGACCTTTTCCTGAACCCCAACCACACGCAATAAAAGTTGTTCCAATAATTTGTACGCGTCAATATCGGTTATTTCGTCTTCCAGTGCACGCAAGATTTCGAGAGCGTTCTTAAAACGCCGCTCGTTGATGAATTCGCGCACGTCTCCAATTTGCTGATACAGGTAATTGGAGTCAACGTTGGCCGTGAGGAGTTGTTCAACAACGGTAAATATTCTGGTGATAATGGGAGGTACAGACATTTTGTTTTGGAATTGGTTGCTTATATAGTTATGATTTTACATTTTTAAACCAATTTTAAAATACATTTTTAATGATAATTTTCGTAAGCGGACATTCTCAAGTGTAACTCTCGCAGTTGTGTTTGGATGTGTACTATGTCATCCAAACCATTTAAAAGACTCGACTGTTGCAATTTCATTTCATTAACGTCTAGTGATAGTTTTTTTAAAACTAGATGTTGTAAAAATATTACGACAGCGATAGCCATTACAGCGATTTTCATATTTTGGTCTAACAATGATGTCCATTTTACAAATAACTTATGCACAACAAAGTATAAAGTAGTCTTGACAAAAATAAATGGAGAATGTTTCAATTCTCGGATACTGTGCGGTATTTATCGGTTCTATCGCGCCATTTTCACAACTGTATAAAGTGGTAAAAACCCACAACGTAAGTGACCTCAGTCCCACGTTTTTTATTCTGCGAATATTCTCGGAAATTATGTACGTCGCGTACGGGGGGTTGGTCGAAGATTACGTCATAGTGGGTTCCGCCATTGTTCCCGCCTTTGTCGAACTCGTTATTTTTTTGTATTGGTGCAGATATCATAAATAAGACAACGAGTGGTCGACCAAGACCCGGGGAATTTGCCACAGTAAGATGTGCAATAACGTCGGTACTTGGCCTTGAATATCGGTCATTTTGATGTTCATTCGCAGCAAAATCTTCGCGATCCCAATTTGTTGACCAATTAATGCGCAAGTGAGTGGATTCCAATGTGGTCGAACTCCGTTAGACGAATACGGGTCAAACTGCATGTCCGCGCCGTTGTCGAACAACAATTTCAATACATTTTTGTGGCCGTAAAACGCAGCCGCACAGGCGGGCGACAGGCGGGGAACCCATCCTTTAGTGAACGAAGACATGTCTTGCATTATTTTATAGTGCAAGACTTTTATTTTGCGTGTTTCCCATTTCCTTCTAAACGCTATGACTATCATATTTGAATCTGGTGGTACATTTTTTTCTAAAAGCAACGAAACAATGCCGTAGTGACCCAGTGCCGCCGCTGTGATGATAGAACAGTCACGCACCAACGGGTTGCCCCGGTACTGTGCCATGGCCGTTTCTACGCGAGAGTAATCGCCATGGTAGACTGCATCGTGAAGTTCCATTTTGACGTATTTAATTTAGTATAGAAATTTAGAATAGACAACATGGAACCGATAAAAAAATTGTACATTCGTCTTACAGAATGTCATGACAGATACAAGAGTGGAGTTACTAAAACAGATTTCGCCAACGTTTGGGTCGAATGTACCAACATTGAGCGCGAATTGGATATCATTGATTTGTATAAGATCACCAATTTGGGAAAAAGAGACGACCTGCACAAACTGCGCAAATTAATGCTGGCGCGGCTTGGGGAATTAGAAACCAAAGTCAGACGCCAGTATAAACTTGTCCATCCCGATGGCCAAGATGAAAATTAAATTTTACTACTTGGCATTGCTCCGCACAGAAGACAAAGAATTCCCCTACTCCATCCATGGGTTGTGGCCTCAAGAAGGCGTGCACACTTGGCATGCGTGTCCGAAGAACCACACATTTGACCCGGAACGTTTGCGTGTTCTTTTACCACAGTTGCATGAGCACTGGCATAGTTCGCGCGGCGAGGACGAAGACTTTTGGAAAAAAGAGTGGGAAAAACATGGCTCGTGTACCGGTCTCACGGAAGTCGAATATTTTCAGAAAACGCTAGAGTGCTTTAAAAAGGTCCAATTGAAAGGCAAAGAATGGGTTCAGCAACGGTCCACGAAAATACCCTTCGATTTGAGGTTCGAAATCGTCTCCGAATTAGATTTTTTAAAGTAGAAATATTGGACAGAAAAAGGATTATGTACAGTCTCGGAATTTTAGAGTTTTTATAATCCCAGATTATTTGGTGGAAAATTCCTTATTGATATTCCTTGACATTCCTTGACATTCCTTGTCATTCATTGTCATTCCTTGCCATTCATTGCCACAATCCACAATGGACAATGACAATACAACCAAAAGAACCCAACCACAACCCGGGACGCCGGCAATGGGTGTAGTTCAGGGTGTACAAGCCACAGATGTAGACGCGGGGGGTCCAATCCCCTTGAAAACCAAAGAACCCATCCCATCGACAGAGGAGATCAACTTTTTTTTAGAGGATATCAAAGAGGAAGAGATCAAAGAGCCTTCCCTCAAACGCGTTCGCAAAGAGGGGGGGGCATTGTCGGGCGGACACTCTGCATTCAAACGCATTCGCAAAGAGGGAGAGCCATCGTCAGACAATGCCCCCTCGGCGGAGAAGATTGCAGTCAAGGCAGAATTGAAAATACCCGCAGTCGTTGATCAAATTGAAGAAATTGATACTCTGCATGAATATCGCGTTTAGGGGCTTAGGGGCAAATATTCAAGACGCGCAAAACTTGCAAAAAATTGTAATTAGATGTCATGTAACCCTTAATTTTTTTTATAATGGTTTTAAATTAGCGTCTACAGTCGTTCGACCCCTGCCCTCTCCAGCTAACAAAAAAGGGGGCGGACATAGTGTCTTCGTGTATCGGTTACTCGAACATCCTCGACCTAACTCGATCACCGGCACCAATCAAATGCAAGTCGTCCGCCCGGTCGTCCGCACCCGTCCCACCGTCCCACAATTTCGTGTTTTTCTTTTTGGTTTCTTCGTCGCAAAGGCATGCACGTTGCATGTTGGCATGTTGCATATTGCATCAACCATCAACATACTCTATTTGCATCAACCATCACATGATCTGTTTGCATCAATCCACCATCCACCCTGACCTTTTTTTGTTCTTCGTTTCTTTTTTTTTTGAATAGCATGGCATCTTCAGTTAGTATGGAGCACAATCAATACCTTCAACGCATGTGGGACAACTTGCCCGAAGGTAAGAATTGCATGGTGAACTGGAGAGTAAAAAAAGATTGGAAAAAGTACAAAGCAAAAATTAAAATTAGACCAAATGCTATTGGGAGCAAATTTACAGTTGTGTTTGTCTGCGATGGTTGTGAAGAAAAGGTCAACATGTTGAGTATTTTCGAAAATCCAGAAAGAGCAGGAATTGTTACAGTTGGATGGGAAGACGAGGAAGACGAGGAAGAACAGGAAGAACAGGAAGGCCAGCAGGAAGAATTGTTTGGTGAATACAATACTGAAGCCACTGAAGTTAGTTCCACGCCTGACAAAGGCCAACAAATTGGTGATTTTTGGTCAAGAGTGGTCTACAAAGTCAGGTTTGGTAAACACCAATTGAACGGCCGAGTTATTGAAACGAATGGTGACGAATATTTTGTGAGACAATGCAATGTCGGTAATTTGGAGTTCAAAGGTAAGGCATGGTCTTTGAAAGCACGTGACATAAAAACAAAAAATAAATAAACAGGTACGGCATGGTCTTTGAAAGCACGTGACATAAAAACAAAAAATAAATAAACAGGTACTGCTTCACTTGACAATCGGTGGTAATGAAAAAAAAAAACATTGTGTTATATTTGTATTTCCAAATAATAGTCAAAAGGTCAATTAAGAATTACACTGTCCCGCTGTCCCATGTGTCATGGCCGGAAAATTGGGGGAAAGGCGTCCAGTGGCACGTTTATTGTTTATCCAGTGTATAGCGCGTGAACGGACCACGGGATTGCCGTTGTAGTGTTTCCATTCGTTTTATGTATACAGGTACTTTTAAGAAAGAGTTGTTAGCAGCCCTCTATGTCGTCTGGTGTTGTAGCGGACAATTTCTTTGTACTTGGTATCCAACCATTTTAAAGTGAAATCAATTCGTGCGGAAGTCAATTTTCCTTGAAGTTTTCTTAGGACACTCTTCAAGCGTTGAAGTTGGTCGGGCAACGCATTTAGGTATTTTTGGTCTTGCTGAAACACCTTTTCCAGTGCACTCTTTTCCTTTGATTGCCATGGCCATGTTGATTCTCCTAATAGGTCGAGGTCTCTTGCAATCTCGAGAGCGACTGATACGTTCAGTTCCCCTTTCGATTTAGCCACTGCGTCGTCGATTTGTTGCCAATATGACCGAAAACAACTCCATGTGGAACACTTCAAATAGCTGTGGTTAAATTCCGCAGATTCAAATTGTTTGAACGACATGTGGTAGATGAAGAGAGATGTAAATACCGTAAATAATAGATGCCTGGACAAGGCCACCACACAAGAATAAATATTAATTATTGCCGCCCGGCACCCACCCCACAAAGGTAAACTATACTAAAAATGACTGACATTCTGAAGGAGAAAAAAGAGAGTAAATGTACAAATAGATAAAATATGGAAGGCGAGTATTCATTCATTCTGGCATCCCTGTGAAAAGGGGGCGTGACATCTTGTGGCTTTGGTAGTTGCGGTTACCCCAATTGAACCACCACACCATCAGACCACACCACCACCACCAGGTACAATCCGCCACTTGCACACAGACTAAACAGATCCTTGGTTCCAATTCATTTGGCACCTGCTGCACCGCCTCCCCCACCCTTTGAAAACGGCACGCACCTAAAGCAGCAGCGGCACCCAAACACACAAGCATCACCACCACCACCACACCACCACCACCACCGCCCGCACCTGCTGCACCGCCTCCTCCACCCTTTAAAAAGGCACGCACCTAAAGCAGCAGCGGCACCCAACACATACAAGCATCACCACCACCACTACACCCACCACCACCACCACCGTATGTTTTTGTCCGTCACTTACTCCACACTTGTTTCTCTTATTTCCCAGATCAGATGTCCATACCTATTGCTGCAGATGAAACAAAAAATAAGGAAGAACGTCGCACCATTGTGAAGAAGGAATTGAAAACCAAGGAATTGAAAACCAAGGAATTGGAAACCATGGAATTGGAAACCAATGAATACTCATTTGACGACGGTCAGGAGGAAAAGAAAGAAAGTAACATTACCAAAATGAAGAATCAAAAAGAAATGGAAGAGATAACAGAGATGGATATATGGGAAACCTTGTTTGTTGGGGGTCCATTTCCCGGTCTGAATGTCTTAGATCTTCCCATACAGGCCGCGAAATGGAAAGAAATGGAAAGTGTTATCAAAGTACGAAAAGTTGACGAGGCCGTGCAGACATTATTGGACCATGTAAAAAAGGGTAATAAATTGAAAGTTGCGAACTCATTTGTCTCTATTTTTCCAACTCTTGCCCGCAAACAACATGGGTTATGTGTTGCAAAAGACGAAGACAATGACAATACTAGTCCCGTGGAAGTGTGGATCAAACACATCACAGTACATGTTGTAGTATGATCTTACAAATCTAATTATAAATCTACTTTGTTCGTAAAAATCATTGTCCGCTTCAACATCAGACGAAACAGAACTTTCTGTCCCTTGTAATGTGTACAACTACTTTTGTTAGAGAATCACCCATACTCCCAAAACACGTGCCCGTTAGCATCTCTGTATCCTAAACTACCAATGCGCAACGTGTCCATGTTGAAATGCTCTGGGTAGTCCTCCATCAAGATGAATGCTCGCCAAATACACTGTCCCTCTGTCTGACAAATTTGTTGTTTCATTTGGTGAGCCTCGTTGCCAATGGCTTCTAATGCTGCTTTACATTGTGTCCACGACTCAATCGCGTACGGCATGCAACCACGCTGTAGTTCGTCGCTAAAAGGACGACGCTTCGTAAATTTTTCGTGTTGCATATCGCCGTCGGGAACTCCGTCGGGAACGGTGGCTTGTCCTAATGCCAGGTCATACACTTGGCCATTTATCTCGTGCCAACAGTGGCAATCCAGAGCCCCACCCGGACGTCGCAATGACCTACCCATTAACGTTATATACAAGACATCATTCAACGTTTTGTGCTGATGTTTGCCACTAATTATGTTGTCTTTCTTGTTGTAAGGTTTGTTTTTTTTTGCTGCCTGTTCTGCTGGACATTGATCTTTGTGAACCTCCTTCCAGTGTTTTCTCTGACAGTCTTTGGAACAATACGCAAACATTTTGCATGGACAGCAACTGATATTCTCCGTGGAACCACACATGTGGCATGTTTTCGTATCGATTGACGACGATAGACCTATCAGGTTCATTATGCGTTGTGCTTTTTTTTATTGTTACACGTGTGTGTGGTTCAAAATTTTCCAACGAACCCCATGAGGACGCGGGAAACCCGCCCCTCTATTAACCATAGTACCATCCGCCACCGCCACAACACGTCCAAAT
>Ga0115003_10001603_pt1 | contig 19528 bp, 21 predicted proteins | sample ArcticOcean_MG_C_7_FD_88736 | JGI IMG/M metagenome (GOLD analysis project Ga0115003, IMG submission 88736) | Marine microbial communities from western Arctic Ocean - ArcticOcean_MG_CB11_88 | ecosystem: Environmental > Aquatic > Marine > Oceanic | place: Arctic Ocean: Canada Basin | collected... | reverse complement strand
CGTCGCAAGGGGTGAAATGTCGCGGGAACCTACGATGCGCCCGCAACCGCGCCCCTATGAGCGCCCCGATTTGACGCATGGCGCAAACACCCTCCCGTTGTACCTCGCCGAACAAAACCTGTTTGCGTTTAGTCCGACTGCGATCGCATCGTCTTTGCGTCCAGGCCGCCGCCCAGCTTCGATTGAACAAGCCGCACAGGCTGTGCGTGTGGCACGTCTGCGCGGACAAATCTGCGGTGATCCTAATATTCAAGGCGAAGCGGTTGGCCGCATATCTGGCCGTGGGGCTTGCGGCGTTGAAAACGCGGTGCGCATCAAATCGGTCGCAGGTGTTCGGATGTCGCCCCAACCCACCGTCGATTGCCGCACGGCAACAGCGCTGAAACGCTGGGTCGTGAACGGCGCAAAACCTGCAGTTGCGAGCGAAGGCTGTGGTATCGCGTCGCTGCGCGTCGTGTCACATTACTTTTGCCGGAATCGCAATTCTGCATCGTCGGGGCGGCTTTCAGAACATGCATTTGGTCATGCGATTGATATTGCAGGAATTAAGTTGAATTCGGGCCGTGAGATCACAGTTCTGGGCGGCTGGAACACCCGTGACGGTGGTGCGCGTTTGCGTAAGATGTGGCGGGCGGCTTGTGAGCCATTTGGCACAGTACTTGGGCCAGATGCCAACTGATTTCTCGCAGATCACTTTCACTTTGATACCGCCCGTTACCGCAGCGGGTCTTATTGCCGCTAAGCGGGTCAAAGAACCTCAGCCATGTCTTGTTTGTAGGAAAATGCCCGTTTATAAGCGCAGACATGATGATCTGGGCACATATACGAATTATGTCCCCGGCGCGCTGATCGCAGCGCCGCCGGGCCAATGGCGCTGACCTCGGGTCGCGCCGCCCACCCTTTCCTTTTTTGCAAAGATAGGACGCCAGTTATGTGCGCCGAGACCCCCGATTATAAAGCGACTTTAAACCTGCCACGCACTGAATTTCCGATGCGTGCCGGACTGCCAAAACGCGAACCCGATTGGCTGGCCCGCTGGGCTGAAATGGATGTATACGGCCAGTTGCGCGCCAAGACGGACCGCGAGCAGTTCACCCTGCATGATGGCCCACCCTATGCGAACGGCCATTTGCATATCGGTCACGCGCTGAACAAAATTTTGAAAGACATGGTTGTTCGGTCCCAGCAGATGATGGGTAAAGATGCCCGATATATCCCTGGTTGGGATTGTCACGGTCTGCCGATTGAATGGAAAATTGAAGAGCAGTACCGCGCCAAGGGCCGCGATAAAGACGACGTTGATGTGGTTGAGTTCCGCCAAGAATGCCGCGAGTTCGCCGCAGGTTGGGTCGACATCCAGCGCGAAGAATTCAAGCGCTTGGGCGTGCAGGGCAATTGGGCCGAGCCATATCTGACAATGAATTTCCACGCTGAACGCGTGATCGCAGAGGAATTCCAGAAATTCTTGATGAACGGCACGCTGTACCAAGGGTCCAAGCCTGTGATGTGGTCACCTGTGGAACAGACCGCCTTGGCCGAGGCCGAGGTCGAATATCACGACAAAGAAAGCTTTACGATCTGGGTCCGCTTCCCTGTGTTGGGCGACGGTCCTTTGGCTGGCGCTGACGTCGTGATCTGGACAACAACGCCTTGGACCATCCCGTCCAACAAAGGCGTCGTGTATCACCCTGATATTTCCTATGGCGTCTACGAAGTAACCGATGCCGCATATGATAACTGGGTCAAGGTCGGCGATAAGCTGTTGCTGGCTGATAAATTGGCCGAAGGATGTTTGACCAAAGCAAAGGTTGATGGGTTCAAACGTGTCGCTGATGCAGGCGATCTGTCTGGCCTGAAGCTGGCACATCCATTGGCGGGTATCGAAGGCGGCAATGGCGAATGGGACGCACCCCGTGATTTCCGTGAGGCTCCATTTGTGACGGATGAAGACGGTACTGGCTTTGTGCATTGTGCCCCCTCGCACGGTATGGATGAATTTGAATTGTACCGTGATCTGGGCATGCTCGAAGAGGTGATCACTTATAACGTGACCGAAGATGGGTCGTTCCGCACCGATCTTCCGCTGTTTGGTGGCAAGCGTATTCTGCGCGACAAGCCCAACAAAAAGAACAAAGACAATCCGTGGGAAGGTGACGCCAACACGGCTGTGATGGCTGCCCTGTCGCAGATGGGTAAACTGTTTGCACGTGGTAAGATCAAGCACAGCTATCCGCATTCTTGGCGGTCCAAAGCCCCGATCATCTTCCGCAATACGCCCCAGTGGTTTGCTGCGATTGATAAGGCGATTGGCGACGGGCAGGACACCTACGGCACGACGATCCGCGATCGTGCGTTGCGGTCCATCGACGAGCTGGTCACCTGGACCCCACAAAAGGGCCGCAACCGTCTGCATGCGATGATCGAACAGCGCCCCGATTGGGTGCTGTCACGTCAACGTGCATGGGGTGTGCCGCTGACTTGCTTTACGAAAGTTGGTGCGCTGCCGACGGATGCTGATTTCCTTTTGCAAAACGCAGATGTGAATGCGCGGATTGTCGATGCGTTTGAAGTCGAAGGTGCTGACGCATGGTACAAGGACGGCGCAAAGGCGCGGTTCTTGGATGGGATCGTGGATGCGGATGATTACAATCAGGTCACTGATATTCTTGATGTGTGGTTTGACAGTGGGTCGACCCATGCGTTCACATTGCGCGACCGTGCGGATGGGTCTGACGATGGCTTGGCCGATCTGTATCTTGAAGGCACCGACCAGCACCGCGGTTGGTTCCATTCGTCGCTGTTGCAGTCGTGCGGCACCCAAGGACGCGCACCATATCGCGGTGTACTGACCCACGGGTTTACGCTTGATGAGAAGGGCATGAAGATGTCCAAATCCATCGGCAACACCATCGTCCCCGAGACAATCGTGCAGCAGTATGGTGCGGATATTCTGCGGCTTTGGGTCGCCCAAACTGATTACACAAACGATCAACGGATCGGGCCGGAAATCTTGAAAGGTGTGTCTGATAGCTATCGCCGTTTGCGCAATACGCTGCGGTTTATGCTGGGGTCATTGGCCGATTTTGATGCGTCCAAAGCAGTGGCCTTCGAAGACATGCCAGAGCTAGAAAAGCTGATCCTGCACAAGACGTCCGTGTTGGATGAGGTCGTTCGGACCGGCTATGCCAAGTATGATTTCCAAGGAGTATTCCGCGCGATATTCGACTTTGCCACGCTGGATTTGTCTGCGTTCTACTTCGATATTCGCAAGGATGCGCTGTATTGTGATGGCGATACCAACCGGCGTTTGTCTGCGCTGACTGTGCTTGATCACCTTTATGGGCGGTTGACCACATGGCTTGCGCCGATACTGACATTCACGATGGAAGAGGTCTGGCTAGAGCGCAACGGTGCGGACACATCTGTACATCTGGTTGACTTCCTTGAAACCCCCGCCGAGTGGCGCGATGATGCGCTAGCTGCACGGTCCGAGGTCGTGCGTGCGGTCCGCCGTGTTGTCACTGGTGCGCTCGAAGAACAGCGCACGGCCAAAGTCATCGGCTCGTCATTGGAGGCCGCACCAACTGTGTATATGTCGCCAGAGCTTTCGGTGATCATCACGAACCCCGATACCTTTGCTGATCTATGCATCGCGAGCCAGATCACGCTTGTGGAAGGCGACACCCCTGACGGCGCGTTTACCTTGGCTGATATGATAGGTGTTGGTGTTGTGTTTGCCAAATCCGAGGGCGCAAAATGCGAACGCTGCTGGAAAATTCTGCCTGATGTTGGAACCCACGCCCATGCGGGCGTGTGCATGCGGTGTGACGCGGCGTTATCTGCGTAAGATGGGTTTAAACCCATCCTACTTTGCGTCGTTGCCGGACACGCCTGTTAGTCCTGTGTCGGTTGTTGTGCAAGATGGTGCTGTTGTGAGGCTTGAATGGGCCGTGATGGATGGCCCATCTGATCCAGTGGCAGATGCGGCAATGGATTAATTGGCAGAGTATTTTACTAGCAAGCGGCAGGTCTTTGATCTGCCACTTGTGCCGCAAGTATCTGATTTTCAGCGTAAGTTTGGTGCGGCCTTATGCACTATTCCGTTTGGTGAAACCCGCAGCTATAGCGATTTGGCAAAAGAACTCAGTGTGCCCGCGCAGGCCATTGGTCAAGCCTGTGGCGCTAATCCGATTGCCATTATCATCCCGTGTCACCGGGTTTTAGGGGCTGCTAATTTGGGTGGCTTTTCTGGTGCTGGTGGCGTTGAGGGAAAGGTGCAATTGTTGCGCATTGAGGGGGCCGCGTCCCTTTTGATCTAAAGGACTGCGCCGATGACCTATCCTATTTTCCTTGCCGTGATGGCAGCAGCGATGCTGCACGCGACTTGGAACGCACTGGTCAAAACCGGTGAAAATAAACAGACCGCAATGGCGATCCTGACGGTCATGCAAAGCTTGGTTGGCATTGTCGTCGTGTGCTTTCGCCCGTGGCCCGAGGCCGAGGTGTGGCCTTGGCTAATAGCCTCTGGCCTGATCCACATGTGTTACCAGTTGTTCCTTGCGTATGCATACGAGCAGGGCGACCTAAGCCGCGTCTATCCGATTGCGCGCGGGGCCGCCCCAATGATGGTTTTGGCTTTCAGTCTTGTGTTCTTAACTGATCCGATCGCCATGATGGACTACGTTGGGATCGTCGTGCTGGGCCTTGGCATTGCGCTTATGGCGCGTGGGGTTTTTGCCAACAACGAAAGCCGCGGCTTGTTGCCATTTGCGTTTGGGTCGGCTTGTGCGACCGCTGGTTACACGCTGGTGGACGGCTTGGGCGCACGGGTGTCGGGCGATCCTATTGGATTTACAGGGTGGCTGCTGATCATGGCTGCGCTGTTTTATATACCGAGCGTCGTCGCCCTAAAAGGGCGGTGCGTTTTACGCGCATCTGTCCGCACATGGGCCGTCATTGGGATCGCAGGGGTCGCGTCTTATCTGGCATATGCGATTGTCGTTTGGGCCATGACGCAGGCGCCAATCGCGCTGGTTGCAGCCCTGCGAGAAACATCAATTTTATTCGCGGTACTGATCGGCTGGCTGGTGTTTGGTGAAAAGATGGATCGGGGCAAGGCGATTGCCGCAGTTCTTATAGTCGTGGGCGCTGTGCTGACGCGACTTTAGCCGTCTTTGCCGTACATGATCTGCTGTGCGGCACCCGCACCAAGCAGATAGATTGAGGTGATCATCAACCCGTAATGTGCCCAGCTAGCGGGGTCGAAATTCACCCATGCGGCCCAGCCAGCAAACAACGTCCATGCCGCGGCCATTGGCAGAGTGACGGTCCGCCAACGCTGTGTACGCACCGGATGCACAAAGCGCACCGGAAAGAACATCGCGGCCGATAGCACAACGACCAGCGCCACGATTACCCAGAAATTCGGCTGTAACGCGAACATCACAAGGATCAGCATATTCCAGCAGCCAGGGAAGCCTGAGAACGAATAATCCTTAGTCTTCATGCGGTTGTCTGCGAAATACATTGCGGATGCGAAGGTAATTACGATGATCGCAAACCAACCCGTCCATCCTGGTAACAACCCAGATTTGAACAGCGCATAGGCAGGCACAAAGACATACGTCAGATAGTCGATGATCAGATCCAGCAGTACCCCGTCAAAAATCGGTGCGTTGGTCTTTGTGTCATATTTGCGCGCCAACGGTCCATCAATACCGTCCACAAAGAACGCGACGACCAGCCAGACGAACATCATAGACCAATTTTCATCAACTGCGGCCAGCATAGCAAGCATTGCAAATACCGCGCCAGTGGCAGTCAGAAAGTGTACTAAAAGGGCTTTGGTTTGGATTGTCATGATAGCTTCTTATCTGAATTTTCCCCAAGGGCAACATATGCTTGTCAGGCCTTTGGATGGGTCCGGTTATAGACATCCATCAGGTGTGCGGTATCCACTGCCGTATAGGCTTGTGTCGTGGACAGGCTCGCGTGCCCAAGTAGTTCTTGGATCGCGCGCAAGTCGCCCCCAGCAGTCAACAGATGTGTCGCAAAGCTGTGGCGCATCGCATGCGGAGTGGCCGTCGCAGGTAGCCCCAATTGCAGGCGCGATTTCTCCATCACCTTTTGGACCATACGCGGGTTTAACGCGCCGCCGCGCGCGCCGCGAAACAGTGGGCTGTTTGGCTCTACCTGATGTGGCGACAGTTTCAAATAGGCGTCAACGGCATCGCGAGCCGCGTCGATCACAGGCACGACCCGTTCCTTGCCACCTTTACCCTTAATCCGCATCACGGGCGGCAATGGCACGTCCGCTCCCGTCAGTCCTAATGCCTCAGATATGCGCAAACCGCAGCCGTAAAGCAAAGTGACGACGGCAACATCGCGTGCTGCAACCCAGCCATCGCGGGCCTGCAATTCGACGGTTTCGATCATCGCAGTTGCGGCGTTGATTGCCAAAGGTCGGGGTAGCTTTTTGGTGAACTTTGGGCTGCGTGTGGATAGCACGGCAGTGGCTTCAAATCCTTCGCGGTCTGATAACCAGCGGTAGAATGTTTTGACCGCCGAAAGCGACCGTGCAAGTGACCGAGCCCCGACGCCGCGCGCCCGTTCTGACGCCATCCATGACCGCATATCGCTGACAGTGATTTTGGACAATGGGCCAAGCCCTTGAACGCCACCATGGTGTTGGGTCATGAACGCCAGGAAACCGATGACGTCGGACTGATAGGCTTTGATCGTATTGTCAGATGCCCCGCCCAACGCACGACAATGGTCTAGCCATTTGGCCAGCGCAGATGTCAGGGCAGGGGAAATCATTTGGGTTACGAAAGCCAGCGACGCATTGCGCGTTCAAACACGCCTGCAAAGAACGTCAACAAATCGGTGCCTTGTTGCGGCGTGAACTGATGTGGATCCTCGGATCCCATCATCAACATACCTGGCAAACGGCCCGGGCCAAAGTCGAGTTTGAGACAGGCCTCGGACCGGATAAAGCTGGCTTTTTCGCCGTACAGACCTGCATCGTCGGTCTGAATTTGACGCAATGTAACCTGACGGACTGGGCTGGACCGGCCACGATTTACGTAGGTATCAATATAGCCTTGTTCGACCACACCCAGAACGGCACCCATTTGACCGATTGCAGGGTCGTCAGTAGCAGCGCCACTTTCCAGCACCAACCGCATGCAATCAACGCGGAGCGTATCAGCCACGTCGCCGGACAGGTCTTGCAAAAATGTCTCGAACTTAGTGGCGTCCATCATGCGCAATACGGCGCGGTGGACTTGATTGGTGCCCGCAAGGTTTTCGTAAGCGGCTGCAATTACGGATCGGTGGGTGTCTTCCAAACGGTCCAGACGCGCCTCGAGCCGTTCCATCGCAATACCGCGCAGATCGACGATATTGCCGCCCATGGATTGTTCGTTCGCAGCCACAAGGGCGCGCATAATATCTTGATCTTCAAGCAGAACGTCGGGGTCTGCGATGATCTTGTCACGAACATGGCTGTCAATAAGGGGTTTAGTGTTCATGTGCTGCTCAACTCTATTGATTTTGAAGCTGTATAGCAGTGTGGGGCGGAAATTTCTTCCTAAAAATGCCCAATAGGCAGGAATTTCCCCACCGTGTCAGATGTTGGTGCGTTTGTTTGCGCCCCTACAGCCTGTTGTGGCAACGGTGTGGGCAACTGTGCCGCCCACACCATAGTATCCGTATTACAGGATTTTAATGCCTGCTTTTTTGATGTCAGCCATAAAGCCAGAAAGGCCATTGTCGGTCAAAACATGGTTCGCCATCGCCTTAATTACATTTGGCGGTGCGGTGCAAACATCCGCGCCGATTTTTGCGCATTCGGACATGTGGTTAGCATTGCGAATAGACGCCGCAAGGATCTGCGTCTCGAACCCGTAATTGTCGTAAATCGTGCGGATGTCGTCGATCAATTCCAGACCATCAAGGTTGATATCGTCCAAACGACCGATGAACGGGCTAATGAATGTGGCACCGGCTTTTGCAGCCAAAAGCGCTTGGTTTGCTGAGAAACACAAGGTCACGTTGACCATGATGCCCTGATCCGACAGCACCTTACATGTCTGCAAACCAGCCCATGTCAGAGGTACTTTTACGGCAATATTATCGGCGATTTTCGCCAGCTTAAGGCCCTCGGCCAGCATTGTCTCGTGGTCAAGCGCCACAACTTCGGCCGACACAGGCCCGTCCACGATCGAGCAAATCTCTTTGGTGACTTCGAGAATATCGAGGCCAGATTTCGCAATTATCGACGGGTTCGTCGTGACCCCATCCACCATCCCGTAAGCGAGCAATTCTTTAATCTGGTCGATGTCGGCGGTGTCTACGAAAAACTTCATGGTGATATCTCCGGTCAAGTGCTTGGGTTTTGTTGCATCAGCGTTTACCTCATAGTGGACGAAGCGGAAAGCCATAAGGTGACGGGCCAGCCATGACAGCAGAGTTCTTTTACGAAGGCGATCTGGTTGCTGTGCTGACGGCGCAGCCGATTGATCGCTTTCTGGACTATAAAGCCCCCGAGAGCGGCTGCCATTTGGGCGCGTTTGTTGAGGTGCCGCTTGGTCCGCGCAAAGTGTTGGGCGTTGTTTGGGGCAAGGGCGCGGGTGACTTTGATTATGCCAAGGTACGGTCTGTTATGCGCGTGCTGGATGTTGCGCCAATGCGCGAAGAGATGCGCGAATTTCTGACCCGTGCTGCCGATTATACCCTGACTCCGATGTCCGCGATGCTGCGTCTTGCGACCCGCGCACCCGGATTGGGGGATGCCCCATCAATGCGTACAGTTTACCGTTTGGGATCAGCAGAGCCAACTCGCGTAACAGAGGCCCGCACCAAGGTGCTTGAGGTGCTGTGCGATTACGGTGGGTTGTCGTTCACGTTGGGTGAATTGGCCGAGATGGCAGGCGTTGGGACGTCAGTCGTAAAAGGCCTTGTTAAACAAGGGGCGGTCAGTGAAGAAGACGCGCCGCGCGATGTGCCTTATCCGCGGCTTGATCCCGATTATGGCGGCAAGGAATTGTCGGCTGATCAAGCAGATGGCGCAGAAGTTTTGCGCGCTGCATTGCGCACCGATGCTTACGGAACCACCTTGCTGAAGGGCGTCACCGGATCGGGGAAAACAGAGGTCTATTTGGAAGCCGTCGCGGAATGTCTGCGCATGGGCCGCCAAGCCTTGGTGTTGCTCCCCGAGATTGCGTTGTCGGGTGAATTTATCAACCGCGTTGAAGCACGATTTGGGTTCAAACCTGCTGAATGGCATTCCGGTGTGACGATGACTGAGCGGCGGCGCTGCTGGAAAATGGTTGGGCAGGGGGCTGCGCAATTGATCGTTGGTGCACGGTCAGCTTTGTTTTTACCTTTCCAAAATTTGGGCTTGATTGTCGTCGATGAAGAGCATGATACGTCATATAAACAAGAGGATGGCGTGTTATATAACGCCCGCGATATGGCAGTATTGCGTGCCGCAATAAATGGTGCGCAGGTGGTTTTGGCGTCGGCCACACCGAGTTTGGAAAGCTGGGCTAACGTTGAGGCGGGCAAATATACGCGGCTGGTGCTGAGTTCGCGGTATGGTCCTGCGGTGATGCCGAAGATGTCTGCGATTGATATGCGTGCAGAGGATTTACCGGGTGGCACATGGGTGTCGCCGACGCTGTGCGATGCGATTGCAGAGCGGATGGAAAGGGGGGAACAGTCGCTGATTTTCCTCAACCGCCGCGGCTATGCGCCGGTCACATTGTGCCGCGCTTGTGGCAATCAAATTGGCTGCGATCAATGCGATGCACGCATGGTTGAACACCGGTTTTTGAACCGCTTGATGTGCCACCAATGTGGTGAAACAAAACCGATGCCAAAGGTTTGTCCGCATTGCGACGCGGAGGATAAATTGTCGGCTGTTGGGCCAGGCGTTGAGCGGATGGGCGAAGAAATTACCGCGCTATTCCCTGATGCCCGTGTCGCGGTTTTGTCGTCCGATTTATACGGGTCCGCACGCGCCATGAAAGCACATATTGAGCAGATCTCACAGGGTGGCACGGACATCATTATTGGCACGCAATTGGTGGCAAAAGGCCATAACTTTCCGTTACTTACGCTTGTCGGCGTGATTGATGCTGACCTTGGGTTGCAGGGGTCCGATTTGCGCGCGGCAGAGCGGACGTTTCAACTGATGCGACAGGTGGCTGGACGGGCAGGGCGGGCGGAAAAACAAGGCGAGGCGTTGTTGCAAACCTATCAGCCAGAACATGCTGTTATCAGGGCGATTTTAGCGGGTGACGAGGAAAAATTTTGGGCCGCAGAGGCCGGTGAACGCAAGGCTGCTGGGGTGCCTCCATATGGGCGCATGGCGGGGATAATTTTGAGCAGTCCAAACGCGGATGATGTGTTTAATTTGGGTGCTGAAATGGCGCGCAGAGACGGGCCTTTGCGGCAAATCGGGGCGCAAGTTTACGGGCCAGCGCCTGCGCCAATTGCGCGGGTGCGTGGCCGTCACCGCGTGCGATTATTGGTGAAGGCGGACAAGGCCGCGCCGCTGCAAAAAGCGCTGGCTGCATGGGCCGCACAGTTCCGTTTGCCGACCAACACACGCCTGTCGATAGACATCGATCCACAGAGTTTTTATTGAGGAAAGTGCTGTATTTTTTGCATAAGTTTTACATAAGTTTTGCATAAGTTGTTTTTGGGGGTGGAAATTGGCTGTTTGGGGAGCTTTTTCGGAGGGCAGCTGAGACCGCCGGACAAAGCGGCCGTTCGGAAGTCTAAATTTCTAAAGGATTAGTTTCTACTTCGCCAATTAAATTGACCTATTCGCGCGAAGAGGATTTTGCACAGGATTTCACCCGTCAGCCTGCGATAGGCCGCGCCAAAGGTACTGTCGCAAATGGCCAGGTCGACACGATTGATATGTCGATCGCAATGCCATCAGTGCTCGCGTCTCAAGGCGGTCGTGCGGGAGTTCCAGTTCCCGGCCCTGATGCGTCTATCGCGACAGGGGCATGGAACAATCCCTATGCGATACCGAATTTTCGCATGCAGGCGTTTCGCGCCCCATAGCTAGCACCAACGTCGTCTTGGCGGGCGGTCGGTGCAACCGGTGCAGGGTTTATTTTCGACAGTTTTCTTGACAAGCTTATTCATCAGGCTGGCGCTGATCCGATGGCCGAACGCATTCGGCTGATGGACCACGACGCGTCGCGCATTGTTCTGGAAACAGTAGCCAAAATGTCATCTTGGGGGGGCGAATTGAAGCCTAATCAAGGGCGCGGCGTAGCATTTGTCGAAAGCTTTGGCGTGCCCGTCGCAGATGTCGTCGAGGTGACAGCAACAGACCGCGGCATCAGGATCGATAAGGTCTGGGTCGCCTGCGATGTGGGCACGGTTGTTGACCCGATCAACTTTGAAAATAACGTGCAGGGCGGTGTAATCTGGGGCCTTGGCCATGCGATCAACACCGAGATTACGTATTCTGAAGGTATGGCAGAGCAGACCAATTATTATGCCCACGAAGGCATGCGGATGTTCCAATGCCCTGAGATTTTCGTGCGCGGGCTAGAAAATGGCCACAAAGTACGCGGTATTGGTGAACCTCCCGTGCCGCCCGCCGCCCGCCGCACCCGCGCTGGCGAATGCGATATTCGCGGCAACAGGCCAACGATTGAACGAAATGCCGTTTAATAAATTTATCGATTTTGTGTAAGGGCAGCCAAATGAAAAATTTATATCTGATCGCGTTGGCTTCCGCCTTGTTAACGCTTTGCGCGCCCGTATTTGCAGAAAGCCCTGACATCATCATTGAACTGCCCGCCGCAGGGTCGGTTTCAACTGAGGAAGGTTTTAAGGCTTGGGGCCGTGCCTATGAGGTTACGTCACATACTCGTTGTGCCAACTGCCATGTCGGCCCAAGCGAGTGGCCAATGTGGTCTGGTCAGGCCTATGGCAAAACACGGGTCCACGGGATGAACGTCATGGCAGGCGAAAGCCGGATTGGCGCAGAGACCATTTAGTGCAGCACGTGCCACGCCTACCGCGAGGGGACCAACGACATCCCACACGCCGCACCACAAGTCGCAATGAACTGGCAGCTGGCCCCGATCGAGGCAGATTGGTTCGGCAAATCATCGCGAGAGATTTGTACACAGTTGCGCGATCCTGCACGCAACGGTGGGCGCACGATGATTGAATTGGCGGAACACCTAAACCACGACCTGATCCTGCATTGGGCGTGGAACCCGGGGGGCACGCGCGAACCCGCACCTTATAACTTGCAAGAACACATTGATGATCTGTTAGTCTGTGGTATCGCTGGTTTCCCATGCGCAACCGACTGAGCGTTTGCGCATGGATGAAGCGCATTTTAAGCGCAGGCAACATATTAAGGAAAACGCATGAACACCGACTACGACGAACTGTTCAATTTAATTAACCTTTGGGCGTCTCATTTTGGAAATAATGACGGTCGTATCGATCTCACGGTTGGTGGTGATTTGACGTCCTTTTGCACTGTCGATTGCGCGCTTACCGCACATGCCCCCTTGTGGCGAACCAAGCCCGGCACGGAGCGTGGAGTGCCGATCGCAGACGTGCGTAAGATGCTATCCAATGGCCTGAGGTGGGTCAGAATTGATCGCCATGATATGCACATGGCAGTACATCCCACGAGCAATGCATTGTGTTTGCATTTCGTCGTGAAGGCGCGGCTTAAAGTCCTTCCGATTAATTTTATGACTGTGCCGGTGGCATTCGTGGTAACAACAGCAAATACACAAGAAGGTTTGCGTATTGATGCAGTCCATGAATGGTCGGCTAAAACGCCAGTGGATGCGCGCAAGATTCTGGTCGAACAATGCGGCTGGCCGACGTCAGTGACTTTCAGGCCATTCTTAGCATTCGGCGCAGTATCTTAACTTTATGCCGGATCGCCATAAAGTGCCAATTGAGTAGCAACGGACAGCACACGGAGATTGAAACAAAATCATTTTTAGCATCGCGGAGGCATCCCAAAGGAGGTGCAGGTGAATTACTCACATTCGATCTGAAGTCAAAATCAACGATGTGGATGTGGAAGTATATGAACCAGAGCCGTTGGCCGAAAGGTATTCTCGCCAGGGTCGTTCTTACCGAAAGTGCCATCGCTTCTAGCAATCACAAGGGTCATTTAATCCACGACTTGGCAATTGAGCGTTTGTTCTTTTGGCGGCTCGGATGAATGACCGGACTGTCAGCGCTCTGCTGTAAAAAAATTATGCAGCTGCATTAAATCCTGTGCTGCGTGCGCTCCCAGCACAGCTTGCGAACTCACGGTTTGGGCTCCATGCCGACTTTTGCAGCGTCCGCGCTGTCTTCCAAAAACGGCCGCTTTTGAAAGGCAAAAGTTGCCATTGGTCGGAAGGTGCTTGGCGCAATGGATCGCGAACCTATTTATGTATCGCCATAGCCTCTCTTCCAAATCCCAAATATCAGGCGTAACCCGTTCACATGAAAATAGTTCGTTTAGAAGATGCCTTGACGCTGCCGCTTTGGCGCCGTCCGATTGGCTTGCTGTTCATGATGGCGTTGGCGATGCCGATTGCGTTTAATACGTGGTCGGCGTTGCTTAATAACTTTGTGATCGAGGTCGCGGGGTTTGATGGGTCGGATATTGGTCTGCTACATACTGTGCGCGAAATTCCGGGATTTTTGGCGGTTGGTGTGATCGCGTTGATCATCTTTATCCGCGAGCAGGTGCTGGGGCTGGTGGCTTTGGTTATGCTTGGTGTGGCGACGGGGATTACTGCGTTTTTCCCGAGTATGACGGGGATTTTGACGCTGACTATGCTGTCGTCCATCGGGTTTCATTATTACGAGACGGTCAATCAATCGCTGCAATTGCAATGGATTGAAAAGGCCCGTGCGCCGCAGATGATTGGTTGGCTGATGGCCGCTGGGTCGGCTGTCACGTTTGTGGCTTATGTGCTGATCGTGATGACGTGGCAGGCGTTTGATCTGTCGTATGCCTTTGTTTATATGGTGTCGGGGGGCGTGACTGTCGCGATTGCGCTGTTTTGTTTGTTTGCCTATCCCCAGTTTGAAGCCCCGCATCCGCAGTTAAAGACGTTTGTGCTGCGCCGTCGGTATTGGCTGTATTATACCCTGCAATTCATGGCCGGTGCGCGTCGTCAGATTTTTGTCGTGTTTGCAGGGTTCATGATGGTCGAGAAGTTTGGCTTTGATGTGCATGAGATTACGTCGCTGTATTTGCTGACGCTGATGACGAATATTTTTGTCGCTCCTGTGATTGGCCGTGTGGTTGGCGTGTTTGGTGAAAGGCGCGCGTTGTTGTTTGAATATGCTGGGCTGGTGTTGGTGTTTTCTGCTTATGGCGGCGTGTATTTCTTTGGCTGGGGTGTTGCGATTGCGGCGACGTTGTATGTGATTGATCATATCTTCTTTGCGTTGGCATTGGCGTTGAAGACGTATTTTCAGAAGATTGCTGATCCCCACGATATTGCCCCGACGGCGGCTGTTGCGTTTACAATCAACCATATCGCGGCGGTGTTTTTGCCGGTGTTGCTTGGGTTGTTGTGGTTGGTCAGCCCAGCGGCTGTGTTTGTGCTGGCGGCGGGGATGACGTCGGTGTCTTTTGCATTGGCGCTGTTAATTCCGCGTCATCCGGCAAAGGGCCATGAGACCGTATTTCAGTCCCGATTGGAAATAGCCGCAGAGTAGTCATTTCGCGGCTATGACCAATTGACCAATGCGGGGCGATTGCCTAGGCGAGGGGTGACCCCACCCTATAAGGCGATTGCCCGCATGCTTTCTTATTCCGCTTTGACAATTGCCCCGAACGAAGACGACGCCGCTGCGTTGTGCGAAGATCTTGAGGCGCTGATGCCGGAACCGACTGGCACGGGTATCTTTGAGATCGAAGACGGATCTGGTCTGTGGGAGGTCGGCGCATATTTCACCGATGCACCTGATGCTGCGGGTCTGGCGGTTTTGGCCATGATGCACGGTGTCAAAGATTTCCTAATTTCCGAAATTCCTGAGCAAGACTGGGTCAGTAAAGTGCGCCGCGAATTGTCGCCAGTCGAAGCTGGTCGGTTCTTTGTTTACGGCAGTCACGACGCGGACAAAATCCCTGACGGTTGCGTCCCACTGTTGATTGAGGCCGCGATGGCGTTTGGCACTGGACACCACGGCACGACGCTTGGCTGTTTGCGCGCGTTTGATCGACTTTTGGACGACGGGTTCGCTGGCGACACGATAATTGACGTGGGCTGCGGCACTGCTGTTTTGGCGATGGCGGCCGCTGCTGTGTTGCCTGGAATCATACTGGCCAGTGACATTGATCCCGTGGCGGTCGAGGTGGCCGAGGCCAATGTGAACGCCAATGGATTGGCTGGCCGCGTGAATTGCGTTGTGGCCGCAGGGTTCGATGCGCCAGCGTTAGAGGCCGAGGGCCCCTATGATTTGGTGTTCGCCAATATCCTGAAAGGGCCGCTGATCGGATTGGCCCCAGATATGGGCCGTGTGGTGAAAGCGGGCGGATACGTGATTCTGTCGGGAATTTTGAACGAGCAAGCTGATGACGTAATTGCCGTTTATTGCGCAAATGGGTTCAATCTATTGAATCGCGATAGTATTGTTGACTGGACGACGCTGACGTTTGGCACGGTAGCCTAAATACGCTTGATTTTGTGTTATTTTGAGGGGCATGCCTTATTTCAGCCACATTTCAGCGCGATTTTGGAATCAAGCGTGGGGGCGCTTGTTTGGAATTATGACTATGACTATGTCTTTGGTATCTGCTTCTTTTGAACGCCGCTTGAGTTACATTGTGCGCCGCCAGCGCAAGCTGCTGAGCCGCGGTGCGAGGTGTAAAGTCACCGATACGGGTCTTATCGTTGCAACGCCGCGCATGTATATGCCGAAATTTCCGATCAAAACTGCGATCAAGCTGATCGTATGGGCGTTCCTTTCCAAGGCCTATGTCTATGCCTACTTGGGGCACGCCGAATATGCCAGCTGTGTCGCTGCGTTATCCGGCCCCTCGATTGTGGGACAAGCGGGTGCTTGGATTTTGCAGCCCGAGCTCGCGACTGTTTTGGTAGCAGATGTTTTCAAAAGTCTGGGCGCTTAAAATTTAGGTTTTCACAAAAAAAGGCTGCGTCCCAATTGCTTGGGCGCGGCCTTTTTTGTTGTTTGCTGTCCTTAACGGCTTAGCGTGTTTTGCGTGCCGTAATCAGGTCGATGTCAGCGAAGGACAGCCCGATGTCTTCGAGTTCGCGGGCAGTAAGCTGGCCCAAAGAATTACGTGTGATGCGTGCATCGTTCCAGGCGGAAAATGAACCGAATGTATTTGCAACAAAATTTGTGATGCGTCCTGCAGAGAGGACAGCGACGGGGGAGGTGGTGTCAAAAGCAGCCATTGGCTCATTCCTTAGGTTTGCTGCGTTTGCAGCGTTGATTTCATAATCCGCACGTAGACCCGCGATTCCATTTCCTCCAGTGCTGTTTTTGCATGTCTCATATGCGTTTTCAGAATGCCTAATAATTAACCATATAAATCCGCATAACCCTTGTTTTTATGACTGATAGGCGTCGCTTTCAAACCCGATTTTGACGCAATTGAACCACTATGAGTATGCAGTATTTTCGCCATAGGGTAATCCCTGCTTGGTTTGTGTTCGCGTTTTGTGCTAAAAATCTCGTAACTTGATAATAAAAACAAAACTATGGGGTTGCAGATGCGTGTTTTGGGAATCGATCCGGGGTTGCGGAATATGGGTTGGGGCGTGATTGACGTGAACGGATCACGCATTTCGCATGTTGCCAATGGTGTGTGTACGTCGCTGGGATCCGATGATTTGGGTGTCCGTCTGGCGTCGTTGCATTTTCAGCTGACCCAAGTGTTTGTGACCTATTCCCCCGATACTGCCGCTGTGGAGCAAACGTTTGTCAACAAAGATGGCGCAGGGACCCTAAAGCTGGGTCAGGCCCGCGGTATTGCCATGTTGGTTCCTGCGCAGGCTGGATTGCCGATTGGTGAATATTATCCCAATGCGATAAAGAAAGCCGTCGTGGGTGTTGGTCATGCCGATAAGCGTCAGATTGATCATATGGTTCGTTTGCAATTGCCTGGTGTTGAGCTGGCTGGACCTGACGCCGCTGACGCGCTGGCCATTGCGATCTGCCATGCGCATCATGCCCAATCTGCGGGCCGGTTGTCCGCTGCATTAGCAAAGGCATCCGCATGATTGGCAAGATCGCAGGCATTTTGGAATATCGCAGCACGGATCACGTGCTGATTGATGTACGTGGCATTGGCTATTTGGTTTATGTGTCCAACCGCGTGATGGTGAGCCTGCCAAGCAATGGTGAACCTGTCGCGCTGTATACTGATCTGCTGGTCCGCGAGGATAATTTGCAGTTGTTCGGGTTTACGACGTTGGTGGAAAAAGAATGGCATCGTTTGTTGATGTCGGTTCAAGGTATCGGCGCAAAGGCGTCGCTCGCAATTTTGGGCGCGCTTGGTGCTGATGGTGTGAGCCGTGCGATTGCGCTGGGCGATTGGAATGCGCTGGCCAAGGCCAAGGGTGTTGGTCCCAAGACGGCGCAGCGCGTTGCGATTGAACTGAAAGACAAGGCGCCGGGTGTGATGGCGATGGGCGGCTCTGTCGCCGAGGCGATGGGTGATGAGGTCATTGAGGCCGCACCAAAGCGCCGCTCGCCTGTCCCCAAGGCAAATCCTGCACAGTCTGAGACATTGTCGGCACTGGCCAATCTTGGTTATGCCCCCGGTGATGCGGCGGGTGCTGTGGCGCGGGCGGCGGGCGCTGATCCTGATGCGGATACGTCTGCGTTGATCCGTGCGGCCTTGAAGCTGCTGGCCCCAAAGGGGTAGGGGTGAATTGTGACTGATGATGACCCCTCCGTGCGCCCAGAGCGCCAAGCCGAAGATGTCGACCGCGCGCTGCGTCCGCAGACGCTGGATGAATTTATTGGTCAGTGCGAGGCCCGCGCGAACCTGAAGGTATTTATCGAGAGCGCCAAGATACGCGGCGAGGCGATGGATCATGCGTTGTTTCATGGCCCTCCCGGTTTGGGTAAAACCACGCTGGCGCAGATTATGGCCCGCGAGCTGGGAGTGAATTTTCGCATGACGTCTGGTCCTGTGTTGGCCAAGGCAGGTGATCTGGCCGCGATCCTGACCAATCTTGAGGCCCGTGATGTGTTGTTCATCGACGAAATTCACCGGCTTAATCCGGCGGTGGAAGAAGTGCTGTATCCGGCGCTTGAAGATTTTGAGCTGGATTTGGTGATTGGCGAAGGGCCTGCGGCGCGCACTGTGCGCATTGAATTGCAGCCGTTTACGCTTGTTGGGGCCACGACCCGCATGGGGCTTTTGACGACGCCGCTGCGTGACCGATTTGGCATTCCAACGCGGCTGGAGTTTTACACTGAGGACGAATTGCACGAGATTGTCACGCGCGGTGCCCGTCTAATGGGTGCCCCTGCTGAAGATTTGGGTGCCCGCGAGATTGCCAAGCGCGCCCGTGGCACCCCGCGTATTGCAGGCCGTTTGCTGCGCCGTGTCGTGGATTTTGCTGTCGTTGAAGGCAACGGTAAAGTGACCCGCGAAATTGCTGATAGCGCGCTGACCCGTTTGGGCGTGGATCATCTTGGGCTTGATAGTGCGGATCGTCGGTATTTGCGGCTTGTGGCCGAAAGCTATGGTGGTGGCCCTGTTGGCATTGAAACCATGTCGGCGGCCCTGTCTGAAAGCCGCGATAGTCTGGAAGAAGTGATCGAGCCGTATTTATTGCAAAAGGGTTTGATCCAGCGCACCCCGCGTGGGCGTATGTTGGCGCAGGCGGCGTGGACCCATTTGGGCTTGGATGCGCCGCGATCAAAAACGGATTTATTTGATGACTGACCAAATGCTGAATGTTGAGCCGTTTTTCACCCGCTCTGATGGCGCATATGTTTTTGCGCGTTGGGGCCGCCCGATTGTGCCTGTTGTGTTTGGTGTTGATGCACCGACGTTGTCGGTTTTTAAGGCCGCGATTGAGGCGATCGTGGTTGCTGCTGACCATAAGATGGATGAGCTGGATACTGAGCTAGGTGCCAACCTGATGATGTTTTTCTGCAAGGATTGGTCCGAGCTGTTGGATGTGCCGCATCTTGATCAAATGATCCCAGAGATTGCCCCCCTGATCGCGAAGTTGCAGGCGGGCGATGCCAATCAATACCGTCTTTTTCGGTTTGACGCGCAGGGTGCGATTAATGCCTGTTTTGTGTTCTTGCGGATGGACGCGCATCTTGCAGAAGCGTCTGCTGATACGCTTGCGTTGTCGCAGGCTGCTCAGATGATATTGCTTTGGTCGGACACCGCGCCGTCCCTGTTGGGGGAAATCAACGGGATGACGGTGTTGCGCCCTGAAATTGCTGGCGTGATCCGTGCGGCCTATGATCCGGTGATGCCAAGCGTTGCGCATGATCCAAGCCATGCGTTGCGCCT